>Ga0209427_10000042_pt1 | contig 99521 bp, 83 predicted proteins | sample DeeMarSWOR136_30_FD_187465 | JGI IMG/M metagenome (GOLD analysis project Ga0209427, IMG submission 187465) | Marine sediment microbial communities from White Oak River estuary, North Carolina - WOR-1-36_30 (SPAdes) (version 2) | ecosystem: Environmental > Aquatic > Marine > Intertidal zone >... | reverse complement strand
GGATATGCGGATTACAGAAAATAGAGGGGTGTGTCCATTTTCTGCTTTATAAGTGACCCAATCTGCATACGAAACGTTACTTTGCTGAAACTCACCGTAGTTTCCGCTGCGCAGTATTAGGGTATCGCCGGCTTGCACGATGGACTGTGCTTTTTCAAGTGTTTGCCACGCTGCACTGCTTGTACCGGGATTACTGTCATCACCTTTAGCAGCATCAAGATAATAGGTAGCCGCCCGGCTTGTACCGGGTAGCGATGCGGTAATGATGAAGAACAGAGATAGAGTGAACGATGGTAACCTAAACACAGGAAAAGGCCTTGACAACGCACACAGGATGTTTCTCCTACCGATAACTACTGAGACCGGTGCCGGCAAGAGTAGGGACACAATCGTTAAGATTCTCAGAATCGCCATGTTGGCCGCTCTTGAGCCTGCTCTTGCCGTACAATGACAGCCCTTATTACCTACAATTATTATATCATATACGAAGAGGGTTGTCTACAAAAAGAACCGATGAAAATGACAAAAGTTGTACCGAAACCGGGTCAAGAGTCTGAAGAAAGGCTGAAAAGTTGCCGTTTTGGCTCTTACAGGCTGGCGGATGTGTGCTGGGTGGGCGCTTCTGTCTTTGATTGCGGTACGCGTGCTGAAGGTTTTTGTTAATGGCGAGAGCTAAGTCAAGCTCTTCGTAAACACACGAAAGGGCTGCAAGCAAATGCTCACAGCCCTCTTAATTCTTGGTCCTGGTGACCTACCTACAGTGTTCTTCGTCTTCTTAGCCAGCCGACAAGACCTACACCAATGCTACCGAGCAATATGGCGCCCGGAGCAGGAACGACGGAATAGACCATATTGTCAAGAGCGAACGTTTCCTGGACACCGGAAAATTGGCCGCCGTCGGACAGACGCACCGCGGTAAACGGGGTGCTTGAGACAACGCCCCAGAATCCTCCCGCGTAACTGTTGTCAATCGTTAGTGGTGGGTTGACCGCAGTTCCGTCGAGCGACACAAGAATTCCATGCCCCGGTCCCGTAGGACCCGCCAGATCCCAGTTGCCACCAAATCCATAGATGGTGGAGGTAAAACTGATGGTAGTCTGGTACAGGGGGGAGCTGTCCACTACGTCGTACCAGCGTTGAGACGCAATACTTACATAGCCCCCAGAGCCGCTGACAATGCTGACTTCGGGGTTCAGGGTAGAGTCCTCGAAGAATTCTTCCTTGTAACTGCCCACAGCGGCCTCCCAATTGGCCCGGTTAGTGTACTCCGTAACGACTGCACTGGTACTACCAGCCGCGACAAAAAGTATGGCACAAATCGTTAACATCTTCTTCATGCGATTCCTCCTTTCTCGATGCTGTCACAAAGTTGCGTTTCACCAAGCTTTCTCGAGATCAACACCTCCTTTCGTCAACTTACTTGGTTGCAGAAACATCCGTTTGTATAAACTTATCTCACAAGGGTGCACTGGCGGACCCCTTTGGGGGCTACGCCCATCTGAGGTTTTCTGCGAGAAACAGTTGCTTCTGTGGCAGGAAGCTGGGCAAGGAATGCAAGAAGGTGTGTCTATCCTCATGTTTGCACACGGGTAAGAGAACCAACCATCTATTCCTTTTGGCTAATGCCACTCCTCCGTCTCCTCACAGAGGCCTCATCCTTAAGGACATAACTCGCTGTCCACCCCGACGGTCATAATCAGGGATGGTACTGTACTTGTCGAATTATGTAGTCACTTTCTATTGACACGGAAATTGGATGTCACGTCAAGAACAAAAAATTCAATTTTGGTAAAAAAACTTTTTTTGGGTGACATTAGTTGTAAAGGCAACCAAAATTGGAATTAAAATGCCACCTTTGGATTAGTCCAAAAGTTGCATGTAGCGCAGGCTCGTTTCATTGTGACTAAGGTATCTTGGTAGAACCTACAATATTCACCGTCTGCGTAACCAGATGACACATCCTACGCCGGTGCTGCCGAGCATAAGAGGGCTGTTCGGGTTGCATCTGCCAGCTCTTCATTTCGTGTGGTAATTATCGCCTGCGCGGTGGCAGAGGCACGGGCGTAAGACATTTTAGCCAGTGGCGGGACATAATCTCATAGTCTGCAAAGTCAATCCTACAATCGCCGTTTATGTCGCCTGCGATTATGGTTTGGCAGATAGGACCGCCGAAATATGATTTGCTTGCTTCGGCGGTGCCGCCATAGGCTCCCATGTTGATAATGCCGCCACTGGGGAATGGCCCGTTTCCGATTGATGAGATGGGATCACCAGCATCAATGCAGGGACTTGTGACGTCATCCTCTATCCAGCTTGAGCTGCTTGGGTCCAATCTGCCAGCTTGAGATTTCAAGTGATAGTCACCATCTACCCAGAAATCGTCGCTCGGTTCGTCGGGTGTTCGATTTGGGTCCCAATAGCCCGGTTTGGCGAAGCAGGGGTCAACGGTCATGTTGGTTGCGCCGGGCCAGCCGTCCTGAATGTTGCTGTACGTTGCTGCCGACACGCCGCTAAGCAGATGCATATATATTTCCTGTGGTGTATCAGCCCAGAGGATGCAGTTGGTCATAGTGGCGGAGCCTTCCTGGTCCATGTATATTGCGCCGCCGTTTTCTCTGGCCGAGTTGCCGCTGAATGTGCAGTTTGTCAAGGTTGGACTGCTGTGGAAGCTGCACATCCCGCCGGCTTGCCTATCTGCCAAGTTGCCGGTGAATATGCAGTTCGTCAACACTGGGTTGCAGTTGTCATTGTAGATTCCACCGCCGTCGCAGCTTGCAGAGTTCCCGCGGAACTTGCAGTAAGTCAGAATTGGGGTGCTGTGGTACCAGTTTTACATCGCACCGCCTCGGGCCAACCACCCTGAGCCACGCAGATTTCGACGGGCTTGTCGGTGGAGCTGGCATCAGTCAGAGCATCCTGCAAGTAAATATGCTGGCCATTTCTGAACCTCCTTTTACCGCAAAATGACAGCCTCTCTTGAACAAAACCATTATATCGTATCTGAAAGAGATTGTCTACCGGCAAATGCGATGGAAATGACAGAAGTCGTACGCAAGATGGGCCGAGAGCTTGGAGAAAAGCTGAAAAATGGGTGTCTGGGCTTTTGTTAGCTGGGGGGTAGAAGGTTTTGAATTGGCCCGGAGAATAAAATAGAATAGTATTGCCCGATTTGAGATGTCCTTTTATACGTTAAGGCCAGATCCTTCGTCCCGGCACGGTAAGACTCAGGATGACATGAAACGAACGAAAATGACAAAGCAGAGGGGCCGGTTTTTGTGGTGTGAGGCCTATAAGACCAAACGGCCAGTCTGAACTGATGAGGAGTGACTTCATGAATCAAAGAATGAACCGACGGCAGTTTGTGAGGCTGGTTGCAGCAGGTGCATCGGCGGTGGCACTGCCTGGATGGCTGAGGTGTGTGTGGGCGAGAGTAGGTGACAGTAAGCGTCCGAATATTGTTCTTATTATGGCTGACGATATGGGGTATTCCGATATCGGCTGCTATGGGGGTGAAGTGAATACGCCGAACCTTGACAGGCTGGCGGCTCGTGGTCTTCGCTTCGCGCAGTTTTATAATGCGGCTCGATGCTGTCCTACACGGGCGTCACTTTTGACCGGGCTGTATCCACACCAGGCGGGAGTTGGCCATATGGTCGGCAACAAAGGCTATCCGGCTTATCAAGGTTATTTGAACGAGAGGTGCGTGACAATCGCTGAGGTGCTGAAGCTGGCTGGCTATCGAACGCTGATGTCCGGCAAGTGGCATGTTGGGGAAGACAGGCCGCATTGGCCAATCGACAGAGGATTCGAGAGGTACTTCGGAATAATCAGCGGCGGAGCCAATTACTTCGATATTACAAAGACGAAAGCGAAAGGCGTTAAGCGCAAAATGGCAATTGATGACAAGCCCTACACGCCGCCCAAAGACGGTTTCTATATGACGGATGCGTTCAGTGAGAATGCTGTGAAGCTCGTTGACAGGTATGGGCGAGGGGCAGAGCCGTTCTTCCTCTACCTGGCATACACGGCACCGCATTGGCCACTGCACGCCTGGCCTGAGGATATAGCGAAGTACAAGGGCAAGTATTTGAAGGGCTGGGACGAGCTGCGAAAAGAGCGCTATGAGCGAATGATAAAGATGGGGTTGATAAGTGAGAAGTGGAAGATGTCACCGCGCGATACGGTGACGTGGCCATGGGTTCAGGAGAAGGACAAGAAGCTAATGGATTTGAAAATGGCTGTTTATGCAGCCCAGATTGAGCGGATGGATCACGGCATCGGCAGAGTGCTCGATAAGATCAAGGAGGTGGGGGCTGAAGAGGATACTTTAGTCATGTTCTTGTCCGACAACGGTGGGTGTGCTGAGGGAGGCCCGACAGGTTTTGACAATCGCAAGAATGGGCTGCCGCCCGGAGGTGTAGATTCCTATATGAGCTATGGGCTTTCCTGGGCGAATGCGAGCAACACGCCATTTAGACGGTACAAACATTGGGTGCATGAAGGCGGGATCGCCACGCCTTTGATTGTATGTTGGCCGGCAGTAATCAAGCAGGGCGATTCCATTACTCACCAGGCCGGTCATATCGTTGATGTTATGGCGACATGCGTTGAAGTTGCAGGGATCGAGTACCCCACTACATACAAAGCAAGAGAGCTTACGCCGCTGGAAGGAAAAAGCCTGCTGCCGATATTCGAGGGCAAGAGACGGCAGGGACATGAGGCTATTTATTGGGAGCATGAGGGCAACCGGGCGGTCCGGCAGGGCAAGTGGAAGCTTGTTGCTGCTCACGGCAAGCAGTGGGAGCTCTATGATTTGGAGGCCGACCGTACGGAGCTTAATAATCTGGCTGAGAAATATCCGCAAAAGGTTGAGCAGTTAAAGGCTCTGTATGAGAGATGGGCAAGGCACCGGGGCGTCCTGCCATGGCCCATAAAGAAGCCCAAAGCAAAGACTAAGGCTGCGACACTCTGAATGCACAGTGAGAAGAGAAGCTCGGCAGTGTAACTCAACACGGTTGGGAAGCCTCATATCAAATATGAAAAGAGGAGTTCGATTCGGAGACAAGGCGTGGAAAGAGGTCGGCTGCTTTTTATTGATAACCTGAGAATCCTGCTTATTACGCTGGTAATCATGGTACACCTGTCCGTTACCTATGGGGGTGTCGGCGGGTGGTATTACAGGGAGGACCAACCGGATACGATTTCATTTGTGGTTCTGACATGGCATAATGGTGCAAGCCAGGCCTTTTTTATGGGCTTTCTTTTCATGATTTCGGGCTATTTCACTCCCGGCTCGTATGACCGCAAAGGCCCCTGGCGGTTTCTGCGCGACCGGCTGCTGCGCTTGGGCATCCCGATGCTTTGCTATGACTTCGTGGTCAACCCGCTTCTTGCTTACCCGCTGATTCAGGTCGGTGCTCAAGAATCCCGCGGCTCTTATTTTGAGTTACTTGCCCGGTATTATAGCACGTTTCACATGGGCACGGGGCCTTTGTGGTTTGTTGAAGCCCTATTGATATTCGCAATTCTCTATGTTCTATGGCGGGCAGTGACAACATCTAAACGCGAGGGCGGTCAAAGGAGATTTCCAACTACGAAGCAAGTCACACTTTTTGCTTTTATCCTTGGTACCGTTACCTTCATTGTGCGGATATGGCTTCCCCTTGGCTGGGCCTTCGGACCTTTGAATTTGCAATTTCCCTTTTTCCCTCAGTACATTTGTCTGTTTGTTGTTGGAATTCTGGCATATCGCAATAATTGGTTTATGCTCATTGAGGTAACCATGGGCAGAGTTTGGCTGACCATTGCCATAATCTTCATCGTCATACTATTTCCCGCTCTGTTCGTGTCAGGTGGAGCGCTTAACGGCGACGTATCGGCATTTGCAGGTGGCGTTCATTGGCAATGCTTTGCCTATGCGCTCTGGGAGCAATTTGTTGGCGTGGCGATGATAGTCGGTTTGGTGGTGCTGTTCCGCGAGAAACTTAACCTCCAGGGAAGACTGGCAAAGGCAATGTCCGCAAGCGCATATACGGCATATATTATCCACGCTCCGGTTGTCGTTTTCCTGAGCCTTGCTATGAGAGACGTCCAGCTATACCCGCTTGTTAAGTTCGCTTTGGCTGCGCTTATTGCGGTGCCGGCTTGTTTTGGACTCGGTAACTTAATCAGGAATTTGCCGCTGGCGCGGAGGATATTATAGCTGTGCACGTGCTGGAGGAGCGGCAACAAACGTTTTAGCTGAGACACGGTGACTTTCAGAGTATCAGCATGGCGTCGCCATACGAGTAGAAACGGTAGCGCTGTTCGATAGCGTGTTTGTAAGCAGTGAGTATGTCCTCGAGTCCTGCAAGGGCAGCGACCAATGCGAGCAAGGTGGAGCGGGGCAAATGAAAATTCGTTATCATTGCATCAATGATTTTGAATTTATAGCCGGGTTTTATGAAGAGGTCTGTTGTGTCGGTGGTGGCTTTGATCATTGCACGTACTGCTGCTGTTTCCAGGACCCGTGTCGAGGTCGTGCCCACAGCGATTATTCGTCCGCCCTTATCTTTCGCGGCGTTTATTAGCCGGGCATTTTCCCGGTCTATGCTGAATCGCTCCCGGTGGATTTGGTGGTCTTCAAGATTATCTACAGTTATCGGTTTGAACGTCCCCGGTCCTACGTGCAGGGTAATGTAGGCAAGGCAGATGCCAGCCTGTCTTAGTTGTGTGATCAGCTTGTTTGTGAAATGGAGTCCTGCTGTCGGCGCTGCGACGGCACCGGCTTTGCGAGCATAGACCGTTTGGTAGCGTAGTTTATCCAGCGCTGCAGCAGTGAGGTTATCGTCCCGTTTGATATAGGGCGGCAGGGGTGGAAAGCCTGTCTGGTCTAAAATAGTTTGAAAGTCTGTCTCGGTTTCCATCCTCAGGCGGCACCTGCCATCATGCATTTTTTCGACTACTTCCGCTCGACAAAAATCGGTCTTTTTTTTGCTGCTAAGGCAGATATGCTCGCCGGTTTTTACCTTGTGGGCACCTTTAAGCATCACTTGCCAGATACCTTCTGAGCTTTCGGCCAGAAACAGTCCTTCGAGTTTTGCGCCGGTGCTGCGTCGGGCGAAGAAACGTGCCTGCAAGACTTTTGTATCGTTGAGTACGAGACAATCACCGGGCAATAGAAAATCGCCAAGCCTGCTGAATTGGCTGTCGATGATCCGCCCGCTTGAGCGGTTTAGCACGAGCAATCGCGAGTCACTCCGGACGCGGAGAGGCTCCTGGGCAATCAGCTCAGGCGGCAAGTGATAATTCAGCTTTTCTGTCCTCATAACCAAACATTATAAGACCGTTGGCAGAATAACAAAAAAAATTAAGCCCAATAATAGGCTGATTTGGGCATCTGAATGACGATACGGGATTTCTGGCGAAATAGGGTGCGTAAAATAGACGATAGCAACGGCGCAAGGCACGGCATCAGCAGGGCAATTCAACGTGCGATGATAGCTCTCCAAGGGTAAGAGCAATGGCTTCGAGACAATATTTTGAACAAACCGCAACTTCAATCGCTGCTTTAGGCAGGGCCGAGCTCAAGAGACGAATCAGGGGCTTCCGAGGACGATTCAAGCTGGATTTTACCGAGGATTACCTCGACAACCTTAGCGTTGACAGATTAAGGCATATCCTTTTGGCAGCACTGATAAACGCGAGCCCCCGATGACTGAGAGGCTCTTGGCGTCCTGAGACGGTATTCATCGGCAAGCGAATGGATGTATCGGTCGCCTGATAGCGGTCAGGATTTGCCCTCCACCGATAGAGCAATAGGAAGCCCGAACTCGAAGCAATAAGGCTGTGGATCACCGCCACGGCTTTTTATGCGGCCAACCATATTTCTCGAATTGGCCAAATTCCTTTTCTGAGTTATCGCTGGGGTCCTCTTTCAGTGCTGAACGTACTTCTTCGACGTGGGCGTCTACAAAGACCGCATTGACTGTGCCGCCATTTAGGTTTCCACTTGGGGCGCTGTGGAAGGTGCCGAACCAGTCACGGCCGTCAGGGCACAAGGCATTGTCGTTGAGCACCCAGGCACAACCGGGCCTGGTCCACATGTTCTCCTCCGAGAAGAAAAAGACCTCGGATTTGCTTCTCGTTATCTCAGCCCTTTTATAGACCCCGCCCCCAGTTCCGGAGCCGTGCGGGTCTCCCGGCTTGGAACCGAGGTAGGCGTTCATACTGTAGCTGTAATAGGGGATAACAGGTATTGAAGGGCGGTGACTGGGATGTCTTTGACCTTCGGACTTGGCGATGATTTTGAACGATGGGCATAGATGGATTTTGTCTTCTGCCAGGTAGGGCCAGAACGGGCCATCGGCCGGGAATCTCGGATCGTGCCATCGACAGAAACGTTCGTAACCGCCGGTAGGCTGCTCTGTCTTGACGAGGGAGGTCCAGGCATACGGATAGCGGTCTTCGTGGTCGTCTAAATAGAGGGCCTGGGCAAGGCCGTATTGGCGCAGATTGGCTCTACAGGTCATTTCCCTTGCCTGTTCCTTCACTTTCTGCAGTGCCGGCATCAAAATGGCCATCAATAGTGAGATGATAGCGATTACCACCAATAGCTCTATTAACGTGAAGCCTCTTCGCCTATCCATTATTTCGTCCCTTGTATATCTTTCAAACGTGTTATCTTTCGTAACGCTGTAATAATTCAGCAAAATCAGTGCCTCTGCTTTTGGCAATCTGTGACGCTCAGTACTGCTTAGTATGTGCGCTCCATTGTGGGCACTCGAAAAACAGCTCGACGGGTAGCCCAGGTGCAAAATCGATACGCGCAAAACACTGACTTATCAATCATCCGGCATACACATCAATGGCCTGACCTTGCCCGTGCAGCCTAATGGGTTCCGCAGAGACTGTCATTTGGGCTACATGGTTGGTGGGTCGCTCTGTAATCTTCCCCACACAGCCCTCTGCACCCTGTGCAAATCTTCCCATTCCTCGGGTGTTTCAGGCACCATCTGGTGGGCCGGGTTTGCCATTTTTCCAGTGTCTATGGTCTTTTTGCCCTTCCACTTCCAGTAGTCTACGCTGCCATCTGCCATTGTGACGTTCGTGCCCTCACCGTGCCGGACGTGCGGTGGGTCCCACCATCGGTCGGCCTCGTAATGAACGGCGTAACTATCGGGTGTTACGCGGCCTTCATCAAGAAAGACCATTCTATACGGATAGCGGGAGGCACGGATCTCCGTTCTCTTTTTGACCCACAATATGGTCCTGCCGTGTCTCCTTCCCACGTTGCCGACGTAAGTCCCTGACCTGCGAAGCCCATTCATAGCGTCGGTTATGGAATAGGTTCGTCTTTCTCCTCGCACACCGGTCGGGCAGCGGTAGACCTTTACCTCTTGCGTGTAGGCATACAGCGCGCCGGCTCTGATGGCTTTTATCTGTATCTCGTCTGGCAGTTTACCACCGGACATGTAGCCGCCGGCGCAGTCGTCGCCTGTCCACCATTTCTCACCCCTGTGGTGGCCGCTCTGGGGTACGGGCGCGTAGCCGTCACTACCTTCAGCTGCCTCACCGTTGACGATCTTGTCGTCATTGTCATCTGCATACATAATCCAGCAGAATGTGAGCTGCTTCATGTTGTTAAAGCAGGCTGCACGCTTAGCCTGTTCCTTGGCCTTGTTCAGGGCGGGGAACAATATCGCCATCAACAATGCAATAATGGCAATTACTACCAACAATTCAATTAGCGTAAACGCCTTTCGTTTGAGCATGACAACATTCCTTATTAGATATTCTTGTTACTGTGCATTTCGTAACGGTATTTTGCAGGTTCGGCGAAATTAGCACCTCTGCTTCTGGCGATGTTTATTCTCAGTAATCCTTAAAACGTCTCATCCATTGCGGCCACTGGTCCTGCGTGCAGCCGCCGGCCGTGGTCCATCGACCATTGATGTTGTACTCGCGATGCCACTTAAGTGTCCACAATTCCTTGAGTCCAATCTTTCTGACGGTCCAGTCCATGAAAAGGCTGTTTACGAACCCATCGTGTCGGTTGACGCAGACCCGGTTCATCTCGTTTGTACCTGGTGTATCGGCTGGCCCCGCCTCGCTGGGCGGAGGTTGATCGTCCTGTAAGGGCCAGGAATCGACCCACCAGGAGCCTGTAAATACAGGTATGTTATTAGTGCTCCTCTGGTAACAACTATACCAGTGCCGTCGTCTGCCGGTGGCCGGGTCGTTGTCGGCACGGCCCCAGCCATTGTTTCTGTTGCCGGCCACTCTGGACGCCACGATATTCAATACCCAGCCATTGAGTCCGTAGCTGCCGACATCGCCGGCGTTCTGCCAGGCTACAAAGGACCAGCCGCCTCGCGGAATGCCTCCGGCCGGCATTGGCTTTCTGGCCTGTGGGCAAAGCCACATCTTGATATTCTTAGAGTAGGGTCTCATGGTTTCCCGCCAGAATTCGCCGGAACCCATGTTGTTGCGCGAGCCATGCAGCTCGCCGGTGAAGAAGTAGCCGTTGTTGTCCTCGCAATACATGGCAAACATAAGGCCCCATTGTTTCAGATGCCCCAAACAGGCGCTCGTCCTCGCCTGTTTCTTTACCCGCTGCAGTGCCGGCATCAATATTGACATCAACAGCGCGATGATAGCAATCACCACCAAGAGCTCTATCAACGTAAACCCCGTTAGAAACCTGTTACCTGCCCGATTGGGAAGCTTTTTTTCTAATTGGGTAAACCCTCTTCGTTTTTCCATGATTCTGTTCCTTCGATTGCTGAATATTGCTTCGCACTATTTTATTATACTCATCCAGTAAAATTATACCTTGTTCGCTGGCTCTTAACCAGCGGACATCGTTAGTAATCTTTGAGTGATCTCATCCATTCGGGCCAGTCGGCTGGCATGACACCGCCGGTTATGGTCCAGGGTACCGGCCTGGGGTTGCCCGCGTCATCGAAGTTCCAGTTTCTGCGCCACTGCAACGTCCAAAGCTCCTTGAGTCCTGCTTTTCTTACAGTCCAGTCCATGAAGAGAACGCTTACGTATCCATCGTGGCGGTCGAGGCAGAAACGTTTCATTTCAGCGTTGTGGCCGCTTGCCCATGCCTCACCGCTATATTCCGGGGGATGGTCGGTGGGGTCCGGACAGCCGCCGCCGTGGAAGCAGGCTGTCATCACCGGTATATTGTTACCGCCTTTTACGTTGACGGTTCTCCACATATATTTGAGCGGACGGTCCTGGTACATACTCCCCGTCGTCTTATAATCATATACCCATGCGTTGAGTCCGTAGCTGCCAACATAATTGACGTTGTAGTAGCTATAGTTCCAGGCTGCAAATGGGTTCCAGCCTCCCTCCTGCATGGTTTTCTTGGCCGTTGGGCAGAAGTAGAGGTCGTGTCGGCTTGTTTCGCCAGCTTTTTTGATGACGCTGAGGTACGGACGTGACGCGACGAGCCAATATCCATCCCTTGCATCCGTGGTTATCTTGTAGTTGTTGTCGTTTGTATACATTGCAAAGATAAGACCCCACTGGTGCAGGTTTGACTGACAAGTGGTTGCCTTTGCCTGTTTTTTTACCCGCTGCATTGCCGGCATCAGTATCGACATCAGCAAAGCGATGATAGCGATCACGACCAAAAGCTCTATAAGCGTAAAACCCACAAGAAATCTATTACTTCTCCGATTAGGAAGCCTTATTTCTAAGAGGGTGAGACCTCTTGGCTTGTCCGCCACAACACTTCTCCTTTAGTTGTTCAGCTTTGGGCTTCGGAGCAATCGCGGGTACCCTGGAGCATCAAGCCAAGCACCTTTTGCTCCCTGTTCCCACGTATCCGGCCGCCAGTCGCCTCAAGCTTGTTCTTCCACACGCCTGACAGCGAAGCCCTTTGCAGGAGCGCTATAATTTCGCAAACGATAGTCTGTCTCTGGACGCTTTTCGGAGCAGTTGCGCAAGCTGCTCGTCAAATCCGGACAAAACCTACCGTACTTTTTCCATTCTGCATCGCTCAAAGATGCAGGTATTCTCCATTTAGCCGGGAATACTGCCTATTTATAGCGATGCGCCAAGCCCGCTTGTTGTTCCGCTAATTCCGGCTTCTGGGCATTGTTTTTGCCTTATCTTGCTGGAAAGAATGGGTCCACTCAAAGGCCCACTTATTTACAGCGTCAGAAAGCGGAGCAGAAATTATCGGGCCCTTTCTTACATCCGTAGGTGAATTTTCACGCTCCTAAAGGCCTATTCTCGTTCAAACTTCGATTTTACCGATTAGTGGGATGCCTGTCAAGTACTAAATACGGCTTATCTTGACTCTATCTGATTCGGCTGATATCATTGGGCAGTTGCTGCGGGCAAGATGCCGACCATCGACATCGGCCTACAAAGGCAGCAAATATGATATGGCGGACTCAGGAACGGAAATGGTCTTCTTGAAAGGCTCTCAGAATGAAGAAGTCGCTGAAAATCCTATATTTTGGCTTGTTGATAGTGGTGATTCTGGTTGTGGTCGGCGTGATAGCGATTGGTCTATTTGCCGATAACGCTCTGAAAATGGCTGTAGAATCGGCAGGAACGAAGGCCCTGAACGTGGGCGTGAGTGTGAGGGATGTTGACCTTTCGATTTTGGGCGGCACCGTTGGTCTTCAAAATCTTGTGATTGACAATCCGCCCGGCTACCAGCATGAAAGACTTCTTGAGCTTGGCGAAGCCAAAATCGCAGTCGAAAGCAGATCTCTGCTGCGTGATGTGGTCAATATAAAGGACATTAGGCTGGATGGTGCGAACGTAGTCCTTGAACAGAAAGGCATCTTCGGCAACAATCTGCAGGAGCTAATGAAGTCGCTTCCTGCGAAGGAAAAGCAGACATCCGAGTCCGCCGGAAAGAAACTGCACGTAGACAGCCTCGAAATCACGAATACAAAGGTGAATGTAAAGCTATTGCCTGTGCCTGGTAAGGTTGACACCCTCACATTGAAGCTTGCTCCCATCAAGATGACCGACTTGGGCGGCGAAAATGACCTCGATACCATTGCCTTATCGCGCAAGATTCTGTTCGCTATTGCAGGAGGGATTGCAGAACAAGGAGCTGATCTGCTACCGGAAGAGATGTTAGGTTCTCTTGCATCCGAACTCAAGAAGGTTGGGGCCCTGCCAGGTACTTTGGTGAATAAAGGCGGAAAGATACTGGAAGCCGGCACAGATGTGGGCAAAGGCGTCGGCGAACAGGTATTAAAAGGTGCGGAAGGCGTTGGCAAAGGGATTGCAGAAGGCCTGAAAGGTATACTGAAGCCAAAGGAAAAGGAAGACTAAGAACGCAACACTTTCGATTTCCTGCGCAACTTCTGTTAAGCGGCACAGACATTCATATTGTGTCTGTTATTGTCAAACGCAACATCAGTTATAAGGGTAACTTTCATCCCCAACATGGTTGCGCTATGCTCGTTCCTTGCGATTGTTTGGGTTTCGAGGATGGCGGTCGAGATTTGCCGGGCGGCGGATATTGCGGCAGCTCTTGGACAAATCTGCTTGCGGCTGCACAAGTCTTAGCATAATATTGGGGCCCGAAAGAGGTTCCGTGAACATTAGCAATTATGAAAGGAGAAAGAAATGAAGACTGCGAAGAAAATCACTGTTTGCTGTCTGTTAGTCTTGTGCCCATTAGTTATTTTGGGCTGCGGTAAGAAGGCCGACGAAAACAAGCCTATGGGCGAAGTCAGGGCCGAAGCCGAAAAGATGGACGCCAGCGGATTAAGAGCAGCGGCGATGGCGTACAAGGAAGCAGTCGTGGCAAAGAAAGGCGAGGTTGAGAAACTGTCTGCCAAGCTCAACGGTATTCCTGCGACAGAGATGTTGGGCAACGAGGCTAAAGAGCTGAAGGCTGATATAGACAAGCTGACCAAGTCGGTATCTGCGCTCGAAGAGCGATTTGACGTCTACTATCAGAAGCTTAAAGAGAAAGGTGGTGACTTGTCCGGCCTGGAAATATGAGTTGGCATCGCCAGTTGTCTGTATTAGCCATTTGAACCTCCTCAATTGTCAAATCAGGCATCTCTGGCATAGGTCTGCCGGTGGGCCCGAGCGAATGAAGGCTTAAGAAGTTGGTCTGAAGATTGAAAGGGTAATTACGATGGATGTGAACGAGATTTTGCAGAAGGTTTACGAGTATTTGGCAACTTATGGGTTAAAGATTATCGCTGCCCTTGTCATTTTTATCGTAGGGCGGTGGCTTGCAAGACTACTGTCAAAGCTTGCTGGACAGGCACTGAGGAAGGCTGCTGTAGATGAGACTCTTGTCCGTTTCGGCGAGCATTTGTCCTACGTCGCTCTGTTCGTGTTTGTCATCATTGCTGCTTTGGCCACGTTGGGAATCCAGACGACTTCATTTGTGGTCGTTATGGGCACAGCAGGCCTGGCGATTGGCTTGGCATTGCAGGGCTCTCTGGCTAATTTCGCAGCAGGGGTATTGATGACGATATTCAAGCCCATCAGGGTAGGGGATTTTGTGGAGGTAGGCGGGACGAAGGGAACAGTGAAAGAGATTCAGATCTTCAATACGATTCTGAACTCCCCGGACAATGTGCGGGTTATTGTGCCCAATGCCAAAGTGACCGGCGACAGCATTATGAACTATACGGTCAATGGCACCAGACGTGTTGACCTGGTTGTAGGCGTTTCTTATGAGGATGATCTTAAGAAAGCGAAGGGGGTAATAGAGAATGTTTTGGCTGGCGATGATAGAATTCTCAAAGACCCCGCTGCTATCGTAGCAGTTTCCGAGCTTGGCGACAGCAGCGTCAATTTTGTTGTGCGGCCTTGGGTCAAGTCAACTGATTACTGGGCTGTCTATTTCGATGTTACCGAAAAAGTCAAGGTTGCTCTCGATAAGAATGGTATAACGATACCATTTCCACAGAGAGATATACATGTTAAAGACGGGATAGCTCAACGTGGAGCAATAGCTTAGGAGTCTGTGCGAGCAACCGGTGCGGACAAGCCAGCGTTTTGCCTTTTGTAGATTTCGCATTCATGGATATCAGGCTGGGACTTGCCAAGCGGTCAGCTCCGTGGTCTTGTTCTTGAATAGTCGGTGCCGGCAGTGCCGTGCCCCAGCAACGTCCGCTATTGCTTCACGCAGCAGTAGTGTTTCGACAGAAAAGAGCTTCAAGAGACGATGCGTCAAGCAAAACCAGCGGCTGTTCGCCTCACATTATTGCCAAACCCTGTAAAGAAACGCTGAAAACGTCGTTTGGCTTGCTGGATTTCTCCGTTCAAAAGCAGAATAAACACCTGAAAAATCATCCAACCGATTGGCAAGACAGCATTGCGCTGAGGATACTTTTCATTTTAGCCTACTGTGCTGAAGGTTTTTGGCACCGTTTCGGCACCTGCAGGTGATTGTTCACATTCCTGAAAAAGTCACTCCGTGTGGGCAATTAGCCCGATGCCTTTACGATTAGCTACTCTGTGGGCGGGGCTGCAGATCTGTTGTTGTGCCAAGATATGATGGCCAGAGACTTTCTTTCAGCCAGATACATGATTACCGGTCCAAAAAAATCTGTGAATTTCTAAGAATCTTTGAACGTACATTGGTTTTTAATCGATAATAACTCTTGGCCAGGTAAGGGTAAGGACTTTATGGGCCGATATGGAGCTGGCATAATGCGAATCAGATACGTTGTTTCCACAATGGTCTTTTGGTGGCGTGAGCACCCACTTTCTTTTGAGCAGGAATGTCAATTCCTCAAGTCTCTGGGATTTGGTGTGGAATTGTGGCCGAACATAAGAGGCCAGGATGAGTGCCGTTATGAGAAGAATAACTGGACCAGACTCGGTGCTGCTACCCAGGATATGCTGGTTTCGATGCGTTCTCGCGGTGACCGACCCACATTTGAGCAGTGGGCTGAACAGATTGAGTGCGCCAAGCTGCTAAAGGCCAATATCGTAGCTGAATTGCGAAGTCTGCGTGTTGGCGCGGGCTCTGAGTTTGACGGCTGCGATTTTGCAGCCGAAGTAGCCAAGCTGGCGGAGGATAATGACGTCAGATTGTGCGTGGAAACTGGGCCACTGCCTACGCTCAAGCAGGTGAGCAAAAGAATAGATTCCATTTGGTATTGCCTCGACACCGGCTACGCGAATCTGGACCCACGGTTTACCTTTAAGCAGTACGTGGATGATTTGGCGCCAAGAGTGGCTCATTTGCACCTGACCGACAATTATGGCCAGATGGACGACCATGAGCCGCCTGGCCTGCACGGCGGCATAGCGCGTGAAAATTGGGACTACCTGTTGGACGTCCTGAGCGGACACGACAGTGATGTAGTCGGTTCATTTGAGATGTGTCCTTGCATGCCGAGCGTGATGATACGTCAGGCGAGCGAGTTCTTGTTTGATGTGCTGAAATGGCCTAATCGGCCGCAAAAACACCCCGGCTACGCAAACCTTGCCTATAATCCAACATAGCAGAACAAGCAGTCGCAGCGGAGTTGCCTCCCGCCCCCCGGCGGGTGGATAAACATAGAGAAAGGCTGAGGGTGACAACCACCCTTGGCCTTTCTTATTTATCAGCCTGTGATCTTGCGCATCATTGTAGAGTCTTACCAAGGTGACAGCACAGCCATAGAAGCCACAAGCATCAGGCAGGGTGTCTTTGCGATGTGTGATGCGGTAAAAAACCCCAAAATTAAGCTTGACAAATCCGTTTGGGTGAATTAAGAATCAGGTAACGTAGACTTCATGGTTAGTTCTGTTATATGGGAGATATAGGCTATGAGAATCGTATGTGTGTGTACATTATTGGCGGCGTTACTGGCCGGTGGTTGCGCTACAGGTAAGGGTGAGAGCTATGTTCGGCTGGGTTATAATTTCGGCGGGCTGGAGAAGATTGCCGTCGCTGAGGTCTCCGGTGCGGTGGCGGGCGATGCGGCCAAAAATCAAATCGCTGATTTCTTCTTTATGGAGTTGCTCAAAAGAGGTTACACGCCCGTGGAGCGCGCCCGGGTGCAAACGCTGCTTGATGAGCAAGACTTCCAGGCGTCGGAAATAACGAGCAATGAGGATGCCGCCAAGGTGGGCAAGATCCTTAACGTGCCGGCGGTGATACTCGTCAATATACCGACGTGCAAAGAAGACATAAGCATGACGGCCAGGATGATAGACGTCCAGGATGGTAGCATCCTATGGGTAGGCAGCGGCTCTGGTAGTACCGGTAAAACCCTGTCTACGATTGTTGGTGCCGCGGCAGGTGCTGTAGCAGGGGCTGTTGTGGCCGGCGGTGACACAGACGACAGAGTAGTAGGCGGTGTTGTGGGTGGTGTTTTGGGCGGCGTGGCAGGTCGAGCCTTGACACCACAACAGAAGGAACAGGTCAGGAAGATAATAGCCAAGGTATGCGAAAACCTGCCGTACAGATATGCCAAGCCATAGGTGAGCTTGTCGAATCTTCGCGAGTACGGCGCAATCTAACGCGTGTGCAAGGGCTGGGGGCTCAAACGCTCTCAGCCTTCGCTTGTTTTTCATCGTCGCAGTTTTGTCCCGAGGAGCGGCGCCTCTTGCGAAATACAGCCCACGGGGTGTTGATGGACACTATTTTTGTTTGTCGGTTTCGTTGCCGATTATATATCCGGCCCCGGCACCTACGCCGGCCCCGATCAGGGTCGACTCCGTGTCACCGCCTACGGCCTGACCAACGCCGGCACCGATAAGGGCGCCAAGGCCTGCACCGGTTTGGGCGTTACTTCCACAGCCGGCAACGAGAGCCGAACCCAGGGCAACTATTATCATAATTATTATCAGACGTTTAGCCATCTTGGGCCTCCACTGTAATTCAATTTTTTGACTATTTGGCCGTGAATCAAAAAGGACAATTAAACCTACAATCCGTAGCAGTATTCATATCGGTTGTCTGGCTGCGAGAACTTGAAGGAAGCCGAACAGAAGCCAGCAGTTGGTGGGGCTTTCGCTCGAAACGGTCTGGAGGCTTGAGGCGTTAGCAGTATTGGCTGGCTCTAAGCTGGCCGGTTTATTTGTCCGGCTGCTGCCAGAAAGGCCTCGATGTTTTCGGTCGATACACCGGGGGGCATGCCGCCGCCGCAAGACAAAATGATTCTGCTTTTGTCCGCCACAGAATCCAGCGCTGCCCTGACGCTGTCACGCACCTGCTCGGGTGTGCCGGCTGCAAGCACATCGCGTCCAGGGACATTTCCGAGCAGCGTGACGGCGTCTTTTGTGAGCTCCTTCATCTCTGTGAGCGTGTGTTGGTGACCGAAGTTGAATAGATTCACGCCAATCTCTGTAAGATACGGTGCGCACACCAGCCCAGCGGCATCGTTGTGGAAGAATTTGACGCTTGAATCGAGCGATTCGAAAACACGCTTGAGGTATGGCAAGGCTGTTTGCTTGAAATCCTGCTCACCAAGAAAGCCCACGATGTCATCGAGGACCAATATGCCGTCAATTGAGGGGAATGTCTCGGCCTGAAGTTGGAGCCAGTCGATGATGAAGTCCGTTACAATTCTGAGCAACTTCTGGGTTTGGTCAGGATCGGTTCGAATGGCCATGAGGAATTCCGTCGTGCCCATGAGAAAGGAAGCCACATTCAGCGGGCCGCGTGACACTGCGAGCTTGATGGCGTGACCAGCTTGCTCAATTTGTCCCTGATAATGTTTAAGACGGTTTAGGACGAATGGCAGCAGGCCATCCGTCTTAGGGTCAGGTTTGACGGTTGAATCAATGTCCTGAATATCGGTGATGATCTTTTCGGCGAAGGGTAATTCGTTTTGGCGCCAGGAGCATTTTGAGCCGAAAGCGGACGGTTCCGTGCACATGCCAAATTCGGCCCAGAATCCGGGCACAAACGTGATATCGGGGAACTGCCGGGCAGCCTTAAGGTTTGCTTCGAACCACATCTGCTCACTGGAGAAGTAATCGATAGTGCTGATACCGGCCCAACCCGGCAGCCAGGGGCTGTCGATAATAAATCCCACCGGCACTGGCTCAACCGGTTCGCCGTTTATAACAGCGAGCAGTTTGTCCCATTGCTCGGGCGTCATGCTGCTGCCTGCGCCTTACCCTTGCGGATGAAGTTGACGGCGAGGATAAGCCCGATAAAAGCAACGATTACCACGATGCTCCAGCCTAAGCCTATCTTCCACCAGAGGCTCCACATAGCAACGAGGGTGGCTACGGCAGTGGCAATTATCATCAAGACGTTCCAGAGGACACGCTTGCCTCCTTGCGGCATGTTGTCACCGAGCAGGGTCTTTTGGTTCATCAACAGTAAGAAGGCAATATATGCAATCGGCAGCAATATGATGCAGAACACGGAAGTCGGCATGGCCAGCCAGGGCGCCGGGCTGTCCCAGAAAATGGCCGCCAGAGCACCCACTGAGACCATCAGAGCGCCTATGCGCTGGGTCCAGCCTCTCGCAGGTCTATTGAGGAGCTCGCACAGACAAAGGCCGTTGATCGTCATCAGCACTGTCGCGGCACTTATGCCCATCCCCATTACGCCGAGGCCAAATACAACCTGTGCCAGAAATGAGCCGGTCAATGGAGCCAGCGCTTCGGCCAAGTTCATGTTATCACGCTTGACCACCATCGCAGCCAACCTCTTATCCGGGTAGTGCATGGTGCTCTGAAACCACTCCATTTTCTTCTGTTCGCTTTCCTGTTGTGACAGACCCTCAGTCGAGACTGCGCTCGCCAGCCTGCGGTCAAACTCGTCCTGCCCAATCTCCGCCTTCAGGCGCTTTGCCATTAGCCCATTCCAGGCACCGATAAGATTCTGTGGTGCCGCCTCTGTAACCTGGGCTTGCGGCGTATCACCGACAAAGCCGGGAGCGGGCGTTACGTGGAACCGTGATGCCGAAGCTACTACTACAAAGCCGGTTGCAAGAATGAACGGTATGAATAGTCCGGTAGAGAGGTCGAAGATAGCCAGGCCGCGGAAATCTTTGTCCCAGCCCTTTCGCAGCATCGAGTAGGGTAGCAGAAACGTCATATTGATACCCACCGCAGCAGCGGTAGCTGCTATCATGACGTACCGCTGCTGGGTCACAATATGGCTCGTCCAGAAGTCCTGGAAGTCGGGGGCCACGGCCTCGATAAAGGGCCTAACCGTATCAGCCGGGTTGGACAACATGCGAAGCCGGGGTATCAGCCCATGGAAAATCGCGCCCCAGTCAATTACGCCCTCAAAGCTCAACTTGATAACGACGCCAAGGAAAGACAAGACGATCATGCTTACTATTATCTTTATGATGATCTCGAATATCTTTACGCCTCGGCCTCCGGCGCCGTAGAACATCGTGACGGTAATGCAGATTCCAAGAAGGAAGCCGACGCAGAGTATTCTACCCCATGGGTCCGGGATTGCTCCGAGAACATTCGGCGAAAGGTTTTGCTGGAGTGCACGGGTCCCAAGAACAAATTGTGGCGTGGACCATACGAGGTTAGCCGCCATCGATGCAAACAGCCAGCTCCACGCAAGCACGGGGCTGACGTGGTCATGGATTGCCTTAAGGGGACGTTCCCTGATGGAAAGTGTCACGTAGCCAATTGCGCCGAGCATAATTATGCCCAAAATCATGGCCAAGGGCTGCAGCCACATAAACGCAAAGCCGACGAGCACGCCTAAGTAAAGGCTTGATGAGAATGATACACCGCCAAGCGTGATTCCGCTTTGAAGCCAACCCGGGCCGGATAGCTTAATGAAAGTCTTGGCAAGCGCCCCGCGACCTTTCGCCCGCGCGGTTGCTATGAGCTCACGGTCCTTCTCAATCTGTGGATTCTCGTGCGTGACCTGCCGCTGGTCTGGCGTGCCGGTGGCTGAGTCCTGTTCTGTATTGTTTGATGCCATGTTCTCGGCCTCCTGTCCTAAGTGTTTTTCTGGGTACTCCTGGATAAGATATACTCTTTGGTTTTTAGGACGACTTTCGGGTCTGTTTCATAGGGCAGACATCCTGTGCCTATGCAAACTTTTTGCCTATTTTCAGCGAGTTTGAGAACTCTGTCAACTTCCTTTTCGACAGCGTCAAAATTTTTCGCCGTCATGGGTCTTGGATCCATATTAATTCGAACCATCACATCGGGATGTGCTCTCATCTTCTGCATGAACAGCTCTTGGTTCGTTTCTGCGGGACAACAAACGTAGCCCGTCCCTGTCTCCGTGATCGCTTCAAGTATTAAAGCAGTATCGCCACCCAGGATGCAGGGGACAGGGTGGCCGAGGACGGCTGACGTCTCTTGCATGATTTGTCTTAAAGCGGGTAGCTCAATGTCCCTGAACTGCTGAGGGGACAGCAAAGGAGGTGCCGCTGCTGATTCAAAGAAAGCGATATCCAGACGGTTGGTTGCGATTTCTTTGCAGAACTCAACCTGGCCCGTCACGAGGTGGTGGAGGACTTCGATGACGGAATCAGGATTGCCAATTACCTCGCAAAGCAAAGCCTCGAATCCCATTAGGTTCGTGGCTATCGAAAATGGACCTGCCAAAGGTATCCTGACATCGGCATCCGGACATTCGCGGGCGACGCGTTTGGCGGCTTCTATGACCATTGGGACTCGGCCGTCTGTTTTGGGATTAAAAGGCTCCAGGTTCAGCAATTCGTTTGTTGTTGAATAGGGATGCCGAGATATGGCGGGGATTCCACTGCCGGTGGGTTTCTGCACCGCTGCGCCGTACGCCTCGGCTTCCAAGTTGTAGATGTCTATGCCTACTACGACAGGGCGGTGCTCATAAAGACAAAACGCCTCTATGTTGGCTCGCGCCAGCAGGTCGGCATTTCGTGACACTTGCCAGGGACTCTTGCCGATCACTCTGGCTGCGTGCTCGTACACAGAGGGCGAGAATTGCATCTGACATTGCACCCCTAATGACATCCACTCTTTTCGGGCTACGGGCTCATCCTCCGCTCGATTTCTCGAATGACGGCCGAGTTATCCAATTCTGCATCGCCTGCCGCGATCGCTTTTTTTAAGACATCAAAATGTGCTTTCGATAGCGGTAGTTCCTGGCCAGCCTTTTCCGCGTATTTGAGAATGATTGATACATCCTTATGGTGCTGGCGGAGCCGGGCCTCGGCCTCGAAGTCCCGGCTCAACATCTTTTGGCCCTTGGTGTCCATGATGGCAGAGTAGGCCGGCGTGGCCTTGAGCAGTTTGAGAAAGGCCGGCAGGTCCAGGCCCAGTCTGCTCGCAAAGACGAGCCCTTCGGCTAACGCCAGGCGGTTCAGTCCAAGAATAAGGTTGCTGGCGAGCTTGGCCTTGGAGCCACTTCCGGATGGACCCAGATAAAAGACCTTCTCAGTGAGTGCGTCGAAAACGTCCATGCATGCCTCGAACGCGTCCTTGTCACCTCCAACCATAAAGACTGCTTCTTTGTTTCTGACCTGTCGACTCGAGCCGGAAGTGGTCGAGTCCAGCAAATAGATGCTGCGTTCTGCAAGTCGTTGTGCCAGCGCGATTGTCTCTTCAGGGTCACCGGTGGTCGTATCGATGATATAAGCTGGGGGCATTTTTGCCTTCAGAATCCCGCCGGGACCTTCAACGACTTGTCGGACGATTTCCGTATCCGGAAGCGAAAGGATAACGCGATCTGCTTGCTGACCAAGCTCTGCGGGGCCAACAACAGCTTTTCCGCCCAACCCTTCAAAGTGCTTGCACTTTGCCGAATCGATATCGAAGCCTACGACAGCAAACCGTTCGGCGAGCAGTCGCTCGGCTATCGCCGTGCCCACAAGACCAAGCCCAACAAGCCCAATGTGTTCAGACATCCTGTTAACTTTGTCCTATTGGAGTATCGCCAACATTACCAGAACGCAGGCTAGGCATATTCCTAATGTCACGACGAAGCCGACCCAGGACTGCCGCGAAGGCTTGACAATGAAAAGCCCACCGCGGGTGAGCCAACGCTTGGATTGCGGCACTGCCTCATCCAAGGGCGATTCAAGGTTCTCATCCTGCCCGATGGGAACATAGATCTTCGTGAAGAACCTCTCAATAACCTCTCGCTTCGGCGGCTTTGTCACAAGGCTGCCTATAATGCCGGCGAGCAGGCCAAGTAAGAGCGGCACGCCAACTGTGATTTCTCGACCGCAGCCGAGAACATGCCGAGTCAATATGTAACTGGTCCCGGCAAGGATCGTGCTGGAGAACATCCCCGTTGTGTTCATGCGGCGCCACATAATTCCCATCGCCGTCGAAATTCCCACAACGCTCAGGATATTGAAATAGTCGAGTATTGCCTTGACGAGGTCGTCGCGCATCAAGATCGCCACGGCAAGCGCCAGAAGGGCAATGGCAATCCCTATCAGCCGAGTTACACGCACCAGTCGCTTCTCATCCGCTTCGGGATTAACATAAGGGCGGTAGATGTTTTGAGAGAAAAGGCCCGCCACAGTGACTTGAACAGCATCGCCGGACGACATCGCCGCGGCCATCACACACGCAAGCATCACCCCCTGAAGTTCCGGCCGAAGTAACCCGCGAATCGCATCGCCAAAAGCCGCATCTTTATCAATCTTCGCCCCTGAATTGATCAGATACGCCAGCCAACACAATCCAAGCACACACCAGCCGATCGTGCAGATACGCTTGAGGATATTGCCGTAGGTAAAGCCGACGCGCCCCTCCCATTCGGTCCTGCCTGCGCCGCAGACGCTCATCAAATGTGGAAAGGCCAGCGCGGTTAGCGGGGCGTTGATACACAGCAGAAGTACCGCCCACACGTTGAATCTTTCTGAGTGGAACAAGCTGAGGTAGTTGACCTCTGCCGCCGCTTCAAGTTTGGCAAGCGAGCCTTGGGAATCCCCTTTGTCGGACAGTTCGAGTACCTGGGAAATAGTACCACCGGCGTCCTGCGCCTCAACGGCTCTGAGGTCAGCAAGAGCACTTTCAGCGTCACCTGCCTTCCATTGTTCAATGGCTTTGGGAATAGCCCGGTTGACATTCTGTGCGGCCGATGCAAGGGTTGATCGCGTCCCAGGAAGACCGCCCACTTCTTTTAGAGCAAGGGCCGCCGGGATGGCAATGAAGGACAGGGCGATAATCATCAAGCCTTGGATCATATCGGTGCGAATAGCAGCTATGATTCCGCCCCAGTAGCTGTAGATTATGAAGACCGCCGTAGTGACAAATAGGATGCCGAAGAACCATATTTCGCCTTCCTGGATGTCGGCTTTGCCCATCATACCCTGCACGGTGCGAGTCGTCGCCAGCAAAACGCCTCCTAAAAAGACGGTCATGCCTGCCGCCGCGACTACGATGTATAGTATGCTGGCCGATCTGCCGAAGCGTTCCCGGAAGAAGTCGGCCATCGTCAGGCACCGCATCCGCCGGACTACTGGCGCAATAATCCAGTAAAAGGGTGTCCCGAATAGCCACATCCACGAGGCCCATATCCCGGATGCACCGCTTACTACCCCCTCGCTTATCACCGTCACCACGTTGCCGGGATGAGTACCGGCGCCGAAGGCGTGCATAACCATCATTGGTGTGCCGAACTGCCGATTGCCCAGCAAGTAGCCCTCCTGGCTACGAATTCCCCGTTTGCTCCACCAGCCCATCAGGAGCATCCCAATGAAGTACAGTATCAACACAATCCAGATAGCGTAGTGCAGCCCGAGAAATTCCATAGCCAGTCCTTATAGTCTGAGGTTAGCTGACACGTTGGCTCGCTCACTCGTCAGAAGGTTTTGATGGGGACCTCGGCTCCCATTTTTTCAGCCGAGACGTATCCACTATAAATTGTTGAGATGCAATCTGCAGCCAGATTGCTGTTGCTTTCGACAGGCTCGTCATAGGCGATGGTCCGGTAGAATGCGTCGATTTCCTGCGGATAGCCGGTGAACCAATCCTCGTCCGGCGATGGGTAGGACCAGCCTTGTTTGGTGCCCGTCTTCTCGACAACATAAATGTCTTTCAAATAATCATCAACCGGGTTGTACGTCTGCATGGCGGTGCTGGGGTTGATGTTGCAGATGGTCCGGTGATTGTTCGCTGCGACCTGGAGCCAGTTGTGAACGCCGCCCAAGATGATTTCTGAGGAGAAGATGTCCGCGATGGTGCCGTCTTCAAAGATAACGTGCATTATGGAGAAGTCCTCGATGTCGCAGTAGTCGGCCCGAAGATGTCCCTTGTCCTCGAAGTCTTTTAGCCTGGTCAGCGCATGGGTACGGGCGGATACGGCCTTTGGGCGGATTGGTTTGCCTTTTTTGCCGTTTCCTTCGACTCGCTTGAGATAAAGGGCCGCCGTCAGTGGGTGACAGGCCTTGCCGATTGCCGAGCCGCCACCGGAATATTTCCAGTAAGCGTACGTCGCGGCGTGTGAGCCGGAGTGTGCCTCTTCTCCGAGCATCCAAAGTACCTGCGCGCCGGTTTTCTCGATGATTTCTCGCTCTTTCTGAATCGAAGGGGCATAGACCCAGTTCTCAGCGTAGAGTATCTTGGCTTTGCTTTTCTTTTCGGCTTCGAGCATTCGTTTGATGCTGGCCAGGGATTCGTCGAGGGCCTGTTGCTTCGGGAAGGTATCGCCGTTGAAATCTTCGGAACCATCACCGAAATAGCCGGTCAGAGGCTTCTCCACGATGGCAAACTTGTCGCGCCCAAGAGCGGCAACTGCTATCTGCTCATGAACGACAGGCGGCGTACAAACGTGGATGACATCCACCTTTTCGATGAGTTTTTCCAGACTGTCGTAGTTGCGAATTCCGCGTTTCTTGGCATATTCTGCTGCCTGCTCGGTGTCGATTGCGTATACGCCCTCGATTTCCACATCGGCGCTGTGGACTCGTTTGAGACATTCATAATGAAATCTTGCGGCAAAACCGGCGCCGACAATGCCGGTGCGAATGGTTTTCTTGTCCATGCAAGTGTCTCCTTTCTTTGCTTTGACATTTGGAAGTTAGATATCCATGTACATAGTTTACAGACTGCAGCACTATTTGTCACACCTGCTTTTAGGCTGCCGGCGCTCTTTTAAGCATGGGGGTGAGGGTCAATCATTCTGAGCAGAGTGCAGGTTTTCTTTTGCTCCGGCCAACAGCTTCGGTACGCTCAGCATGACAATTCCTGCAAGCATCCGCCACAAAGCGCTGGTTTGAACCGAGCTCTCGAACAAGGAAGTCACGAACTGCTTTCAGCCTGCTGGTAGTCTGTGAACTGTCTCAGTAGTACTTCTGCCGTCCATTTTGCTGCTCTCGCTACTACCTTCGGGCAGTCGCGCTTCGTTTTCTTTCTAACGCGTTTGCACAGCACACTGCCGTACTCTTTTTCGAACCGCTCATAAACTTTTCCTATCAGTTTGTGAGATAACTTCGTGCTCTCAAATGCGTCGGCGCCACAGACCCAGCCGATAACCATGCCTGAACCTGTAAAGGCTCCACAATTCTGTATGCCGGTCGGAGTTGCTCCGCCGTCCAGGCAACTGGCTGCTCTAAACAAACCCTTATTCTTTGGAACGAAGTCAACAGAATTCTGCAGCGCCGCCACGGTACATCGGCAGCATCCTCCGTGCTGTTTTTCAAGATCATAGCCTTGCTCGTATGCTTTCTCGATGATTCTTTCTGCCTTATCGCCGACATCAAGGCGGTCATCTGTACCTAACGCCTTAAACTTCGAGCGTTGTCTTTCGGCACCTTGGCCCTTCTGTGCAACAAAAGACCCGAGCAGGCCTGCGGCAGCTATTCTAAGAAGTTCGCGTCTATTTTTGTACGGTCCTTTATTCAAGCATACTCCGGCTGTTGCTTCTGTTTTGTCTTTTTGATTTGTCATCGCATAATCTCCACTCGTATGGATTAAGCGGTTCAGTTGCTGGGCTTAGTCGTCACGCTGGTGCTTACGAATCTCATTCAACGGCAGTGCTCCGCGCGGTCCGATTCGGCTTCCGAATATCTTGATTCCGCGCAACTGCCCGCGGAATTGCCGGTCTTTGCCGTGGTGCTGGATGCTCTCATTGTAGTTGCCGACAGTGAGTGTGCCGCTTGCTTTGCCGGTCGGGCCGCGCCAGTAGCTTGTTATCCTGTCGAGCTTCGCCGGATTGTGGGCGTCGCCGAAGTACCAGTGAACGTTATCTTTCGCCTTAGTTCCATCGTAGGTCACAGCGAAAAAGGTCCAGTTGCCAATCCTGAGTCTTTGCGGCGAGCTGTCGTTGCGGACTCCGTCCGGCCATTCGTTGACCGCGAGCCTCAACCGTCCATCCTTTAGGCAGACCAGGTCAAACCCTGAGCGATTGTAGTTCAGGTTGAATACGATACGATTGCCGCCACTTCCGATTTTCAGGCTGACCGGCTTCGCCCAGCCAAGTATGGTAAAAGACCGCAGTCCTTCCAGCTGCCCGATGGGCCTGTCACCGACACCAATCCATTTCCAGGGCTCGCCGTCCCCAAGATCGTAGGTGCCATCTCTGGCCCTCCTAATTTTGCCGTGCAGCTTTGTGCCGGGGACATCCGCATCTTTGAAGCCTACTCGCACGATGGGTGCATCGATAGCGCGGTCAACAGCAATGACTACCGGCGCACTGGCCGACAGGCCATCCTTGTCGGTGACAGTCAGCATGGCCGTATAAAGGCCGGGCTCTTTGTAGGTGTGCTCAGGATTTCGTTTGGATGAGGATGTGCCGTCGCCGAATTTCCAGTGGCACTCAAGTTCACTCAGCGTCGAGAATTGAACATTCAAGGGAGCTATACCCTCGGTCGGGTCGGCGGACGCTTGCACGCGGGGCCGCATATTCTCGCCCGGCTCGTAAGCAGTCAGCCGAACCAGGTAGTTGGCACTGGGCGCAGCAAAAGTGAACTCGCCCGGTGCAGCACTTCCCATCGAGGTAGTCGTCATATTCCACGTATCGATGCCGTCAACCTTATATGCTCTTGGGCCTGCAAGCTGTAAGGTTGTCGTGGTTGGGTTCGTGAAGTAAACGAAATAGATATGGCTGGCTTTGGAAATGACATGGTTGCCACCCGTAAGCTCGCCGGGCAGCATCTCGTGGAACGCGGTGGGCGACATGATCTCTTTTAGAAATTCTATCCTTGCCGGACTTTGTCCTCGCAGCAGGCCGCCTTTTGACCACCATAGAAGGTCTTTGGGGTGCCTATATGTTTCGCCGTGTCCGACATAACAGCCGGCGATGGTTCCCAGCCAGAATCTGTGGACGAGTTCCTGGGCGGTAATATTGCCCCAGCCCTGTGGAATGTTGCCTTCGTATTTACACTCGTCAAAGATGATTGGCTTCTTGTATGTCTGTCGCCATTCTCTGGCCCTCAAGAGGTCGGAGCTTTGGATGCTCGCGTGAGTGACCCAGGGCTTGTTGTGGTCGTAGAACCCACGGCAATTGTGGATGCCGCGCATATGCTGATATGGGTCGTGTTTTTGCACGATTTGGAAGAAGCGGTCCCAATCGGCCATCGTTTTGGACTTCATTAAGTCGTACTCGTTGGCGAAGGACCACCACACGTTGCGATAGGCGGCCAGCCGGGCGACAATGTAACGCAGGTAGCGGTCGTCCGTCTCATCAGGCATGTTGGCAAAGCCCCAGCGGTCGTAGGGATGAAAAAGGATAATGTCAGCTTCAATCCCCAGGTTGCGCAAGTCTCCGACCCGCCTTTCAAAATGCCGAAAGAATTCGGGGTTGAAGCGACTATAGTCCCAGTCCTTCAGAGGGCTTCCCTTAAAGGGATAGTACTCAGGCTCATTTTTGTTGTAGACATAGTCTTTTGGAAAGACACACATTCGTATTTTATTAAAGGGCGCGTTCTCAAGCGTGGCCAGCGTCTGCTCTTCCATTGCATTTCCCTGATGGGCCCATGCGTAGCAGGTGGTGCCGACCTGAAAGTAGGGTGTTCCATCGGCGTAGGCAAGGTGCCAAGTCTTGTGTACGCCAACGGGCCCGTGATTTTGTGCTGACGGTTCCACGCAGGTGAATTTGCCTGTCTTTCCATCGAGTTCTCTGCGGGTGCTTCTCGTTTCGTAGGTCCATTGGCCCAGTTTGTCCGGCATAAAGCGTATTCGGTAAACGCCATTTCCATCATAGAACCCTTCCGGCTTGAAAACGGAGTTGTGCTGCCTGAACTCTGCGTTCAATTGCACGTCAATAAAGGGATTTCCGCCAGAAGGCCCGCTTAGTGACAGCTCAAAGATACCCCATCGCTCGACTTTGTCGGACGCGCCGACTGCTGCTGCACGTGTCAGTGTAGCTCCAAACAATGCAGCAAGCGCCGAGACTGCGAACGCAAGATACGCTCGACTTAGATGCACTTTGCGCACTCCCGCGTCCTTCCGGACTGTGTCGTAGCATCATCACAGAATCTGTATTTCACGCCATGGAGCTGACTACTAAGAAGTCAAATCGAAGGGCGAGATGTAATCGCCGTATTTGTCACGGGCTTCATCTAGGCGTTTTCGTGTTGCCTCGAGTGTCTCGTAGACTGTCTGGGGACTATTGGGCACATTCTGCTGATGATACTTCTGAACACGGTCGAGCTTGGCCAGATTCTCAGGCACCCGGATAGTGAATTGCTTGATGTAATCGTCTCTCGTATACGTCCTGTCGAGCACCTGCTTGAACAGCTTCACCAGATCATCATAGCGAGGGATCTGGCCTGTCGGGCAGACAATCGCATCCACATCGCCGTGAATACGCAATTCCATCCATTTTACCCAAACGTGCTTGTCACGCACGCTATTGACAAATTTGCCTTCCTCGTCCCTCAGGAAATAATTTACGCCGAATACCAGCGGTGGATTCCTGAGACCCTGGGCAAAATCGATATTGTTCTGAATATACTTACCGAGAGGAATAGCCAGGAAGTCCTGAATGCTCATCAGGTTAATCTCCATAACGCCTTCCTTACCGATAATCGCGTAGGTGGTCTCCGTCTCAAGCGAAGCACCGTATAGGACTATGCCGTGTGCCCAATCAAAGCTCTGCTGAACAGGCACAGATGCCTTGCTATCACGGCCTCCGTACATTAGCCCTCCAAGTACAACGCCGTCAGGGTTGTCCAGTTCAGGATCGCAATTGGCCAGCGCCTTCAAAGCCACAGTATATCTTGCGTTCTTATGAGCCAGCGGAATCTCATTCCCTTTGGCATCTTTCTTTCCTTTGAACCATTCACCCGAGAAGTTAATACCCTTCTCCGGTGTCTCGGTTCCCATACCCAGCCAGTACGGTCTGTTGTCCGCAACCAGAAGATTTCCGAAGATCACTTCGCCGGGCTTGTGTAGCACATCCCATATAGCAGGGTCGTTTTCGGCATTGACGTTTTGAATAATACCAAAGATCCCTGCTTCGGCGTTTACCGCCCGAAACTCGCCATTAATCTTTCTAAAATATGCAATGTCATCACCCATTATGGTCTCACCCGGCAGCATCGCTGTCGAGGTCTTGCCGCAGGCGCTGGGAAAAGCACCCGCCATATAGGTCTTGCGTCCTCCGGGGCCGTAAACACCCGATATGAACATGTGTTCGGCCAGCCAGCCTTCCTGATCAGCCACGCGGATCGTAAGCCTCAAAGCCAGCTTCTTAAGCCCCATAGTATTGCCGCCATACTGCGTATTGACGCTATAAATCGTGTCGGTTGTGTAGTCCATATAGACACGCTTGTTCTCCACATCGACACTGATCATATCTTCGTTCATTTCACCGGCTGAATGTAGAAAACAGAACACATTGTCGTCCCTTCCAATCTTGCAGAATTGCTGATAAGCACTTCGATAAAGCAAGTCCTCGCTGTGCGCGACATACCACGAGTCTGTCGCCTGTACGCAGGGAATACTGAATACCGAGCCGGTCGGCCCCAACGACAGAAACCGAAGGATCATCGTCCTGCCCTTCATGGAATCTTTGAGCAAACCGCGCACCTCAGCAAGACCTTCTTGCCTCTCTATCTGATTCAGCGCCTTGCCCAAGGTTTCCGTTTTTGGCACAAGATATTTGGTCACTGTCCTGTCGCGGCCCTGATCGTAATACCCGTCGAAGTGACAAGTGTGGCCTGGCGTTCCAAGAGGGCGCTCTTCCCCGCTCTTGACTGCCATATCGCGAACGTACCTAACGTCCCCCTCGGAGTCGGTACATACAAAAACCGTCTGCGGGTTTGTGAGCTCAATCGCGTCAGCGATAAATTCGTGTATTTTCAAGTTGTCAACAGCGATAAGCCTGCTGTAATTCTCAGGCGTTAGCCTATCCTTCAGAAACTCTTTTACATTCTCCATAGCCGACGATTACCTCCTTATTGCTTACTTGAGTTCAGAAAATCATAGGATTCTAACCTCGGTACTGAGCTACGTCAAACTGTTTCCGATCTTAAATCACTTTGTCTCTGAGTCTTAGACTCCTCCCCATAGTTGTACGTGTCGGATGACATCTCCCGACTTGACGGTGGTGCCATTCTTGCACCCAGTCACGTTGCAGAACGAGATTGCGTTATTAAAATCGAGCTGGGGTGTTAATCCCATCACAACCATGTCCGCATCGGGTTTACAGCTGCAGTTGACCAGCTTCTTGAACATAGTACCACAGTAAGGGCAGTATAATTCGTCTTTTGTGCCGTCTTTCAACTCGCCCGAGAGAATAATCTTGTCGAGATCACCCTGAATGGCCGAGAGAACAAACTCGCCCTCCATCCCAGGCCGCTTGAATCTCATCCGCAGTCCTGGGGCACCGTTTATCTCATGTTCCTTATCAATAATGTTGCAGCCATTCGGACAGTATGCTTCAGTTACGACATATCTCACCTTGTTCTCGTCTGTTTCTTTTGTGCCTTTCTTCCGCTGCCCGAGTGGAATAATCAATCTGCCGTCTTTACTGAATCGTTCCATGCGCATCTCCTCTCCGGCTTCCGACAAAAAAAGAAGACCGACGACAGTTCTACAGACACCTACTGCTTGTCGGCCTATTCTCCAGCAGGTAGTGCGAAGCTACCTCCTGTCAATCTGCCTTTTCGTATTCACAAAGATATTCTGATAGAAACCGGAGACTGTCAAGAGAAATTTCTGTGCTATTCGACTTTAATTATCAGTCGGCAAGCACGACCGGACTCTCAAGGGTGAAGATGATAACACGTTCTCCGCTTACGGTGCTGATATCCGTATGAAGACTTTTTACTCTTTGTCCGGTGAGGTCCGTTATTATCTGTTCGAGAAGGGCCCGGGCTTTTTCGAGCAGCTCCGTCCTGACCCGTTTGATAAGTGTGCGCCCCGTGGTCTCACCGCTCGCCTCGGCAAGGCGCTGCTCTGCTGGAGTTAGAACGCGCTGTAGCCGGATGACTACCATGTCGCCAATAATATAGGTCTTGGTCTCCTCCGGCCCTCGGCCCATATATTCTTTCTCAAACTTGATGAGGGCTTCGCTGATCTCAGCTTCAACCTGTCCTTTGCTCTTGCCCATATGTCACCCTCGTTTGTCTGGCTCGAATGAGTTAGCTAATTTTAGCGATGAGGCCGGTGGCCGTCAATTTGTTTTCCAGAATATGTGATTTTCTGTAATTCTATGTTATTTGAGTTCTGCGTTCCAGAAGCAGGATGGCTGAAACATTGGTGAATCCTCTTGGTAATTCGACCGCCGAAAGGCAATTGCGGTACGGCACAACGAGCAATCAGGCGGTTTTGGGGCTGAGCCCTTAGTAGACAATGACTTCAACTGCTGCTGTCTGAAGTTGAAAGTGCACGCCGGACGAAGCATTGACTCGTGACAGCGGCAGACAGAAGCGGCGCATAAGCAAGGCCGAGCTAAAAAGCCCGACCGTGCCCTGAGAACACTGACGTAGATCAGTCTGAGATCTCGAACTCGTACTGATAGATTTCGTCCTTGTTCAAATCCTTGGCTTGGCAGCGAAGTACGAAGCCGCCGTCTTTCTTCTCATATTCAAAATCCTTGCCGCTGAACAAATCCTTCGGCAGACCGACAGGCAACGCATCGGGCAGTCTGCCTGTCTTAGCCTTTATCATGTAAATCTCAATGGCCGTCTTGACGGCGTTGAAGTGGGTTTTTTGCCTCACTGGCAAGGTGTAGATCTTATCCGCCGCAGGTGCGAAAATAACAGCTAACGGCGTCTGTTTTTCTTTAGCTTCTTGCTCCAGCTCTTCTTCTAATTGGCGAAGTTTCGCATGGGCCTGCATATACGTCATATCGGTATCCAGGACACCTTGAATACGGGCCATATAGTCTAGATAGTGATCTCTATTTCTTTGAAAAAACTCTTCATCGGCTGTAAGAATGAGCTCAGTCGTATTGGGATCAGAACATTCTTCGTCAGAGGCCATCTTTACAATTGCCTGAGCTTTGTCCTTTTGCATACTTGCTGCACACACTTCTGCCTCATATGTTATGAAGTTCCTTAGTGAGGGAAATCTGTTTTCAATATGAATCAACTGCTCCTTAAGCCAGTTCAGTATTTCTGGATTTTCCGGCGTATCCTTCAGGATATCTGGCATAACTGTATTTGCACGCGCGCTAATCGCGATCGCTACCAAATAGCTTATAATTGTCCTATCGGCTGCGTGTAATGCCATTTTGTGCATACTTAAGCAGCGGTCCAACGCCGTTTTATAATTGCCCTGCACACCGAGCAGTTTCGCGTCTGCCTCAATCAGAAAGGTCGCGCGCCTAAGCTGTGCGAGGTTCGGCATCACCATATCGAATCCTTGCGAGTAGTCATAGCCCCAATCACATTTAGGAGTGTCGGCCGCTGTTACTATGAAGTCGATTACCCGGTGATTATTTTCTATGTGCTGCTCGATTGCTTCATTGGCTCCGATTTTACCGTCGTGGAAATCTGTGAGCATTTTGCTCATCGTCTCGTCTGGTTTCTCATAGAGCAAAAATGCCTGATAGTAAAGCAACGCAGCATTATCCGGAGGCTCGGCAAAAACCGATGAACTTAATACGAATAGTGCCAGAGCAATGGAAATTGTCAAATTGTTGTTAGCAACTATTTTCATAATCCTGTCCTTTCCGATTCTAAGTGCCATTGAATCCTCCAAGCAATTCTCGGACCGTTATCATGGCTGGCCGCGGTCCCAGCTTATCAATAGCTTTATCACACTGTTTTTCTACCGCTTCTATCCCGCCGCGACGAAAAGCGATGTTCAGTGACGCCACTGTCAATAGTTCAGCCGGAGATTTTTTAACTGTGGTGATATCGGAGGTATCGACTTTCTCACCTGAATCCAGGTGAATCATTAAAAAACCTATAGCCAGAATTATTAACGCTGCGGCTGCGAGTTTTGTGATTGAGCTTTTCAAAATATTTAGCCCTCGAACTAAGACTGTCGAACCTTTATCAGATCGGCTGACGAGCGTTTGAAATTCTTTAGGGTATTTCTTCTTCCAATTCCCAGAATCAAACTGCGGTTTTGTTGTGTTGATGGTGCGTGAAATTAGCTCATCCAACCATTTGTCGTCTTGCTGCTTGTTCATAATTACACCTTGCCAAACCCTCTATGCTGTAAATAGTCAGCCAATTTTCTCTTTGCTCGTCGCAGTCTGCCGTTTATCGCCTGTTCGGATATCCCCTGCACCGCAGATATCTGTTCGTATGACAGACCGTCATAATATCGCAAGAAAACGACTTCTCTTGCCGATGCCGATAGCTCACCGAGAGCCTGCTTTACTGCTTCGGTTGCATCGTCTTGGTCCGGCTTAGCTGCTACGTTAGAAAGGTTCTCATGAGTATGAAGCCTTTCCATTGCGCGGGCCATATCTTTTGCAACATTCCTGCAAATGGTGGCAATCCAGCCTGCAAACTTGCTCTTTTTTCTTAACTGCGGCAGCTTCACGACGGCCTTTGCAAAGGCCTGCTGGGCTGCGTCTTCAGCCAGATGCCGGTCACCAAGTATCGCATGTGCGACCGCAACCATAGCTGGGTAGTACCGCCGACATAACTCGGTAAAGCTGTCTGCGTCACCGTTGAGAGCGGCACTGACCAGCGCTGTATCCGGCCTCCGAACTCTTGGTTCTTCTTTCTCCAACGTCTCGGACATCATTTCATTGAGTCAGCTTTCATAAGTAGGGACGGGCTCTTGCCATCAAAATGGGCGCCGAAAATGGTCTTTTTTGCAGTCTTTTCCAATTATATCTATTCTGCCACAACACGGGCATAAAAAAGCCGGCTTCGCTACCGGCCCCAACAACGCGACACATGTTTGCAGACGAAGTGGATTTCTACCTGCCGTTGTGTGCGCAGCGGAAACGGGCGGACCGCAAGTGCTGGGTCAGGCCGCCGGATATTATGGTTTTGTTGCGTTACTGCATTTTCGCGTGCCGAGTCACATTCGCTTTCTCTAACTTGCAGGCGATGTCCCGCCTGAAAGGCGGCACCGAAATTCGCAACGCCCCCTTCGTGAGCGAGACTCGCTCCTTCTTGATAGCCACGCCCTCATGGGTATGCCACCACTGGACATAATAGCTGCCGGGTCGGAGCCCCTCGATCTCAATCGTAGCTTCTTTGATTTCTGCCGGCTGCTGCTTCTCAGTCACCAGGTTCCACCACGTTGCCTGTGTGTCAAAGAGCCATACGTATGCGCGGTCATCGCCTTGGTAACCAAGCAGGCGAAGCCGTTTTTCGGAGGCTCTGGCCCTGATTTGGTGGAGGCCTTGGAGGCAAATATCAGCCAGGAACGTGGCCAGTGGTCGATAGTGGCCGTAGGCATCCTGCCTATCCAACTGGTCCCACCACCAAAGCATCGCTGTGCCTGAAGCGCCCGCGAATGCCGACGCCCAAAGCGAGTTGTGAAAATGGACGGCCTGCTCATCTTGTTTCATGTACTCACTCAGGCCCCATTTCGGAGTAGCCAGGCCGAATTCACCAATCAACACCGGTTTGTCCGGAGCGTGTTCTCTCAGGAACCGCACTTTGTCGAGAACTACCGCCACCTCATCCCGGTAGTTTTCCTTTGTCCCCGGGCGCATATAGTGGTGCAACTGCGCGATATCAAGCTGTGGATGGCGACAGTCTTTGGCAGATGGGTGCCAGGTGCTGGTTGCGCGCAAATGATGGTAGATGTCGATCTGTTCGAGATACTTACCCACGTCGGCATAAAAACGGTCCGTGGGCAGGCCCGGATCGATCTCGTTGAAATATTCCCAGGCAGCCACGCTGGTGGAATAGCCCCATCGCGCTACGACGTAGCGCATCAGCTTCTTGGCATCGTCAATTGCTCGTTGATACTCAGGACTCTGGTCGTCGGAGAGCGACTTCATGTATAAGTCTCTGGTGATAATGCACAACATCAGATATATCGGGTTACGCTCGGCGGTTTCTACGAGCTGGTCCAGCATGAAGCAATCGATCTGGTTGTAGACGCCTTTTGTCGGGCGATTTACGTCAGCTTCCCCCAGCAGTTCAGCTCCGCCGGCAGTCTCTTTCAGCGACAGGTTGTCCAGCCAGATACTACCAGATCCCACGAGGCTAAAGACTATGCTGCCGAGCCAAAAATCATTCGCCCCTGTGACAAACTCCAGCGTGAACTTGCGCCACTGGCCTTTGGCAGCAGCGTCAAAAAGTGGTCTGTCACTGTCACGCTCCACCTTCACTTGCAGGCCAACGGGTCCATCTGCCATGAACCTGCCGGTCAGCACGTATTGTGTCTTCGGCCTCAGTGCCACCGGGTGCGAAGGCGAGGCGGTGATGGATGTTCCATCGTCTCCCTCGATTTTCACGCACTTACGGGTTTTTGGATCATTTTCGCCACCAGGTAGCGGTACAACCATTTTCCGGCGGTGCCATGATCGGTCCCAGGCGCTCTTTCTTGCCTCGATAGCCATCGCCCAGTCTTTGCAGCACGTCCAAATTCTCAGGAAGTTGGCGCCGTTTCGTGAGAGCTTGGCAAATATCTCTTCCGCCTTGGTAAGATTGACGTATTGACTTTCGCCTATGAAGGCCAGGTTTTGGCCAATGGCGAAAAATGGGGCACCATCAGTGAACTCCAGGAAGCGAGGGTCTTGGCCGCTGATCCGGAGGAAGCCGTTTCGCGAGGAAGCTGCGCAGTCGAACTGCACGCTCTCTGATTGAATCGTGCCATTTTGGTCCTTCAGCCTTGCCGTTGCGAGGTAGGTGCCTGTTTGCATGGGGGCGAATCGCGCCTTCCATGTGCCTTCGCCGACAGGATAGTACCAGCTATCGGTCTTGCGGTCTTTCTTGAATGTGCGTCGCTCATACTCTTGGCAGTAAAAGGCAGGCAGGGCGATTTGCTCGCCGTTGGGCGTCTTAAATAACACCGTCAGGTCGACCTGGTCTGGGTCAAATGGGTTATCGTACCGAGTATCCACGCTTATGAGCAGTTCGAGCTTTTCGTACTTGCCCACACTTGTCTGCAATGCTCGCACATTTATCTTGCGCTGGGCGAGACACTGCCGAGTGCAAAAGCTGATAGTGACCAGACACACCATAATTGTTTGGACTATTGCTGTTATCTGTCGCATACAGTACTCCATCGATTAAGGTCACTTGCGCTTATGCAGCGCAGCGCCAACAGCCGTCAGGTGCGGCGCCTTCTTGGCTTGCTTCTCCTTTAGGTTACACCTCGACCCACGGCAAATCCTTCACCGTTGGAAATCGCTCCTTCATACCCCAGAGGACTTTTGGGTGCTTGAAGCATTCCTTAATTGGGATTTCTGGTATTTGTTTTTCTCCACAAGTATTCTTAACAAAGAATGCGTTGTAACCATATCGGTTGCAGCCAACTAAACGGTAACCTTTCTTTTTGCCGAGTTTCACGAATGCAGGCAAGGATGCCCCACAGAAATTTGGCATACCTAATGTTGTTGGATACTCGTAGGCATTAAAATCGTCTTTATATGGAACAGTCAGCGCTTTGTCGGGACCGATGATATCTTGGTATTCAGCTATCACGACTCGTGGTTCAATAGCTTCGATGGCTTCCCATATCCAGTAATCTACACCATCCATATCTATGGATAAGAGATCAATTTCTCCATCAAAGTTGCTTTCTTTTATAACTTCATTCACGTTCTCAAGAGTCACCCAGGAACGAATAAATTTGGGAGGATATACACGGGTACAGGGATTGGTTCGATAGAATTCACATCCTTGTTTGACCAATTTCTCATTACCGTCTACAAGTAACCCGGACCATCCGTGATTTATGATTAGGTTTGCGGTATTACATTCGATCCCATTTCCCGCACAAATCTCGACACACTTCTTAGTCACCGTTCCGATTATGGAGAAAATATAGAGCAGTATCCCGTCTTCATCTGTTTGTGAAAAAGTCTTAAACCCTACCTCCTCTAAGGCGGGAAGAGCGTTTCCCGATTCGAGTAGTGCTCTATATGTGAATTTCAGTTGTAGCTGTGAAGCTGCGTCAGGATATCGCGTGGTTAAACTTGGCTGAAGAGGATCAATCAGAAAGTTTCGAGCCCTATGAGCAATTCTTTTCAGCGGATTCTTCATTCTGTGCCTTCCTTTCTCTGCTTTTTGGCGACCGTGCAGGCTGCCATTGTATATGGAATTTGGCTGCCGCTCCAACCATATATAAGCCGCGCCCAGCGCCCCCCTTCCGAGCATATTCATATCCCTGTTCCCTTCGCCTGTAAAGGTACCATCCTTGACCATGACGACATCTTCTTTGAACGGCTATATTTGCCAGCCGTCCTCAAAGTCAACCTCTGTGGAGAACCAGACCTCCCCGTGTGGCCAGAGATAAACTGCGTATAGGCCGAAGTTACCCCATGGACAAGGGCGTATTTTACCGTCCGCAATCTCAAATCAAACTTGTCAGCTTCGCCTGGCATCCGTACAATCAATTCAGAGTAGTTTAGACGTTTCAATCCTTGGCCCTCCAAAAAGACATAACAGTCTCTTGGGGCACCTACATTTTTCAAGACGTTTTTGGCCCTCGTGGCAGGGGCTTTCCCCTAGCCCCTGCCATATTCTCTTTAGCTCCTTATAGCATCTATCAGTCATACACGCTATCTTTATCAGGGGGATACGATGTTCCTTGGCTATCCCATACTTTTCCCCAATTTTCCTTGCAAAGCAGGTCTATAGGCTTTATAATTGTAGCGGTTTCTACAAGCCCTCATAGAATGAGGGGCAACGCAAAGGAGGGCAATTGGCACGCTCGCAGGATGAGGTTCGGGAGCAGAAATCGCGTTTTGTCGCGTATGATGTAGCAGTGCAATTTTTTTATTGCACCACCACGGCGATGGAGGTTATGACAATTACGAAACCATAATTCAGTCAGGAGAAAGGCTATGAAAACGAGAAAGCTAATTAAGTTAGTTCCTTCATTGGTATTGTGTGCGTGCGCTGTCTGGGCTCCGCCGGCCACTGCTGATTACAAGGCAGTGATTTTGGACGACGGTTGGGGATCACGAATCTACGGGGTGTCCAGCGGCGATCAGGTCGGCATTGTGGATGGGCACGCTGCAATGTGGTCTGGGACAGCAGAAAGCTATGTTGATCTGAATCCCACCGGATTCCTTTATTCGGAGGCTCGTGGCATCTGTGGCGACCAGAAGGTTGGTTGGGGCCGGGGAAGCACCACAGAAGGTAATAATCACGCTCTGTTGTGGTCAGGCACGCCGGGAACTTGGGTGGACCTGAATCCCCTCGGGTTTGCTGAGTCGTGGGCCTACGGTGTCTCCGGCAATCAGCAGGTGGGCTATGGGTGGGGAGATGACACAGAATGGTATTATCATGCCTTAATGTGGTCGGGTTCAGCCGAAACTTGTGCTGATCTAAATCCCATCGGATTCATTGGTTCGTGAGCCTACGGTGTCTCCGGCGACCAGCAGGTGGGCTGGGGCTCGCCCTACGGAGGTGGCGGTCACGCATTGCTCTGGTCCGGTACGGCGGCGAATTGTGTTGATCTGAATCCCCCAAGTGGATTTACTACCTCGGTGGCTTTTGGTATCTCCGATGGCCAGCAGGTTGGTTGTGGGTGGGGAGATGTAACGGGAAATAATGAGCATGCTCTGCTTTGGTCGGGTACGGCGGCAAGTTATGTTGATCTGAATCCGACAGGATTCGTTGACTCGATAGCTCGTGGTGTCTGTGGCGGCAAGCAGGTCGGTGATGGACATACACTGGGATGGGAATGTAATCATGCCTTACTATGGTCGGGTACGGCAGACAGCTTCATTGACTTGCATGCGTTCCTACCATCACAATACGACGACTCATACGCTTATGGCATCGACTCAGGCGGCAACATCGTAGGATTTGCGCACCTCAGCGGCACAGTTGGCGTTCATCATGCCGTCTTATGGTTGTACGAGCCTGAGGTTACCCCTCCAACAATAGAATCCATCAGTGCACCGCTGGACCCTGTTCAGGTCAATACGGGCGTTACTGCAAGCGGGTTTTTCTCCGATCCCGACGTCGGTGACACTCACACTGCTCTTTGGGATTGGGGCGATGGTACGGCCACGCAGGGTATAGTGGACGAAGGGATGAAGAGCGTGAACGGAAGCCACACATATACCGCCCCTGACACCTATACACTCACACTAACCGTCACCGATGCGTCTGGTGCCTCCGCTCAGAAGGTGTTTGAATATGTGATCGTTTATGACCCGACGGGCGGCTTTGTGACCGGTGCCGGCTGGATTGAATCGCTTGCTGGAGCATATATGCCCGATCCTACCCTGGCAGGCAGGGCCAGCTTCGCCTTTGTCTCCAAGTACCAGAAAGGAGCCAATATACCAAAGGGCAACACTAAGTTCCGGTTCGAGGCGGCCGGTCTGGACTTCCATAGCACCAGCTATGACTGGCTGATTGTCACCGGTTCCAACTATGCCCGGTTCAACGGCACGGGAACAATAAATGGTTCCGGACCATTCAAGTTTATGCTCTGGGCCGAAGACGGTGCCCCAGACACATTCCGGATCAAGATATCGTATGAGGACGATGGTGAGGTTGTGGTCTATGACAACGGGATGGACCAGGCCATAGGTGATGGTTCAATCATCGTCCACACTCGGTAGAACACGGCGCGTTTTCGTACTCCGTCAGTCAATGGGCTGTGAGTATCCCGCTTCCAGCCCTTTTTTAATACCAATTGTAATTAATTATTGCGCTCAGCATAATGAACCCGACAAACAGATTTGATCGTTTTAGGATCGAGAGCGGCTTTCTGCCAAGCATCTATCGCTGCACAGCGCAAATCGTCATAATCAGCATACGCACGATTAGCCGATCAAGCAACTTTTTTTCTGTAAATTCTTTCTTGCTCTGAGGCAGAGTCGTCGTTCTTCACGTCCATATTCAAGTACCTTTTGCTTGTTTACCATTCTTCACCCAGTTCCATTAGAACTGCACTGGCCAGCCGAAGCAGTGACGCCGCATTTGGAAATAACCCTGCTACTCTTGTCCTGTGATTAAGCTCCTCATGTACTCGTTCCAACATATTGGTCGTCCGCATCCTTTTGCGATTTTATATGTTCCTGTGCGGGATGCGCATAAAAAAAGCCAGCTTCCGTGCTGGCCCCAACAACGGGGTAGACGTGGACTATATACCAAGCGGTTTATTGCCCGCTGTTGTGTGTGATCCGGGCATGTCCGTGCCTGGCCAAAAGGATTGGGTTAATTAACCGAATCTTATATTACTATTGACTCGCTACCTCCTTGCTTGCCGAGTCCAATTTGCTTTATCTAAATAACTATACTATCCGGTTGAAATCGTGTTCGTAGAATCACAATACTTGTTCCAAATTATCCAAACTTCTTCTTTCTTACGCATTTCTCACCCCTACATCCTAATATCGCCCCGGTTTACGATGCAGGAACGACCGGGGCTGGGCGGCCATCCTTCGTAATGGAACGCGTCAAGGGCCTGTCTCTGGCCGGGACACTGCCGACTGCAAAACCAGATGGTGACCAGACGTATCAAAAGCGTTTGTACTGTTGTTGTGTGTCGCACCAGGTGCTGCTATCCTCATCTATGCAATTTGGCTATCGCTCCGACCGTATATAAGCCGGGCCCAGAATTCCGGAAGGTCAGCTCCTGCCTTTCGGCGCGTGCCCCAAAACATCTCATACAAATCGTCTGCAAGTTGAGCTTACGGCAACGAGGACACGTTCAGTTTGCCCTTTTATGAGAGGAACCGTTATGTCCGGTTTGTGCGGAGGCGACCGGTTTGAATCCCAGCCGGAGCGAAAGGCGACTAAGCATGACGTAGAGCGAGGGGACCACCACCAGCGTCAGGATTGTGGCGAAGCCCAGGCCAAAGATGACGACAACCGCCATGTTCCGCCACCACTGGCTGGACTCGCTTTTGGTGGCCCAGGTAAAGGTATGGAAGTCGTAGGATACGCCGATGGCCATTGGGATCAGGCCGATTATCGTGGTCGCGGCTGTCAGCAGCACGGGCCGCAGCCGCGTGACGCCGGCCTCCGCGGCGGCCGAGACGAAATCCATGCCACGCTGCTGCAACTGCCGGGTGTAGGCGAGCAGCACGATGGCGTTGTTCACGACCACGCCGGCAAGGCTGGTAACGCCAATGCCGGTCATGATGATGCCGAAGGGCAGGCCGCAGATCAGTAACCCTGTTAACGCGCCAATCAGCGAGAGAATCACCGTGGTCATGATGATCGCTGGCACCATGAGCGAGTTGAACTGGATCACCAGGACCAGAGTGACCAGCAGCAGAGCGACGGCAAAGGCTTTGCTCAGGAAGGCCCGCGACTCGTCCTCGGTTTCCTTTTCGCCGGCGTAGCGGATCTCGTAGCCGGCTGGCAGCTCGAGCTTGGAAAGCCTCCTTTGTACGTCTCTTAGTACCTCGGAGCTGAGGCGGCCTTCGGCGTCGGCTGTGAGTGTGACGACACGCTTCTGATTGACACGGTTGATCGTCCCGAATCCGCCTTGATATTCGAAGTAACCCAGTGAGCTGAGCGGCACGGCCTCTCCGGAGGCGTTGGGAATCTGCAGGTCCGAGAGATCGTCAATATTGAGGCGGTCGGCCAGCGGCAATCGCACGGTGATGTCGTACTCGTCATTGTACTGACGGTAGGTTCCGACCTTCGTTCCGAAGATTGCCATCTTCAGGAAGTTGCCGACCGTGGCCGTGTTGACGCCGAGCAGCATGGCAACGCGACGGTTCACGGTAAAGGCCAGTTCGGGACGGGTGGCCTCCAGGTCGCTGCGGAGGTTCACGATGTTGGGCACGTCGGCGATCATTCGACGCGCTTGCTCGCTGAGCTGCCCGAGTGTCTTAAAGTTCTTGCCCATCATACGCACCGTGACCGGCGCGCCGGTGGGCGGGCCTTCCTCCTGCTTTTCGACCTTGATCTCGGCGCCGGAGATGTCGGCGATGTCCCGCCGAATCGCGGCAATAATCTCCGCGGAAGGCCGCTCGCGCACCGCGAAGTCGTAGAAGACTAACGTGATATTGGCCAGGTGTGGTCCGCCTGCACTGGCCATGATGTCCAGACCGCTGCCCGAGGAGCCAACGTTGGTGACGATGTGCTTGATGTACGGTTTGTACGGTTCGACGCGGTTCTCGATAAGGCGAATTATGCGATCTGTCTCGCGGATATTGGTGCCCTGCGGTGTACGGACATCAATTATGGCGCGCTCCGGGTCGCCCTGTGGGAAGAACTCGGTGCCCTTGCCGACCTTGGCGTAGAGGGTCACCAGGCCGAGCAGCAGACATACGGCCAAAAATAGAGTCAGACCCGGATTCTGCAGCCCGGCTTTCTGCAGCCGACGGTAGCCCCGGATGAACCAGTGATCCTTCTGACGCGGCTTAGGCGAACGACCCGCCCAGACCGAGCAGATGACCGGATTGAACACGAGCCCCACAAAGAGCGAGGCCAGCAGGCCCAAGGACAGGGTGATTGGCAGGTACTTCATGAAGTCACCCATAATGCCCGGCCAGAACATCAGCGGCAGGAACGCGCACACGGTGGTGAACGTGGATGTGGCGACCGGCCAGGCGACCTCGCGCGCTCCGAGTATCGCTGCCTCAATGCGGCTGTAACCGAGCTGGATGTGGCGGTAGATGTTCTCCACGATGACGATGGCATTGTCTACCAGCATACCCAGAACCAGCACCAGGCTGAATAGCACGACCATGTTCAACGTGTAGTCCAGCATCTGGATCAGGAAGAAGGCGATGAGCATGCTCAGCGGTATGACCATCGCCACGATTGTGCTCGGTCGCCAGCCCAAAAATAGCAGCAGCACGCCCGTCACCAGAATCAGCGCCGAAAGGATGTTGTTCTCCAGGTCGGCCACCATGTTGCGGATGTACTTGGACATGTCGAAGGTGACGGTGAACGTCACCGCACCCGGAAGCTGCTCTTGGGCTTTATCAAGTATGGCCCTGATGTAGTCAGTGACCTGGACGACGTTGGCGCCGACACGCTTCTGGATGCTGAGGGTGACGTTGCTGGAGCCATTGAGGCGCGAGTAGCTGGTCCGGTCCTTAAAAGCCGCTCGCACGGTAGCGACGTCTGAGAGATAAATCGGCTTGCCGTCCCGTACGGTTAGCAGCAGATGATCTACCTCCTCGGGCCCGACAAACTCTGCGGGAATGCGAACGTTGAACTTGGTACCTTCGGTCTCCAGCCCGCCGGCAGAGATGTTGACGTTCTCTGAAGGGATCAGAGCCAGAATCTCCGGGATCGTCAGGTTGTACGAGGCAACCCGGTCTGCAGCGAACTCCAGCCGAATCTCAGGTTCCAGCGCGCCCAGCACTTCCACCTTGAGTACGCCGGGCACCGTCTCGAGGGCGTCCTCCAAGTCATCGGCGATCTCCTTGAACTGGACCGGCGATACATCACCGGAGATGCTGACCAGCATAATGGGAAACTCGGCAAAGTTGACTTCCTTAATCACCGGGTCCTCGGCATCCCTCGGAAGCTCCCCCTTGGCCATGTCCACGCGGTCGCGCACACGCTGCAGGGCCACTTCGGTCGGCACGTCCGGCGTGAACTCCACGTCGATCATCGAGAGGCCCTCGGCGCTGCTGGAGCGGATCTCCTTGACACTCCGAATACCGCTGAGCTCCTTCTCGATCTTCATCGTCACGGATGTCTCAATGTCTTCCGGCGAGACCCCTTCGTACATCGTGCTGACCAGGATGTGCGGGATTGGGATGTCGGGGAACGCCTCGCGGGGTAATGAAAGATAACTGTAGCCGCCCATCAGGATGATGATCAGGCCCAGGACGGCCACGGTGGTCCGATTTCGGATGGCAAGGTCGGTGATTAGCATAGCGGCTATTTGCTCTCTGGTACAACCTTTACCTTCTGTCCCGGGGCAACGAAGCGATGGCCGGCGATGATTAGCTCATCGCCCGGTTCGAGACCTCGGGTCACTTGGACACGATCGCCCTTGATTATGTCAAGCTGGACTTCGCGCCGCTGTGCTTGTGAGGAATTGACCACATAGACGGCCTTGCTGTCCTCCATCGGGATCACGGCAAGCAGGGGGATCAGGATCGCGTCGTTCAGAATACGGCGCGTCAGGCGGGCACGCACGAGCTGCCCACTCAGAAGAAAACCGTCCTTGTTCTCAAGGGTGATCTCCATGCGAGTGGAGCGTGTCTTCTGGTCGGCCAGCTTACTGATGAAGGTGATGGTTCCCTCCAGCGACTTCTCCCGGCCCTTCGCAGTTGCGAAGATATCCACCTTCTGGCCGGCGACAAAGAACGCAGTGTCACGTTCGGGTATTTCCACAACCACCTTGACCGTGTCGGTATCCACCACCTCGGCCACCGGCGTGCCGGACTGAACGTACTCACCCTCGTCGACGAGCAGGTGGTTCAGCACTCCATCAGACGGGGCAGCGATGCGGGTGCGGTCCAGACGGGCGCGGATGTCCTCAAGGCGGGCCTTGCTGATAACCAGTTGGGTCGTAGCATTATCCAAATCGCGGCGGGTGGTGGCGTTCTCTTTGAACAGATTTGCCATGCGCTCGAACTCGATCTGGTCGCGCTCGACCTGCGCCTCGGCGATCTCAAACTGGGGCTGTAAAAGATCCGTGTTGAGTTGGATTAGCAGGTCCCCGGTGCGCACGTTGCTGCCCTTAGTCAGAGGGATCCGCTCGACGCGGCCCTCGACCTCGGCCGAGACTGCGACAATCAGGTTCGGCTCGACCACTGCCGGCAGGTCGAATGTGTCGGCAAGCTGCGGTTCAGCAGTCACAGTCATGACCGCGACGTTCACGGGCGGTGCTTCCGTAGGGGGGGCATCCCGTTTTCGCGCCGGCATTTTCGTTATTACGGCCAATATCGCTATTGCGGTTAGAATGATGACTGCCTTCGGGATACTGCGACGCAGCCATCCTCGACTTGTCTTACCTGTTCTGGTTTTGGGCGATCGATTACTCATCGGCTCAAGTTTCCTTTGCCGTAAATCAGTACTCGTAATATGAGGTAGCTTTCACCAAATCCATTATAAATTCAATTGAGCTTGAACGCAAGAGGGGACGTGGAGAACTGGTTCAAAGCCTTTTTGATTCAGAAACACAAGCCCTGAGTGTAGTTACGTTCCACTTGGCCGGCAAGAAGACGAACAGGGCGAAGATGAGCAGCATAACTGGCAGGCCAATTATCAATTGCGTCTGCAACTATATCAATCAGACCGGCCCTATTATGGTTTTTGACCGGCAGATTCACAAAGAAAAAGACCACAGGAGGTTTTGCTTTGACGCCGGGTAGTAGCGATATTATACTGGCGGGCTAAATGTGAAGCTCAGTTCCCGCGAAGCGGGGGCTTGAAGGGGCGATTGATTTTGGAGAGAAGAATGAATAAGAGCAAAATTGTCGCTGAAGGTATAACCTTCGATGATGTTCTGCTGATACCGGCAAAAAGCGATTTTGTGCCCAGCCAGGCGGATACGAGCACGAAATTGACCAGCAATATCGCGATAAATATCCCGATTGTCTCGGCTGCGATGGATACTGTCACCGAAGCGGCCCTGGCGATAGCACTGGCCCAGGAAGGTGGGATCGGCATAATCCACAAGAACCTTTCCGTTGAGGCTCAAACCAGGGAGGTGACCAAGGTCAAGCGTTCTGAGCACGGGGTGATTCTCGACCCGGTAACACTGTCGCCGGGCGAACCTGTCAGGAGGGCACAGGAGCTGATGAATGAGCAGAACGTTTCCGGCATCCCGATTGTTCAGGGCAAGAAGCTCGTGGGCATCTTGACGCGACGAGATCTGAAATTCCTCAAAGACTATGACATCAAAATAAGCTCGGTGATGACTAAGAATAATCTTATTACGGGCCCGGCGGGAACGACCCTGGAGCAGGCGAAGGAAATCCTCCAGGAGCACAAGATTGAGAAGCTACTTCTGGTCAATGACAAAGGCCAGCTGACAGGCTTGGTTACAATGAGAGACATCGACCGGGTTCAGCAGTATCCCAGAGCAGCCAGAGACACGCGAGGTAGGCTGCGAGTCGGTGCGGCGGTGAGCGTGCACGACTATAAGCGAATTGAGGCCTTAATATCCGCTGATGTAGATATTATCGTAGTCGATACGGCTCACGGTCACTCGCAGAATGTTATCGATACCGTTAAGAAAATAAAGGCTAAGTATGATATCGATGTGATCGCGGGCAACATTGCAACAACCGAGGCGGCGGAGGATTTGATAGAGGCCGGTGCCGATGCTGTAAAGGTCGGAATCGGACCCGGTGCGATCTGTACTACCAGAGTTATTTCCGGCGTCGGAGTGCCACAAATCTCCGCTATCATAAATTGTGCCAAGGTGGCACAGAAGCACGATATACCCATCATTGCTGACGGCGGAGTAAGGCAATCAGGTGACATAACCAAAGCGATTGCAGCGGGGGCTTCAAATGTGATGATAGGATCGCTCTTTGCCGGTCTGAAGGAAAGTCCGGGTCAACTGGTTATCTACAAGGGTAGACAGTTCAAGGAATACAGGGGCATGGGCTCTCTGGGGGCTATGGTCAAAGGCTCTGCAGAAAGATACGGCCAAAGCAGTTCGACAGAACAGAACAAGCTCGTGCCCGAGGGCGTAGAGGGGCGAGTACCCTACCGTGGAACACTCGGTGACTTCGTCTATCAACTTGTGGGGGGACTGCGGGCAGGTATGGGTTATTGCGGAGCTCGAAATATCAAAGAGCTCATGACAAAGGGCAGATTTGTGCGTGTAAGTGCGGCCTCGGTTAGCGAGTCCCATCCGCACGACATACAGATTACCAAAGAAGCACCCAATTATTCTGCGACTGTGCCCTCTGAAGATTAATGCCGAGCTGCGCCGCCGCATGTGAATCACGAGCAATGAGACACGAATTATGATTCGCCAGATGATAGCCATTCTCGATTTTGGCAGCCAATACTGCCAATTGATAGCCAGGCGTGTTCGTGAGCACAACGTGTATTCGCGGATTTGTCCGGGGGACATAAAGGCCGACGAGCTGTTGAAGCTGCCGGTCAAGGGCTTGATACTCTCCGGTGGACCGGCAAGTGTTTATGACGAAAATGCACCAGCCTGCGATGAGAGAATCTTTGACCTGGGTGTGCCAATCTTAGGTATCTGCTATGGGATGCAGCTTGGTTGTAAGCTCTTGGGGGCGGAGGTCATCGCCGCTGAAAGGCACGAGTACGGCAGGACAGAATTGTCCATTCTCGACAAAAGTGATCTATTTGCGAATATGCCGGCTTCGACCGTCGTCTGGGCCAGTCACGGTGACCAGGTCGGCAAATTGAATGAAGATTTTGTCAAGCTGGCCGCTACGGCGACCTGCCCGTTTGCCGGCGTGAGAAACAAAAAAAAGCGATTTTTCGGCGTCCAGTTTCATCCCGAAGTTGCTCACACGCCCAAAGGGCCGGTGATCTTGAGGAACTTCCTTTACGATATTTGCGGCTGCAGCGGCGACTGGAAGATGAGCGACTTTGTCGGCGAAACGGTAGAATCAGTTCGCCAGCAGGTCGGTGACGCTACAGTGGTATGTGGCTTGAGCGGTGGAGTTGATTCATCGGTTGTGGCCTCGTTGGTTTATAAGGCGGTGGGCGATAACCTCGTTTGTATCTTCGTTGACAATGGTCTGTTGCGAAACAACGAGCGCGAAAACGTTGTGTCAACCTTCCGGGACCATTTTCATATAGATTTGCGAGTAGTCGTTTGGTCCCAACAATTTCTGGCCGCTCTTAGAGGGGTGACCGAGCCACAGCAAAAACGGAAAGTAATCGGTGCAGAGTTCATCAAGGCTTTTAAGTTCGAGGCTTCGAAAATACCTGACGTGAAGTTTCTTGCCCAGGGGACACTTTATCCTGACGTTATCGAGTCGGGCGCGAAAGATGGCAATCCTGCGGCAAACATAAAACTGCATCACAATGTCGGAGGGTTGCCGGCGGAGCTCGGTTTCGAACTGATAGAGCCGTTGCGGGATTTGTTTAAGGACGAGGTTCGACTTGTCGGTGAATATCTTGGGCTGCCGGAGGACATTGTTTGGCGTCATCCTTTCCCGGGCCCTGGGTTGGCGGTGAGGATAATCGGTGAGGTGACGCCGAAAAGGCTCCAGACTCTACGGGCCGCTGATGAGATTGTTATAGATGAAATAAGGTCAGCGGGGCTGTATAGAAAGGTATCTCAAGCCTTGGCAGTGCTCATGCCTGTTGCGACGGTTGGCGTGATGGGTGATGAGCGAAGTTACGAGAATGTCATTGCCATTCGCGCCGTGCAGACTTCAGATTTTATGACTGCTGATTTCTCACATATCCCGTTCGAGGTTTTGGGGATAATATCAAGCCGGATCATAAACGAAGTTCGCGGCGTTAACCGGGTCGTGTATGACATTTCAAGCAAACCGCCGGCAACGATAGAATGGGAGTAATCTTTGGCATTGCATTCTATGTGGGCCGCGTTGTCAGCAAAGAAGCGTCTTACGAGTGAATGTTGCTGGTGTGGATGCTGGCTGGGGATTGTCTGCGGGGGCTTAATCTTAGCTGCTGGCTGTGCTAATCAAATAGAAAACACCTCCCAAGAAAGTTGCGTGGACTCTGGCGGAATGGCTCGCCTTTTCGTTGAATCCGCAAAAGTTGACCTTATGGACTGGCCGGGTCGGCTTGTCGAAGATTCGCGAGATACGTTCTCTCGCAGCGACAATCTTTGTGCTTTGCTGTTGGCAGGCTGGGCGAGTGTTGTGATGCATAATACTAACGCCGACAGGGATATAGCTGAAGACTTCGACGAACACGCGGTGTTTGACGGCTTTGCAGACGAGGGTCTTAACGTAATCGGCTCTCCGGTGACACACCTTGTGGCCACAGGCCTCTGGTATACGCTGAGTGTTGAAGAACAGGACGGGTTCAACAGAGAGCGGGCCTGGACAATGATGACCGCCCTTTCGGTGACGGGCCTGGTGACAGCGGGACTGAAATTCATAAGGGATAACGAAACTCCCAGCGGAGGGCCCTGGGCCTGGCCGAGCGGCCATACTGCAAGTTCCTTCACGGTTGCATCGGTTCTTGACGAGTTCTATGGACCCAAAGTCGGCATTCCCGCGTACGGGATAGCGTCGCTTGTGGCTTGTAGGATGATGGATGCTGGCGACCACTGGGCAAGCGATGTCGTCTTTGGGGCAACTCTTGGCTGCGTCGTTGGCCATACCATAGCTGCCAAACACAAGAAGCTTGAGCTTGCAGGCTTCGAGATAGTACCCCACTATGTGATGACCGGCGACCACCCGGCGATGGGCGTTAGCCTGGTAAAGCAATTCTAATCGAATTCCCTTAGAAGAGTCCACGCTGGTGGTAGGCAGATAACACGCAACAATGTACGCGCGGTTATCTAACACCGGCCAGCCAGTTATCGGCAAAGATTGTAAGGTCGCTGATATCCACCGAGCCGGACTGGTCCAGGTCCGAGCCGGCACAATACCAGTTAAACGAGGCACAACCGTTCCGCAGCCAGTACGATGCAAAACGGGAAAAATCGATCATGTTTACGCCGTCAGGGCACTTAATATCCCCCACCGGGATCTGCCAGCGCAGCACAGGATAGTTGGTCCCCTCGCAGATGTCCCACACGGTGACGAAATTCCAGCCCGCGGAGGAAAAGGTGCTCTTGGTCTGCATCTGGGCCGTTGTCTTGCCTGTTCCGCCCCCGCTGGTCGTCTGGCCGCTGGTTTCCATATCCCAGAAACAATTCCAAACCGTGGCCAGGCCGCTCGCACCTCCCAGCAGGCCGCCGACGTCTTGGGTCCCTGAAACGCTGCCTGTGGAATAGCACGTAGCGGCTCTGCCGCGCCCGAGCAGCCCTACCAGACCGCCTACATTTATGCCTGCCAGGACTGGCCCGGTGGCGTAGCAGTCGATGATTGTGCTTGTGTCATCGCTGGTATTACCCACCAGTCCGCCGACATATTGATTACCCGAAACGCTGGTCGTAGCGTAACACTTGCCCACCGTGCCCGGGCCAACCTGCCCCACCAACCCGCCGAGTTGTACATCGCCCAACACACGGCCGCTCGCATAGCAGTTCACGATCGTGCCGTCATTCGACCCGACCAGCCCACCAATGAGTTTATTCCCCGAAACGCTGGCACCCTTGGCATAGCAGTCGACGACTGTTCCTGCGTCCAGGTAACCTACCAGCGAGCCAACACGGTCTCCTTGTGCGAGAACGTTGGGATTGACCAATCCAAGGTTCTTGACCTGTCCGGGCTTCTGAACGTAACTGAAAAGTCCGATACCGTCTCCGCCGGTGGAACTGTAGCCGAAGTCTGATATCGTATGGTCATTACCGTCAAATACGCCGTTGAACGGTATGTTATCAACAGAATACCACGCTTCAAAGTATCCGATGATATTGAAATCGCTCCCTGTATAGCTGCTCAGCTCAATATCCGCCATCAGTGTGAAGTGCTTGCCCCAGTCGCCCTGATTGGCCCCGATGTCGTTCATCTGCTCGGCTGTGTGAATCAGATACGGATCACTCACCGTCCCGCTACCCCCGCCGTACTTTGCCTCTGCCGATGAGCCGAACAAGCAGACCAGAAGCAATACGAGTAGCGGCACCGTCAATTTGCCCCGCTGCTTGCCGGCAAAATAAGCCTGCCTATTTGTAGTAGAAAAGCGAAGTAGTAAAAGGCCGAGAGCTTTGTCTAAGTTGCCCATTTCGCTCCTCCTTCAAAAACGAACCTGAACTGCGTCCCTTTCTATCACGCCATATTATACCAAATATGGGCGTTAGGGTCGAGCCTTTTTTGCCGTCCGGCAATTCCTGCAAAAGAATCCACACTCCCGTGCCCTGTCTCCGCGTTTTGCCCGCAACTCAAAACTAAGCACTAAGCACTAAGAACTGAGAACTGATTTCACCTTCCGCCCCGACTACTGGCCCTGCCAGTGGTAGTATTTAGCCCCGTCCTCTGGGCGGGGGTGCAAAATAATGAAAATCCCCCCATCCCCGAAAACTCGCGCTTGACACCGGCCCGCAGTTTGCATATTCTGCGCATTAACGGAAGAAGCAACGGGAACTTTTTATACAGAAAGAAGTCGGTTCTCCGCCAGAGGCATCCGGGGACAAGCTTTGGCGTTTTACAGCACGCCCACACACCTCACCTACGGTGAGTAGACTCCGGCGGGTAAAAGGCGTGTAAAACTGTATAATCATTGTTAGGTGCAAAAGGAGGCCTAATATGCTTTTAATGAGCACTATGGCTTGGATAGTTGTTGGTGTGGCTGTTGTGATTTTGGCTGTGGTTATTGGAGTGAAAATAAAACAAAGATATTTTTAGAAACGAGGGTTTTTTCACTCCGTTTTTAGCTTGAAAGCGTAAGGTAGGCTGCCTGCTTGTTTGGCCTTGGCAGGCAGGAAAAGTCTATGTTTCCCGTTTTATATAGGCTGTGTAATGATTGTTGGCTCATTAAAAGGAATGAAATGACAACTGTAAGTAGCAATAGACAACATCACAGCAATAGACAACATCACAGCAATAGACAACATCACATAGATAAAAAGTTTGATTCAGATTTATTAAACACTGATTTCAGCAATAGTCTATTCCTTCGTCTTGTTGCAAAAGGAAAACGATTTGATAATGTTGATTTCAAATATACAATTTTTGACACCTGTTATTTGAGAAACTGCGTTTTTGATTCCTGCAATTTCACAGGTTGTCGATTCGTCGGTGTAAATTTTTACGGAGCGAGCTTCAGCGGTTGTAAATTCGATTACGCAATATTCGAGAGAACTATTATTGATAGTAATATCTTAGCTGTCGGCTGTCCTGGCTGGGATAATTTAAAGTTGAAATTTGCCAGAACGTTACGAATGAATTTTCAGCAACTTGGCGACTCAAAGTCTGCAAACAAGGCTATCAAGGTAGAATTAGATGCCACTGAGGCCTATTTATATAAGGCATGGCACTCTAATGAATCCTATTATAGAAAGAAGTATACAAGATTGAAACGTATCGGTAAATTTTTTGAATGGCTAAATTTTGAGGTATTAGACTTCATCTGGGGTAATGGAGAGAGCACATTTAAGCTAGTAAGATCTGTTGTTTTATTTTTGCTCTTCATGAGCTTCATCCATGTTTTTTTATGTTGTGATCCTACAAAAGTCGCGAGTTATTGGAATAGCTTTCTTTCAATGCCGAGTGTTTTTCTAGGTGCATCAAAGCCAGTGGGTTACTCTGAGTCTTATCTGGCATTTATCTTCTTTATCCGTTTAGTGGCATTTGGATTCTTTATGTCCATAATCATCAAACGATTTAATAGGAGATAAGAATGCACATTTATGCATTTGGCTCAGTTTGCAGGGGTGAAATAGACTATGGGTCCGATGTTGATCTCCTAGCAATTGTCGACGAACATGATGATGTGTTCGATCCAAATCTATTCTCAATTTACTCATACAAAAGAATAAAAGAACTTTGGAGCGAAGGAAATCCATTTGCATGGCATTTGGCAAAAGAGGCAAGGCTTCTATATTCATTAAATTGTGATAATTTTATAGAGAGCCTAGGCAACCCAAATAGATACGATAGAACAAAAGCAGATTGTGAAAAGTTCCAGAGATTGTTTTCTGCAGCACTATCTTCGATCGAATCAGGTAGTAAAAGTCCCATATATGATTTGTCTACAATGTTCCTAGCTATAAGAAATTTTGCCACCTGTTATGCCTTAGGATGTTTGGGTTTGTGTGAGTTTTCTCGTTATTCTGCTCAGCGATTAGGTAAAAAATCGTTAGAGATATCATATGATAACTTCAGGATTCTAGAAAGGTCGAGAATTCTTAGCACAAGAGGCTATGGGGAGATTATATACAAAGAAGAAGTTCAGAAGGTTTTGAAAGAGGTACCTGTAATTCATACTTGGATGAATAAACTGTTAAAGGAGATCTGATTAATGGATGAATTTAATAACAGAATGGATGCACAACGCAAAGTTCTTGAAGTCGTTAATCAAAAACGTGCTAATAAAGAAGAACTTTGCGGTTTGTCCAATAAAGCCATTGAAAGGTGGATAGTTGCTAATCGATTAAGTCCAAAAGATGAGATTAGCAAAATCCTATTCAAAATATCAGAGAAGTTATTTTTTCTTGCACATAAAAGCCAAGAACAAATCTCGGAAGAATATAGATTGATTTCTTCTGAAATATCAAAGCTGCAACTTGATCTACAAAAAGAAATGGGATAACTGACTGTTGAAGAAGGATTTTCGAATCAGCCACGTTCCAGTTAATTCTGAGCAACCTGTGCCATAGGTACTTGTGCCATGGGCAGAAACCCTCGACGCCTTCGACGCCGTTGCCTCGTTTTGCGAAACATTTCGAGCGTTTGTGCAATACGCAATACGACGTTGCCCATCGCAGTTGTAGGTTTGTTGGCTACTCGACTCCAAATCTTTTCTTCAGCTTCTCAACCGTATGTTGCCATTTTTTAGTCACTGGTTTGCAAACTGTATTTTGATTGCCAAAGAATCCTTTCTCTTTTATAGCCTGGTCGAAGTTGACCGTCTTGAGCCAATTGACCCGCACAAGATACTCAGATTTCTCCTCATCGTCCTTGTCAGTAAAAATCCTCTTACCAACAACATCATCTTCTCTAAGCAGCCTCTTTGAGCCATCCTCTTCTATTTCAAATTCATCTACTTTCACAACAGGACCTGCAACTATACCTACACCTACATAGCCTTGTCCTGGAATATTAACCCAGATCCTTTTGTCAATCTCAAGCAGGCTTAGAGTTTTGCTATACCAGGTTCCTCCACCACCTGAAACATAACCATATTTCTTAGCGTCTTCCCATCTTCTGCCGCCCATATCATGCCCATAAGAAACATAGAACTCACCATTCCAAGGTTCCTTATCGTCGCCAACAATAATTGGTGGAGGCAAGGTCGGATCAATAAACCACATGCTGCTCAGATATTCTCTCTCCCCATCCTTGAAGACTCTGAAGAACACTGCATTAATTGGAACGTTGTGTTCATCTGAAAGATAGTTGACTATTCTCTCCGTACTCTCATCCAGCCTTGAAGCCACAACCACAAGCTGATGAGTTTCGTTTAGTTCCTCTGGCATTTCCTTCAGCTTGAAACACTTTAGAAATGCGTCATCAAGCGAGATAGCGTTTCTCTCTGGGTGGTATTTCTTTGTATAATTATCGAAGACAGCAGCAATTTCATCATCCTTGAGACGCTTAACCCATGAAGCATAGTCCAGTAACTGAGCAACTACCTCTCTGGGAGTTTGGTTCTTCTTGAGTTCCAGGACTATGAGATTGCCGTCCCTGTCAATTGCCAGAAGGTCTATGTATTTGCCATAGTCAGTATAGACCTGTCTTCCTATGACCATCCAGTGAGGTGAAGCAATCGTAATGTCCTTGTCAAGAAACTCCTCCAGCCTTTCCTCCTGGTCGAGCGATTTAACCTCAAGGCGATTTAGCCCATCATCAATTTTCCAAACTCCAAGTTCTAAAGGCATTCTATTTCCTTTCTATTATCTTGTTGGCCAGCCACCGGGGGCGGCGATTACTTTGTCAATCTGTTTCATTATTCAAATGGTTTCATTGTCATCAAACGTAAAAAGACCGCTGCCTGAGCTTCTTTGATTTCCCCCTCCATTTTGCATAACAGGGCAATCAACGGCTTTTCCCGATGTCGCTGATATGTAATATACCACACGCCCAGAGCCGCCGTCAAGCAAATATCAACTCAATTAAGACCTGTCAGAGGCCCCTTTGATTTCACTTGATTTCTAATAACACATCTGGTATAATATATAGTGAACTAACATGAATCGTCGTTAGTGAATAGTTAATATCGAAGTCACAGGCTTGCCGTCTTCTGGCGGGGCAGAATAAATCCGGAGGTGTTACCTGTTTCCCAAACCACAAATCACAAGCCACGAACCACGAATCGAGAATCACGAACCACAATCCATCAATCGCAAATCACGAATTATGCAAAACAAACCCAATTTCGCTGAGGCCAGAATGAAGGCAACCCTCTCTCTTACAAGGAATTATGATAATATTCCGGCTCTGCCGCTCTGCCAAAACAAACCCAATCAAACCCAATTCAAACCCAATCTCCCAAAAAGCAAAATGAACGTAAACTTATTTTTAACAAAGGATTACGAAAATCGGCCCCTCCGCCTACTTCCGCAAAACAAACCCAAAACAGACCCAATCAAAGCCAATTTCAAAGAGTGTACATGTGAACTTCTGTGCTACGCGGCGTCCGGACAAAATCGCTTTGCAAATTCATCCGTTCGGCGTAGACTGTCCGATTGTATTGTATGAGACTCCTTTTGATTAGTGAGTGAGACGATGGCAGAATTTAAGATTGAGCCGGCACAGAGGATAACGCGGTTACCGCCATATCTGTTTGGGCGGCTAAATGCGTTGAAACTGGCCAAACGCCAGCAGGGTGCGGATATCATCGATTTGGGTATGGGTAACCCCTCGGACAGGGCGCCGCAGATTGTCATCGACAAGCTATGTGAGGCCGCCCAAGATGGACGTAACCACCGGTACAGTGCATCGAAAGGCATCAAAGGTCTGCGAAAGGAAATAGCCAAGAAATACGAGAAGAACTGGAATGTGCAGCTGGATTGGGAAACGGAAGTGCTGGCCTGTATAGGCTCCAAGGAGGGCTTTAGTCATTTGTGCTTGGCGATGTTAGGGCCGGGCGACACCGCGATTGTGCCGGACCCCGCATTTCCAATACACAATTACGCGGTCGCCTTGGCGGGTGCGAATGTAATATCAGTTCCTCTCGGCTGCGATCAGAAGTTCATAGACAACATCGCGATGGTCATTGAGAACCTTTATCCGAAGCCAAAGTTGCTGATCCTGAATTTTCCGCATAATCCAACTGCCATGACCGTTGACGAGGGTTTCTTTGAGCCGGTTGTCGATTTGGCAAAGCGATTCAAAATCGCTGTGATCCACGATTTTGCCTACGGCGAGACTTGTTTTAATGACTATAAGGCGCCGAGTTTTCTCGCCGTCAAAGGGGCCAAGGATATCGGCGTAGAATTTATCACGATGAGCAAGCCATACAGCATGGCGGGCTTTCGCGTCGGCTTCGCCGCAGGCAACAAAGATATGCTGGATTATCTTGCGACGATAAAGGGCTACTACGATTACGGCATATTTCAGGCGGTCCAGATAGCCGGCATTATTGCCCTGCGACACTGTGACGATGATATTATCGCTCAAAACCAAAGGTACCGGTCCCGGCGAGATGTAGTATGCGAGGGTCTCAGTAGGATCGGCTGGGAGGTGGAAAAACCACGTGCTACGATGTTCGTGTGGACAAAAGTGCCGGAGGCGTGCCTGAAAGGAAAGGGCACTATCGACTATGCTATCGACCTGATGGAGCATGCGGAGGTTGCAATCGCTCCGGGTAGAGCCTTTGGCGAAAACGGCGAAGGTTACATGCGCATCGCTCTTGTGGAAAACGAGCAGCGGCTGCGGCAGGCGATTCGCAACATCAGCCGATTTGTGCAGCAAAAACCGGTAAGAAAAGGAGTAGCCAGCCGATAAAGTTGGAAGCCACGCAATCTGTTGGCTAAGAAGCGGCATTCTACCGGACGTATATCGCAAAGGGTGGTGTGAGCATGCGCGCGATGCGATTGCCGCCAAGCCAGCAAGCGAACGATAAGTGATTTCTTGAAGAACAAACCGGTTTCGGCCGCAAAGATTCACAACAGTTCCTTGTTTTGCCCGCCGAACCGCCCATAATAACCCTTTGCGGGCTATTACAAACAGTTGTGTACGAATTGTGTTGTAGGGCGTCCGGAGATTTCAAAAAAAGACTTGACTTTTGCCTGCGATTCTGGTCTAATATACATCGGAGATTCTTATTCGCTTAGGGACACTGTCATAATTGGGGACCGTTAACTTCTCTAACATGGGGGAGGCAGCGTGGCAAAAGGCCATTTTCCAATATCCCTGCCAGGGTGGGGTACAGTGTTGGCTATTGTGCTTATTGTGGCTGGCCTACATGGGGCGGCGCACGGCCAAAGCGGGGATGTTGCGCTTCTTCTTCACCAAACCCCTTCGCAGGGCGGCACGATAACTCCCAGGCCGGGGGTCCATCACTTTGCGCAAAACGCACAGGTTATTCTGACTGCAGTTCCAAAACCCGGCTATGCATTCATTTGCTGGCTTGGTGATGTGAGTGACCCTACATCGAGCCTGACCATTACTTATCTTGACAAGCCGAAGATCATTATTGCGGTGTTCCAACAGATCGAATCTGATACTCTGCTCACAACAGGCAGTACATCCGGTGGCGTTTTCTCTGCAGGCGGTGATATGATTAACAGTCCCGCAGATTTTGGCTGGCCAAGACATAGCAGAGTACCGGCAGGCAGACCGAAAACGCCGGCGGCTCAATACGCTGAGGCTGATGAGCCTATTCCGGGGCCAGGACCTGCGGTACCGCCAGAACCTCCAATATTGGAGCCACCAGTACCAGACCCTCCGACACCACCGCTGCCACCTGTACCGGAGCCGGTGACAGGTATGTTGTTAGCTTTAGGCGGGTTGTCTGCCTTTGCCAGACACCGTGCAAGAACACGGACCTGATACGAAGCTATTGAAAAAGGCCGGAGGCGAATGGACTCATTTCACTCGAATCTGTAGCCACACGTATCCTCAGTGATGAATTCGGCCTTGGTTCGTGGGTATTTCCTGCAATTTAATGGACGAACTGCGTAGATAGAGCAATGAGATTTTCCATCTGGCCCGTACCTTAGAAAGGGACAGACATTCGGCAGTCTGCAGCATGCTCCACAACTAATGCATCGACCCTTTCGCCTTTTAGAAGCCGGCAGTGCTGCGGTCAAAGTCCTTCTTACTTTAGCAGACCAGGTGTTTCTTCTTATTTCGACCACAAGCCAGAACCTTGCAGATACTGCCGGCAATATATATACCTCAAGAAATCATCGGAGCATCTTGCGACACCGCCAAAACACGCTGAACGCGCACCGATTTTTCATTTGCCGGTCAGAATTCTCATTGAATTCAGCCGAGCGTGTAGCCATGTTGCCCGGGGGTCTTGAGTGTCAGTGAGAGATCGAGCCCTTGTTCGCTATGTCTTCTAAAGATGGCTAATACTCAGGGCGGAGAAAAATGCGCCTAAGGCACCGAAGATCAACGCCAATATCATGACTATTATCGCGATCAAAGTCAGGATCCCCATAATAATGAAGTAAGTCCTCAGTTTCGACAGCGAGCGGGTCATCGCGTCTTGATTGCCACCGAGGTATGCCTGTTCTGCGGCGCTGGCAGATTGAAATAATAGAATGCCCGTCCATATAGGCAGCCATGCTATGATTATCCCAATAATGGTCAGGACCTGGAGCGCACCGCCAATGATAGACATAACACCCACTAATTTCATCCATCCTTTGCATTGGTACAAAGGAACGCTCAGCTCTCTGATTACACCTGTTTGCGCACTCGTTTCGCCATCCATACATTGCTCCTTGTCGATTGCTTATGGTTGCACAATTCTATATCATCCTCTTGAGCGGCTTCTCGAATCTCTACTATCTTGTTATGCGGAGTTGTAATGTCAAGGATAACCTATGATGTATTTTCGTTTCTATCTGGTGGCATCCAAAATTGCAGAGCACACTTTCGGCACACATACGACCAAATCTTGTTTGCCACAATTTACCGGGTTAGACGGGTCGGCACAAGCCATTTCCGCATAATACCTCGTGCGGTCCTGCCTGAATCCACCGGGCCTGTCCATTTGGCGTTTTGGCTGGGTTCGCCGCCGACGGTCCGTCACATATGCCACGTGTCCCCGCATTTGTTGTCAGAGGTTCTCTGTCGGATAGTGACATAAGATTCTTCGAACGGGCATGTTGATAACTGAGCTGTTCTCGTCTTGTTACAGGATGGAGCATTGAAAAAGAACGAGCCTTAATGTGAGGATTTTTTGCTCAGGGTCTTACACCAATGATAAAAACATTCTGCGCTGTATAAAAGGGTTCTTCATTGCCATTAAGCCATCGGCAAGCTGCGCTTGAGGCTGCCACACGGTATTGGTCATATAATTATCTTCTGAGAGTTCGACCACAGAGGCACATTTAGTTCTTCGTAACCGTATTAATAGCTGTTGTTACCTCAGGATGCCCAACCGAAAAGCAGACTGCTGAGGCATAAGGAGAATCTCAACACACGTCCGTCTGTTGACCTCGGTTCTGAATCGTCCTCAAAATTCAGTCATTATCTCATCAGGCCAGTTCTCACTTAGGATCCGGCTCTGCTGATCTGTCATTCTAAGGACAACTATTTCTTTGCGAGCAGGCTTCTTGGTGCCCTCTTCGGGTTTGGGCAGAAAGTGGCTCTTCTCAGATACCATAAAGGTGATCTCGTTGTTACCCTTCCACGAAGGCGCCATCTCCGGCAATTCTTCTTCTCCAAAGCCCTCCTCCTCCGGGATCGGTATTTCCATTGAATCTGTTCCCAGCTCATAAACGATAAATCTGTTGTTTTTTATCGGCAGCAATACGTATTTGCCATTAGGCGATAGGGCAAACTGCGACAAACCGAAAACTTGCCCGCTGACATGGCTTGATACACGCAAGGGCAGCAGATTTGTCACAGTTGCCGTAACAGGATCATAGCAGAATAAGGAGCAACCGGGCTCATCTCTTTTGCTTGCAGGCAGAGCCAGAGCGAAACTTGAGAAAAATATGCGATTATCAAGCCCGTACTTAACCTTAAACCAGGAATAGAAGACCGCGCCTACAAGTTCCGAACTCTTACCCGTACAACGGTGAGTCTCGCCTGAGCCGTGTTCAGGAACTTGCGCCGGTTCTGCTAATAGGCTGCCGTTTGCGTCGGCAACCACCTTTTCATTGAGTGTACCCAGAACGGCATCGTTATCGTACACATCCTTTGAGTCCGCGCTAAGATATGCTATTGCTTTGCCATCTTCTCGCCAGTCGTAGCCAGCGGCAACGCGAGAATCCACAAGCATCGCCTTTACATCAGTCTCAAGCGAGGCGATATACAGGGAGTGTTCCCCCCCCTGACTGGCCGGTGTTCCTTTCGTGTACATCAGATAGGCGACTGACTTGCCATCGGGGGACAATTGTGTTGCGAACGGTTCAAGCATACTGGGAGTGGTCACAACGCGTTTCTTGGCCAGATCTTCTCTGGGTGCTACAACAACCTGAAAGTAGTAGATAGGCTCTTGTTTGCCCTTTTCAATTTCCTCGTTCCGCACCTTCTCCAAAAGCTCATTATCCGCACTTTCGCACAAATAGCGAACAGCCCAGTTCCAATAGTTGTCAGGTAGTTGAACGTCCTTTTCCGGAAGCGGAAAGGGGGGCTGATCGTCATAAAGGCGCTGCTCATACTGCGCATAGGCTGTCAAATATCTCTTCTTCAACTGCTCCGCATAGTGCTTTATCATCTTCACTTGGTTCGGCGGCAGCAGCCTTAATCCTTCCGACAGACTACTACAATCGACTTTTTCGCTGTAGGCTATCAAGCTCCCATCCTTTGATATGTCCGGCAATGGACTGACGTTCTGCGCGACCTCAGTCAATTCCCCGGTCTCGCCATCTACCAGGCCCAATCCTCCCTCCACTAACAGCAACCCTACTGATCCATCTTCGGACCACTGAAGCGACATTTCGGGAATGCAGCCTACAACGAAGATTGTGGCGGCATAGAAGGCCACCAAACCATAGGTCATTTTGTGACTATTCACAATATTTCTCCTTTATGTGAAACCTAAAGGCTTCCGCCCAATCGCAGCAGAGCAGAGTGCTCGACTGCCAAACGAATCTCAATTTGGTCCTTCACTTGCCCTTTGCTCTTGGTCATCTTCAAAAATGCTCGGCCAGCTCTCACTTAGGATCCAACTCTGGCCATCTCCGAGGACAACTACTTCTTTGCGAGCAGGTTTCTCTTCGCCCTCTTTGGGCTTGGGCAGGAAGTGGCTCTTTTCAGATACCAGACAGGAGATCTCGTTGTTGCCTTTCCACGAAGGCGGCAGTAGCGGAAAGTCTTCCTCGCCGAAGCCTTCGGCTTCCGGGATCGGGATTTCCGCTGAGTCTGTTCCCAGTGTGTAACCGATAAATCTGTTGTTTTTTATCGGCAGCAACACACGCTTCCCATCCGGCGATAGGGCAAAATACAACATACCCACAGCTTGGCTCGTATGAGTTGATACACTTAAGGGCAGCACATCTTTTACGGCTCCTGTAACGGGATCAAAGCAGAACAACGAGCACCCAGGCTCATCTCTCTTGCTTGCAGGCAGCGGCAGAACGAAGCTTGAGAAGAATATCCGATTACCAAGGCCGTACTTGACCTTCAAGAAGGGATAAAAGGCTGTGGCTACGAACTCTGCGGGCCCAGCGCTACAACGGTGAGTGCTGGCTGAGCCCTGTTCAGGTAATTGTGTCGGTTCAGCCAGAAGGCTGCCGTTTGCGTCGGCGACCATCTTCTCATTGAGCGTACCCAGAATAAAGTCGTCATAGCGTAGATTCTTTGAATCCGCACTTAGATATGCTATTGCTTTTCCGTCTTCTCGCCAGTCGTAGCCAATGGCAGCGCGAGAGCCCACGTGCATCGCCTTTACATCAGTCTCAAGCGAGGCGATATACAGGGCAAATTCTTGGTATGCATTGCTGACCTCGCCTTCTTGCGTGTGCATCAGGTAGGCGACTGATTTGGTGTCGGGCGAGAATCGTGTTGCCATTATTTGAAAAATACTGGCAGTTACAACACGTTTTTGGTCCAGGTTCTCTCTTGGCACTACAACAATCTGAAAGTAGCGGATAGCCCTTTCTTTAGCCTTTTCAATTCCCTCATTCTGCAATATTTCTAAAAGCTCGTTGTCTGCATTCTCACACAAATAGCGAATCGCCCAGTTCCTATAGTCCTCGGGCAATAGAAGTCCTTCTTCTGGAAAACCAAACTCGTCATTGGGCAGCCTGCGGGCGTCCAATATATTCTTCTTCATTCGCTCCGCGTAGTACTCTATCATCTTCACCTGGCCTGGCGGCAGCAGCTTCAATCCTTCTGACAGACTATCGCAGTTGACTTTCTCGCTGTAGGCAATCAACTTGCCATCCTTTGATATGTCCGGCAGCAGACAAACGTTCCCCGCAACCTCGGTCAGTTCCCCGGTCTTACCATCTACCAAACCCAATCCTTCGCCGACTTGCAGCAATCCTACGGAACCGTCTTCGCACCACTGAAGCATATTTGTGGGAATACAGCCTACAACGAAGATTGCGGCGGCATAGAAAGCCACCAACCCACAGGTCATTTTGCGATTATTCATAACGGTTCTCCTTTTTGTATAGTCTGTATCTGTCCCAAAGGCTAACACTGTGCAAGTCAGCGCTGTATTGTGGTTCAGGCCTATGCTCCAGCAAGGATAGCATCTTGTCTCCCCAGAAAGTACCTGCATACTTCTCTTTCAAATCAGAGACGGTTCTGACCGGAGTTGGACGACCGGTGGGTTCCACCAGGGCAATCCCCATAGTTTTGCCTGTAGTTCTCCAGCGTGCCCCCACAAGACCGATAAGAATGCCAAAAGCTAAGATCGCGGCCGAGCGCGCTACTGATCGCCATGTCAGCCATACTGTCACTTTCTTGCGAACAAACGACGTCTGCGCAGTTGTATTTACCCAGCTCGTCTTTTCGGAGATTGCTGTTTGGGTTTCTTCATAGGTGGTCACCATCTGCTCGGCCCACTTCTTTGCCTGTAAATGCTCAGAAAGATATGCATCGAACAGGGCTTCGGCGTCTTCGTTCAGCTCACCCGCTACCTTGTCTATCACCAGTCTTTCTATCACTTCACGTTTCATTCGTTCGTCCCTCGATCTTTTGTCTTATCGTTTTTAGTGCTCTGTGAAGTCTTGACCTCACGGTGCCGACCGGTATGCCAAGAGCTTCAGCTATGTCGAGATAACCCAGTCCTGCTGCGAATCTCAGATGAATGACCTCACCTTGTTTGTTGTCCAGACTCTTGACCGCTTCCCAGACTGTCTCAGTTCGGTCCATGCTTGACTCTTTCAAACCAGTGCCAAGCTCACTTGTGCTTTGCAGGTGAGCCACAGGCTCATTTTTGCGCTTCTGCCGGAAGTAATCGGCACGGGTTCTTTGTGCTATCCTGAAGAGCCACGCCTGTCTACTTCCTCTGCCGCTAAACTGGCCCCATCCGCGTAACGCCCGTAGATAGCATTCCTGGACCAAATCATCAGTGTCGGCCCGACTCTCACATGCGCAAAACATAAACGCGCTGATTCTACCCGAGGTCTGGGCCCAAAACTTCTCGAATTCCACTTCAAACGCACTTGTCATTGTCTGCTATCCACAGTTAATGGCGCAGCTGATCCGCAAAAAGTTCCCGCGCATCCGAAGAAAATATCAGAAATGAGGCCGAAGTGCCAAGCTGGAGGCTCAGAATTGTCTATGATACTGCAGGTTTGTCAGTGGCTTGTGCAGGTGGGACGGACTATGATTTTCTGAAGACTGCGACGACGTTCTCAACTTCGACCACGAATAGGCGATTATCACCTTCGAAATCGACGGGTATGGCACTTTTGGGATTGAACAGTACCTTGTCGTATTTGGACAACGGTATATCCGGCGTGTTTTCGACCTCAGCGGAGACTGCAACGATTCTGCCCGTTATTGTGGGTATTTCTATATTGTCTGGCAGTCGTATGCCCCCTTTGGTTTGCTTTTTATCCTCATCTTTGCAGATCAGGACGCGTTTGCCTATCGGCTCGATTATCTCGAGCGGCGTTGCTTTGATGCGCTCTTTTTTGTCCATTCTATTTCAAAACCCACAGAGCAATCTGTCTTTAGTACAGTGCGTATTATACATGCTTTTTGAGTTTTTATCCAGATTTATCGGTACGAGTCGGCGCTATCAAACTTCGGGTTCGATGATACGATGAGCTAACAGGTATCACTACCAGGGGCAATATTCTCGACTGACGCAGAATTCCTAGCCCTGTCCTTTACAACCGGTCGTCTACGCCAAAAATTAGCAAGTACAGAGCCGGAGACATTCATCCATGGGCTAAAGATAGCTGATGCAAGACCAACGGTGGCAAGCTTGCCCATTTGGCCTGCGAGGCCTGATGCCATTCCCCCATTTTGCAGCCCGACCTCGATTGCAATGGTCCTGCAAGAATCTCGGTCTAAGCGCAGCAGACGACAGCCCCAGTATCCCAAGATGTATCCTGCGGTGTTGTGCAAAACAGCCGCTATGACGAGCAATCCTCCTACTTGAAGCAGGTGGTCTCGTCCTGCGGCAGTAGTAACGGTCGTAAAATAGATGATACCGGCCATGGAAAGGATCGGCATCAGACTGTGCAGCCATTTCAGCCGGTCTTTCCTGAGCCAGTTATAAATTAGGGCTGCGAAGATCGGCAGGACAACCATCAGGATAATATTGATCATCATCTTCAAAAACTCTATTTGAACAAACTCGCTGGCGAGCAATTTCATCCAGAGAGGTGTCATAACCGGTGCGAACAGCTGAGCAATTGCCGTTAGGGTTACAGACAAGGCCAGGTTAGCTCGGGCGAGATAAGCCATTACGTTGGATGCAAGGCCACTCGAACAAGAGCCAATTAGTATTATTCCTGCGGCAATTTCAGGAGGGAAACCGATAGCTTTTGCAATTGTGTACCCGACCAGAGGCATAATTGTAAACTGGCATGTGATTCCTATGAGTACAGCCTTTGGCATCTTGACAACACCGATGAAGTCACGGGCGCTCATCTGAGTACCCATGCCAAACATTACCAATTGGACGATAAATCGTATCAGTCTCTTATCTGTTAGATTCACACCGCCTGGTTCAAGAAAACACTGGGGGTAAAGCATAGCCGTGACAACCGCCGCCACAATACAAGCGGTGAATCGATATGTTCTCAAGAAAGGCACATCGGACATGCCAATAGGCAGTAGGATGATACAGCATACTGCAAAGAGACCGCATCCTGCTGAATATCCTTTTATCCAACAGACGATTAACGCTAAGAAGCATGCAGCTGACAAGTATAGACAGATTCTGTAGACTGCGCTTATCGTGTTTTTGCTCATATGCGTTCCTTTGGCTGTAGCAACATCGCCACGTGTTCTACAGCCAACCTTGGGCTCGAAAGGATGGGGACTTCTCCTCGCTGATCGGGGAGGGTATCGACTACTCGCGCCATTGAGGCTTGAGCAAGCACAATTACTTCAACTTGTTCGGTCAGTTCCTGTATGCTGGCACCGACGATTTTGTCGTGGGTTGCACTATCTCCCGAGATAACGGCTTCGAACGCGCCTTCGCATAGTGTCGTTGTCACTTGAACTTCCTTAGCTTGCTTTTTAGCCTCGGCTCTAATCAGCTCAGCCGTAGGGTTCAGGGTCGAGGGCAACGTAGCCACGACACCGACGCACGAACCGCTTTTGACTGCCAGTTTAACCATCGGCTCATCTACGCGCATGACGGGAACATCCACTAATTCTCGACCCAGTTCTGCGGCTGCGCCGATCGAGGAACACGTTACCATTATAAAATCAGCGCCGGCCTGTTCTGCGGATATGATATGTCCGACCACTCTTCGTGCTGTTGGCTTCGAGAGTCGTTGATCGTGTATAATATCTTTCAATATGCTGTCGTCAACGAAATGTAACACCTCGACATTGGGTAGGAATTCATTACACAATTCTGTGAAGATAGGAATCATTACCGCCGAGGTGTGAATAAGAGTCAGACGTTTTTTCGACACCGGGATTATCCTCTCATTTTGTTATTGCTAACGTCTTCGCTCTCTTTTCTGCATCGCCTTCTTAGCTGCTCCGACAATATCGTTCACGCCCATCTCATAATGGTCCAACAAGGCATCAGGGTCTCCGGAGCGAGGATAAGTATCCTTAAGGCCTATACGCATAATTGGTGTTGGCAGCCTTTCTGCAGTAACCTCTGCGATAGCGCTGCCAAGCCCTCCGATGATATTGTGATCTTCGATGGTAACAGCAGCACCTGTTCGCTCTAATATTTCTATGATAGACTCTACATCCAATGGTTTCAACGTATGTACATCAACAACTATCGCGTTCATACCCTCTTGCTTTAGAACGTCCGCAGCCTTCAAAACTCGATTAATAACAAACCCGTTCGTAAACAAGGCAACATCATTTCCGTTTTCCCTTAAGACTCTGACTTTCCCTAATTCAAATGGTACATCAACATCGACCACAGGGTCACGGCCGCTCCCTATTCTCAGATATGCCGGGCCATAAATCTTGTGGATTGCCTTGGTTGCTTGGCTAACCTGCGATGGGTCAGCGGGTACTACTACGGTAATACCGGGAATCGTTCGAACAATACCGATATCTTCGAAAAACTGATGCGTTACGCCTTCTCTTTCTCCCGCTGAAATACCACCGTTTGCGCCGACGAGTTTAACGTTCAATCCCGGATAAGCGACAAATGTCCGGACTTGCTCACAAGCTCTCATTGTTATAAAACCAGCGTAAGTCGCAACAAACGGTACTAGACCGCAGGCGGCCATACCGGCTGCACAGTTGACGGCATTCTGTTCGGCAATGCCAAAATCGAAGAAGCGGTCAGGATATTTATCAATGTAGCTATTTGCCTTTACTACTAATACGGAGTCGGCACATACCAACACTGTTCTTGGATCGTCTTTGGCGATTTCCATTAAGCTTTGTGTAAATGCGGTTCGTGTATTGCCGATTTTATTCACTAATATTCTCCTCCCAGCCCAATCATTGCTTCTTTGAATTGCTGCTCTGTCGGCACTCGCTTATGCCAGGAGTTATCTCCAACCATATAAGGGACACCTTGGCCTTTAACGGTGTGTGCCAGGATTAAAGACGGCTGTTCAACAGTCGCTTTTGCATTATTTGCGGCTTGAAGTATTTCGGCAAAATTGTGGCCGTTTATCTCTTGACAGTGCCAGCCAAAAGACTCCCATTTTGGTAAAATAGGATACAAACCGCTGACCTCCTCTACAGGTCCGCTGCTTTGGACTCCGTTGTTATCGACAAAAACGACCAATTTGCCAGCCCTATACTTCTTGGCTGACATAGCAGCTTCCCAGACCACCCCTTCCTCGATTTCACCGTCTCCTGTAATAACGTATGTGAAAAAATCTTTGCCCAATACACGGCCGGCTAAAACCATCCCTAAACCGATTGAGACTCCATTGCCTAACGATCCAGACGTGGAGTCGATTCCGGGTGTTTTGTTCATATCCGGGTGACCCTGCAAATACGATTCTAATGAACGAAGGGCTGTTAAATCAGACCGAGGGAAATAGCCTTTTCTCGCAAGCGCTGCATAAAGTGCCGGGCACGCGTGCCCTTTTGACAAAATGAATCGGTCCCGATCTTCCCAATCAGGTTTTTGCGGATCGACTCTCATGATATTGAAATACAGTGCGGTTATTAAATCTGCGGCTGATAATGCAGGAGCAGGATGTCCATCACCAGCTTTGTAGATCATTGTAATGATATCGATTCTGATCAGACGGGCTAAGTCTGCTAATTCTTGAAGATTTTCCTTCAATATTTTTTTCCTCTAAGGTCGATTTTGGCAAATGTCCTATTACCAAGTATTGTTCAGTGGCGTTTTGACCAGTGGTTTTGGGTCTGTGAGCATTTGCATCGGAGTTTTCTCAGAGCAATGTCTTTCATTACCCGTCGTTTCTTCATCATAGACCATGATCCAAGTGTCCACATCTGCTTGTGGCTTGTCAAGCGTATTGTACATTTTCTTGCGGTAGCCAATGCGATAGAAGTAAATCGCCGCCTTCTTGTGCAATCACTTAGAAGTGCAGTTGCTCCGATTAACTCCTGGCTTTACTCTCAGCGTGGTCTATGTTCCGCAAGCTCGGATATAGTTGATATTCGTGGTCTTCTTGTGTGCCACAAGACTCAGCGACCCAGTCGGCCGCGGTGCACAACACTGGCATAACTGAGGCAGGTAAGCCGTATTATGATGAGCCGGTCTGCGAGACAATTGTCGCAGGGCAGGCGAACGGCGACTGCAGGATTGACTGCAAAGATTTTGCTGCTGGGGGTTTCACTGAGATTATGATGAGACCGTGTATTAGACGCCTATTTTCTGCTTGGCGTAGCCTTTCTGGGTTTTTTCCCGATGATTTGGTCGGCTTGCTCGAGGGTCTCAGGCGGCCATTGTCCGGCTGACTGCAAGTCTTTCAGATGATCCAATTGTTTGATGCTTACGATGGTTCTACACTTCGGAAACCTGCTGCAGCCCAGGAACGGTCCTTGTTTGCTTTGTCTAATTACCAGCTGACCCTCTTTGCACTTATGACAGGTAACATCGGTTGGCTCTGGGGGAGGTTTTGGCGGCACGATGTTGCCCTGCTTGTCGAGTTTGAGGGTGGTCTTGCAGTTTGGATAGTCGGCGCAGCCGAGGAATGAGCCGAATCGGCCACTCTTATACACCATCGGCTTGCCACATGCGGGACAGTTATGTTCACTCTGCTTGACCTCGACCATCTTGCCTTCTTTGTCGCACGGGCAAGCAAATTTGCACTCCGGGTAAGCTGAGCAGCTCAAAAATCTTCCACTTTTGCCGAACCTGTAAATAAGCTGCCGACCACATTGTGGGCATTCATATTCGCTGGGGACAACTTCAGCTTTGGCGTGTCGCATTTGCTTCTGTGCTGTATCGAGGTTTTGCTTGAACGGACCGTAAAAGTCCTTTAAGACGCCAAGCCAGTCGAGGTGTTGGTCTTCGATCTTGTCGAGCTGTTCTTCCATATAGCGAGTGAAGCTCATGTCCATTATTTTAGGGAAGTACTCGCTGAGCTTGTCTGTGACTATCTCACCAAGGTCGGTGGCGAAAAATTTCTTGTCTCTCTGCTCGACGTACCGTCGTTCTTGGATGGTGCTGATGATTGCAGCGTAGGTGCTTGGTCGGCCAATGCCTTCGTTTTCGAGGCCTTTGACCAGAGACGCTTCGGTATATCTAGCCGGCGGTTTGGTGAAATGTTGCTCTGGCTTAATATCGATGACTGTTAACTTCTGGCCGATTTTCATCGGGGGCAACTGCTGTTCGGTTGATGAAATGGACCAGACTTTCGTGAAACCTTCGAACACGAGCACTCTGCCCGCTGCTTTATACTGACACGGCCCAAGAGACGTCTCAGCTACGATATTTAGATTCGTCACATTCCACTTGGCCGGCGTCATCTGGCAGGCTACAAAGCGGCGCCAAACAAGATCGTAGAGTTTGAACTGTTGGTCAGTTAGAAACTGCTTTATGTCGTTCGGTGTAAGGTCAACGTCAGTTGGTCGGATAGCTTCGTGTGCCTGCTGCGCAGTTTTCTTGGAAGTGTAAATCTTGGCTTCCGCTGGCAAGTAATCCCCGCCCAGATGTGTACTAATATAGTTACGCACCTCCTTGATGGCTTCGCTTGAAAGGTGCGTGCTGTCCGTTCTCATATAGGTGATAAGGCCGAGAGAACCCATCGAGCCCAAATCAATGCCCTCATACAACTGCTGAGCGACGGCCATCGTTCTTTTTGCAGTGAAGCCCATCCGGTTCACAGCAGCCTGCTGCAATGTGGACGTTATAAAAGGCGCCGGCGGTTGAGACGTGGATTGTTTGGTCTGTACGTCGGCCAGTTTGAATTCTGCTTCTTTTAGCGCGGTGAATACGTGCTCGGCTTGTTCCTTGTTGGATGCCTGGAATTTCTCACTGCCTATCTTATACAACTCAGCCTTAAAGGCATTATGTTCTACAAGCCATTTGCTCTGTTCCGTGGCGCTCGGGCCCCTGTCACCCTCAGTTTTTGCGCGTGTGAATTCCAGCCATTCTTGCCTATGGTCACTTCGCAAGTCGGTGGTAAAGACTGCGGGAATGAGCCAGTACTCTCTGGGCTTGAAGTTGCGGATCTCTCGCTCTTTTTCGACTATCATTTTTACGGCGACGGACTGTACGCGCCCAGCCGAGAGTCCCCTGGAGACCTTTTTCCACAACAGCGGACTTATCTGATAGCCGACTATGCGGTCGAGGATTCGCCGAGCCTGCTGTGCCATTACTTTATCCATATCGATTTTGCCGGGCTCAGCGAAAGCACGTCTAATGGTTGCTTGTGTTATAGCATTAAAAATCACGCGGTAGGTTTTTTCTTCCGGCACACCGAGGATTTGTGCCAGGTGCCAGGCGATTGCCTCGCCTTCACGGTCCAGGTCGGTAGCCAGAAACAGCCTATCAATTTTTTTGGCAGCCGCTTTTAGCGACGTTGCAATGCGCTTCTTGCCCGGCATTATCTGGTAGGTCGGCTCGAAATCGTTTTCTATATCGACGTTGAGGCCTTTCGAAGGCAGGTCACGGATGTGGCCCATCGAGGCCTTGACTTCGAAATCTGGGCCGAGATATTTGTTTATCGTCTTTGCCTTGGCCGGCGATTCGACAACCACCAAAGACTTACCGTTGGATGTGGGTGCTTTTGCCATAAGCAGGGCTTAATCGTTAATACTTCCAACTTCGTGACTTAGGTTACGAATCACTCATCGGCAATTTTAGCAGCCGAATTTAGAAAAGGACAAATATAGGCGGCCGGCAGAAATGTCAAGGAAAAACAATTTTCCAGTTCTTAGAGCGTTTCCAGAAGCTGAGCAAGCAAGGGTTTCAGCTTTCGGATAGCGCTGCCGCGGTGAGAGATTGCGTTTTTTTCTCTGGGAGTTAATTGGCCGAAAGTCTTGCTTAGGTGTGGCACGAAGAATATAGGGTCGTAGCCAAAGCCCCTTTCTCCTATTTCTCTCTCAGCTATGATGCCTTCTACTGTCCCTTGCGTTTCGATCAGGATCTGTTCAGGACTTGCCAGACACAGGCTGCAGACAAATCTCGCGGTCCTTTTTTCTTTGGGAACGCCTTGGAGGAGCTTGAGGATTTTGGCAATGTTTCGATGGTCGATTAGAGTTCTATCAGCCCCTTTTTCTTTATCCCCAGAGAATCGCGATGATTTGATGCCGGGCTGTCCACCCAGGGCGTCCGCGACCAGCCCCGAGTCGTCGGCGAGAGTCCACAGGCCGGTAGCTTTCGCGTAGCCAGTCGCCTTTTTCCGGGCATTTTCAGCAAAGCTGGTGCCATCCTCTTGGATCTCGCCGATACCGGCCAAATCAGACAGACCAACCCACCGAACATCCAAATCGAGCATCGCCCTTATCTCAGCGATCTTGCCGCGATTCGTAGTAGCTACGAGTATCCTGCGTCGGTCCTTCAATCCCTCCCTCCTTCTTGCAATTCCTTGAGTCGGACAATTTCTTTCTCTATCTCTTCGAGAATCTCTGTATTCTTTACCTCATCATCTATGCTGAAAATAATAAATACCTTGCCTCCGTATTTTTGCTCAAACGCTCGGAAGCTTACCTTCATCCTTTCCGAAGGGGAATAATCGCCGAAGTTCGCTTTGGCAGTTACGGGTTTTATCTGTATGCCAAGCGCTTTATTGCCAACATGTCCCAGATAATCAATGTCTCCTGCGTGGTCAAGTTCTGGCTCCGATTCGACGAATTTAACATCTGGAAACTTCTTCTCCAGAATTCCGGTTACGACCGATTTTTCTCTGTAAAATCCGTCAAAGGTTCGATTAATGGTCAGGTTGTATATATAGTCGATACAGTCTTGAAGCGTCAGTTGATTAAACGCCTCCTGCCATTCAGGTATGACAATCTCCGTGATTTTGATATATAATCTCTCCCCAAGTTCTACGAGCGTATCATTTGTGATCTTCGCAGGATTCTTCCCCTCTGTATATGCTTTTTCAAAGTACCATTTTTCCCACTCCTTGATAGTCTTCGGCTGGCACTCTCTAATTAAGGCCATAACGGCCCCAACTTTATTGGGCCGCGATAATTGATACGTCTGGTTGGCATAATTCAGTACTTTTTCTTTTTTGCCAAAGTTTTTCGAATGTATTTTCATCTTCCATATAACCTTCCGTTGCTAACTCTGTAAGCTCTTTTTGCGGCTGAAATCCGTTTCGCCATCAGCAGAAACTAATCCCTCTTTTATTAAGTGTGAATTAATAAAAGTTCTATTTTGAAGGTATAAATAACACAATAAATTGTTTTGGTTATCGTGTTTGATCTCTCCGAATTTAATAAAAACTCTTTGTCCTTTTGTTCTTGATCGCAAGAATTCGATGGCCTGCTGTTTCTTTTGAGCTTTTTCTTTTATACCTATCAAACGTATTTTCAGACCGTCATCAAGTTCGAGTTCAGTAGGAGAGATAACTTTTTTCACATAATGGTAATCTTGTCTTTTCGGGCTCTCTCCGTTAATTTTAGAGCCGAACTGCAGTTTTCGTGGGTCAACCTTTTTATCGAATTTTACGGGGTCTTTGAAGATATAGGGCAGTTTCCTCAATTCCTTTTTCCAGTCGACTTTGTCTTCCCTATTTTGTGCGAGTTCAATATCGACCTTATCATCAAAGAGTCTTTTTTCTTTCAAGCCAAGTTTTTCTTTTATGACACAGATAAAACCAGCGTTTATCTCGTACCCTATCGAATTTCTTTCAAGGTTTTTCGCAGCCAGTGAAGTTGTTCCACTGCCTAAAAACGGATCTAATACTGTATCGCCGACAAAGCTGAACATTTTGATAAGGCGATAAGGAATTTCCTCTGGAAACATCGCAAGATGTTTATCTTGTTTTTCTCCTGCGATTTTCCAATGACCTGTGAAAAACTGGTTCCATTCTTCTATGGTCAATTTCGATTTCTCTTTGATTTCTTTTCTTACTACAGGAGGATTGCCGTGTTTTTTGAAGATGAGAATAAACTCATAATCAATCTTAACGATTCCATTTCGTGGAAAAGGAAATGAGCCCATTATTGTTGCTCCGCCGGTTGTATTACAGGTCGTAACCTTTTGCCATATAATAGCCCCCATATAGTCAAAATCAACGGCTTCGCAGAATTTTATGATCTCGGTTCTTATAGGAATGACCTTGTACCTTCCGTAGTAAACCGAGCGGGCAAACTGATCGCCGATATTCACGCATAAACGGCAGCCTTTATGGAGGACCCTGTGGCATTCATTCCAGACTATGTTGAGATTATTGATGTAGTCTTCATAGCTATCGTCAAAACCTATCTGCTCGCCCTTGCCATAGTCTTTTAGTTGCCAGTATGGCGGAGACGTGACAACCAGATGGACAGATTCATCAGGCACCTCTGTCATGCGTCTTGAGTCACCAACGATTATTCTGTGATGTGTCATTGCTCAATTAGCCTTTATGTTTTTTCGAGGAAGTCCTTTCTAAGCGAAGCTCATCTTTGGGCCTCTAACTTCCGTGCCTTCTGGAGTAATCCATAGTCCTTTACTTTAGAAGGGCTTTACTTGGCAACAGACTTTAATGCTTCGCCCAAACTTATACATCCTGCCAAGCAACTTTGTCAAGAATTGTTGACCGTTCGGCGTGCGGAAGGGCATAAGAAAGGCTGAGCCAAACCAGCTCAGCCGTTGTCTGTGCAATGCAGTAGTTTATAGATCCGCCAAGTGCTGCGCACATCCTTGATTTTGTGCGTGTTATGCCAACTTATCACGTAACCTGCGCAGTGAAATCGGAATAGGTGGATAATGGTCAGTTGGTTTTGAACGAGTCGCGCAGATTCTTGATTTCCTCGCTTATTCTTTTTATTTCCTGCTTGAGTTCCGCTTTGACCGATGTGGCAGTCCCGATTATAACTGCATAACTGCCGATGAGTATTCCCACCAATAATGCATCAATGTTTCCTTTCCTCACGCCCACTGCCATGACGTAGATGGCTGCTGCTCCAAAAATGCTCATGGCAATATATGCGAGAACATCTCTGTTCATGGTGCTTCTCTCCTATATTCGAGCAAGATAAACCCACCAGTTGATATCTCCTGCTCAGTTCTTCTGATAATTTCCGAGCACTGATGAGAGTTTCCTTCGTTCCTTCTATTTGCCAATAACCATAACGCTTTTGTCTTTTCTGGAAAGCACATTTCCACACCGACAAGAGGTGCTCGTAAGAGTGGCAAAAAGGCCGAGCCAAGTTGGCCCGGCCTTTTCATTATGTCCAATTGAAGGAGGACTGCCATGCAACTTTTTCATGCTGCGTCAGAGATTACTTCTGCTTTAACTGGCCCGTACAAATTGCTGCCACCTCGTCAGCACTGAGTGCGTAATTGTAGATCATAACGTCGTCGATCAAGCCATTCCAAAAACGGTCCGGTTTTTCGGCGTTTGCGCCGATGTAAACCATGCAGTCGTTGCTTTTTATTGAAGCGCCGGCTTTTGATGAGCCGTCAAGAGTGCCGTCCACGTACAGGCAGAGCCGGTGGCCGTCGAATGTGCCGACGACGTGATGCCATAGCCCGTCGTTGACCTCAACAGTGCCTAAGGTGTTGCCCCAACGGGTTCCGGATACGACCAGGCCCGTGCAGGCGAATTCGAGTGTGCCTTTGTTCTGGTTCCTCTGCAGCCTCCAGGAGCTATCGCCCTTGGTGACGATGGCTTGCCAGTCTTTGTCGAACGCGTTGACCTTTATCCAGGCTGCGACGGTTATTTGATTGGCGATGTTAAACCTTGCGTCATTGCCAAGGGTCACATAGTCACCATCTCCATCAAAGGCAAGCGCGCCGCCCAGCTTTCCGTCGGCCCAGGTTGGATTTCCTGCAAGAGTGCCGTTGAGACTATTGCTACTGGAATCCGCAACGACGTTGCCGGAGCCGTCATCAAGCTGCCACCATCCGACCAAGCCGCCGGTGTTGAAGCTCCAGATGGTCCCGGTGACAACGGAGCCATTAGGCTGAATCGCATCTACGCGCCAGTAGTAGGTAGTGTCTCTTTCGAGGGGCGGCAGTTCGGGATAGTTTGGCTCCGTTACCTCGGCCCAAAGTGGCAGGTCATCAATCGTAGTACCGAAGTACACCTTGTGTCCGGTCGCATAGGCACCCGGTATCCAATTTAGCTCGATTCCAGTGAGCGGGATACCTACGGTTCCATCGGCTGGCTGAGGGTTGATGGCAAATGGTTCGAGATTGAGAGGCAGAGCCTCAAGCTCGGCCAGCTCTTCGGGGGAAACATCTTCGACGTTCAGGTCGCCGAAGACCACTCTATAGGTATTATCGTTTATCTTCCACCGCATCAGCACGGCATGCGGAAATTGGGTGGTGACTTTGTCGCCGTAGTACGCCGGGTCGTTGCCGTCCTTTACCATTGAAGCATAGGTCATGCCAATTGTCTGGAGCTTCATTATCTTTGCCATTTCTTCTTCGTTTGGGTCGCTGGCGGACGGTTGGCCGGCGAACTTGATCATCACCGCATCCGTGAGCTCTTTGATTACCGTCATTCCCGTCAGGCTGCTGGGATACTTGCCGTCAGCAACGACAGCAAAGAACCTCAGCGCCTCGACAATCTCCTTTCCATCCTTGGCAATGCCAAACTCTGTTTCTGTCAATAGTTCGTAGTCGTCGGGTATGTTGGGCTCGAGCTCGATGGGATTGATTTCGACGTCCCAGTCGAAATTTTCCAAGACCATATCCAGCACAACCTCGCCGTTTTTCGCCGAAGCTTTCATAGTCATTAGGACAGGCAGATCAGTTTCGACATTACACCAGAGCTGGGCTTCAAGCTCGTCAAACATCCCGGCGCCCATTGCCGGGTCGGTTACTTCAATACCCTCAACCTCAATACCGTTGATCGTGTCACGTCCAAGTTTGGTGTATTCGTGCTTCATCATCTCTTTGAGCATTGTTCTGGGATCACCGTTCTCTTTCTCCATCTTTGCCAGAAGCTCGTCGGTGAGTTTCATTCTGATGTACTTCTTTTCTTTTGGAATCACCGTGACGATGGCGCCTTGGTCGAACAGGACGTAGGTATTGGTCGCGATTTGCTGATTCTCCACGTTGGTGAGGCCAGCGATGTAAAAACCCCTGTCATAGGCAAACTTTGCTTGCATGTCGATGTCGAGGGGCTTGTCTTCGGGCGTTCCCGGCAGGCCTTTCATAGTGAGGCTCATGCGATACACGACCGTCCCGATCCCTTCGACTCGCTCGACCAATTCGGCCCAGGCGACGCCACCACCGTTGCCGATGAGACTTAGCGCATAGAGCACAGCAACAACTATCACCGCAGCGGCGGCGATTTTTCGAATAGGGCTTTTCATAATTATTCTCCTTAGACCGAGGCTCTTGGTGGCACGAGTAGCCGTCCTAAGCTTAAGGTTTTGCTCCTGGATGATTCGGTCTAAGACTTTATCCTCAAGGTCGCTTTGGGCCAAGGCCTTGCCATTCTTGACGAGGCGGGCGCGAAGACGGCCTAACTCTATTGCTTCCGCCTTGCACGCAGAGCAGTCTTTAAGGTGGGCCACGACCGCTTGCTTTTGCGATTCATCCAGTAATCCTTCAATGCAACCGACCAAAATCTCTTTACATTCTGCGCACTTCATTTTTACACCTCACAAACACTGTTATGCTGCTGGAGGGACTCTCGCAGCAGCGCATAAGCCCGTGACAGGGTTTTTGTAACCGTTCCCAAAGGCATATCGAGTCGCTCGGCAATCTGGTTGCAGGAGTGACTGCCATAATATCGGAGCAAAATGACTTTTTTGTAGGCCTCCGGCAGTCCAGCGATTGCGGCCTCGAGGGCGTAGTCCTGCGAAAGTTCGGGATTGGTAGCTTCCTGGGAGAATGAGCGGACCATTTCTCGCTGTCGACGAATTTGTTCCTTTCTTTGATGCTCTTTTGCCACGCGGTCGGCAATACCAAGCAGCCAGGAAAAGAACAGTTCCGGCCTCTCCAGTTTGTCCATTTTGAAATAGGCTCTCACAAAGCTCTCCTGAGCGGCTTCCTCGGCCACGTCCTTATTGCCCAGTTTTCCGGCCAGATGGGCCAGCAAGACAGCTTGATAGCGTCGGACAAGGTAGCGAAAATCGTCCGGATGGCCGTCTAAACAACGCTCGATGAAATACTGGTCAGTCTCAGACATATCTACACCTCAAAATCGCCTAAGAATCCGTGTTCTCACAATATTGTGTAGGATTCACTGTTTTTGCGACATCAAAAAGCAAAAAAATGTGCTCGAGTGTCGAAATTGGAGGGTGAGCGGGCGTTGGAGTGTAAGAAAAGCCGGGCAGATAGCCCGGCCGGGAGCCTTACTATGCTTTCCGGCTTTCGCCTACGTGCCGCTTAACGCGGCTGAAACTGACAAATCCGTCATCTATTTTGCAGGCTTGCCGTAGACTTCCACCTCGATGTAGTGATTCAAGTCATCGCTTGTATTGCCGTTGCTGTACAGGCGGACGTAACGGGCGAGAACGCCCTTGGCATCAATGAGTTTGCCCTCGTTGGTTTCAACATAGTGCTTGTCGTTTCCAGCACCCAAGCCAGCAGAGTTGTCAATGTCATTGTTGAAGACAGTCTTGACGTTTGAGATGAAATCAGGGTCGTCAGCAACCTGCACTACTACATCGAAATAGACTCTGGCCCGCTTATGGTAGTGCCATATCAAAATGGCATATATCTCGTACTTAGCCTCGAGGTCGATAATGACGTGTTGTTGGCACGGGCCAAACTCAACGTAACTGCCATCGGCAGCTTCTTTGTCTCCATCAGTGATCTGGCCGATCTGGCCTATGATTGGCTCTTCGTCACTGGCCTTTACGAGCTTTCCGAGGGCCACATTCTTGGTTCCGACCGGAGCGAGAAATGGCGGACGAGGCTTGCGGAGAGGTTTCTCTAAATTCTCTACTCGGAAATCCTGCGGCGTACCGACAAACATGGCTGTGGGCAGCTCAATATCCAGCGGCGCCATTTCGGATTTGCCTTTGTGATGTATGGAAATAGCTGCGGCTACAACTGCTGCGATGATAACAACTATGAGTCCCGTAATTGAGCTTTTCATGATTGTTATTCTCATGTTAGGGTTGTGATCGCGTTTTGGTTTTCTGCTTTTCAGAACATCTGAAACTCCTCTCGCTCTATTTTCAGTACAATCGATTGTTGCTATTATGTATGACGATGGCCCGATCCATTTTGGTATAGATGAAATTGTATTTGTGGTAGATTTTACTGGGGAATGTGCAAAAAATAAGGCCGAACTGAACCAGCCCGGCCTATTTACTCAGACCACCAACAGGCGAGAGCAATACAGTCCCTGTGAAGCCTGCAGATGCAATAATCAATCCGCTTTAATTTCTACTAAGGACTCGACAAGCTCCTGTAATTTTTTGTTGCTCATGTGTTTATTGGCTGACAAGCCCATAATTGTTCCATCCGGCATGACAATCATCCTGGTAAATCTTTCTTCGCTGAGGTTTTTAATGTCAAAAAATTCAGGATTTGCCTTGGCGAAACTCTCCAAATTAAGGCGGGCATATTCAGATCCGTGTGGGTCTGCGTCTGCATAAAGCTTTGCTCCGGAAGGGGCCTCCATAACAAGCTGCTGGCTGAGTATCCATTCCATAATCATCTCTTTATAATCACTGTGCATGTTCGACTGGTCGATGATTATATTGTTGTCGTCATCGGTTACGACCCCGATCAAGTACACTTTGCCAACTCTCATTAGGGGGCTATTAACCTGCACAATAATGAGCTTCTGTATCCATGGGAGTTTCTTTATTGTATATGCAGTGTGGTTAAGCCCGGTTCGAATATCTTCAGCAGTGATTTGCTTAGGTTCGACCGGGCTGTAATCCTGAATTATGGTCTTTACTTCGTATCCATCAGGCACATCTGTACTGAAAGCTGACGGATCAAGCTCAAAGTCAAATTCAAATTCATCCAGAAAAATGGTTTGCCCTGCTTGAGGGTGTTTAAGCTCTATCTCAACCGGAAGCTTTGTCTGAGGATCGACCCACACCGTGAAATCATTATACTTGTCTGGCTGATGTCTGAAGCCATGTAGGATTTTACCATTTTTCTTTTTTGTGCCGAGCCTTTCAGTCGATTCCTGCTCGAATCGCTTGACCATGTCAATGATGTCCGGGTCTTTTATTGGACCGAGGCCAATAATGTTTGTAACAACAGCCTTTTTCTGATCGGGATATAGTTCTACGGTTATGGCGTCCTTTCCCCGCATGTCAATGATATGGATGGAGCCATCCTCAACTTCCTGCCGCCTTTGCTGAAGATTCAGGTGATAGACCTGCATTGCAGGTATTTGCGGGCCTTGTTCCCGGGCTAATCGCTGACGGCATTTATATTTTGTATGGTTGCTGATTTGCTCAACCACCTGAGCCCAGGCAACAGTTGCGCCGTCAATCGAGCCGCCAAGATAATGTACGCCGGTAAACACCGCGATAATTATCACCGCCGCAGCGGCGAATTTCGTTATTTTACTTTTCATGATCGTTCTCCGTATGGTCTGAAAAATGATTATCCTTGGTATCGACCGCTTTGAGGATCTATCGAATTCCGAAAGCATCTGTCTGCGTAGCTTCTCTCGATGCGAGGGACTCGGCTTACTGTCGATATTTAGCCGATCAACAATCTTTTTGAAATCACCTTCATTGTTAAACATTTTTATTCATCTCCATTGAGAACCTTTTGTAAGCGTTCTCGCAATTGCTTAAGAATCCTGTGTAATGTCACACGCACTGTTGCAGGTTTTGTCCTTGTGATTCTGCCTATTTCTTCAAACTCCATATTCTCAAAGAATCTCAGCGTGACGATGGTTTGATGCTTGGGCTTGAGTCTCAGAATGGCCGCATAAAGCGTGGGCCAGTCCAGTTCGGATGGGCAGTTACTGCTCTTGTCGCGAGAAGCGGCCAGTGAAGCAGCGGCCTTTTCGAGCAGATTCTTACGTCGGGACGCCTTTCTTATGTAGGCGTTTGCCTGGTTGGCAGCTATGGCGTATATCCAGTTTCGGAAGTCCTGCTCTGTTTGCCCTTCAAATGCACGAATCCTCCGGGCTACCTCGAGAAAGACCGTCGATGCTACTTCTTCGGCTGTATCTTTGCTGAAGAGTCTGTGGACACAAAATCGGAAGATCGGCTCGTAGTGACGCTCGTAGAGCTGGCCCAGAGCTTCGGCTCCCGCGCGGGCCCTGAGCAGTAAATTTTCATCCTCTGTCTGCTCACCAATTTCTGCCATAACACCAACCATCGCCATAAGTATGATTGCGCGGCAGGCAGATATGTTACATAAGGTCGCAAAAATAATCATACAAAATGCATTTTCGGCTCGGAATGGCTGGAAATCGTCTGATTCGGAATAAATCCTTGACAGCAAGGGTGGTTATAAATAAAGTAGCTGCCTTGTTTGCTGTGGACCCTTTGGGAGAAGGTTCATCCCCACGGGGTAGAACAACTGAACTGGTGAAAAGCCGCGTTTACAGTACTGAAAATAAGGAGATTTACAAATGGCAACAAAGGTTGCAATTAACGGATTTGGCCGAATCGGCAGAGCTGTTGCAAGAATCATCATGCAAAAGCAGGACGATTTGGACCTGGTGGCTGTTAATGACCTCTCGGACGCCAAAAGCCTTGCGCATCTATTTAAGTATGATTCCGTGATGGGCAAGTGGAGCGGAACTGTCGAGGTAGGAGATGGTAATCTGGTCATCAACGGCAAGGAGATAAAGGTTTTGGCTGTTAAGAATCCTGCTGAACTGCCGTGGAAGGATATGGGTGTCAAGGTTGTTCTGGAATCAACAGGCGCCTTTCGTACCGCTGAGTCACCCAAAGGTGGTTACGCAGACCACCTCAAGGCCGGCGCCAGCAAAGTTGTCCTGAGCGTGCCGGCAAAGGACGATATTGAGGCAACTATCGTCTTAGGCGTTAATGACGATAAGCTGACCAAGGATGTCAAATGCGTATCCAACGCAAGCTGCACGACAAACTGCCTGGCGCCTGTAGCAAAGGTCCTCAACGATGCGTTTGGCATTGAGCAGGGACTTATGACTACCATTCATGCCTACACGAACGACCAGAGAGTGGCGGATCTGATACATAAGGACCTTCGGCGTGCGCGTGCTGCCGCGGTGAACATTATCCCCACCACTACCGGTGCGGCGAAGGCCATCGGCAAAGTCGTCCCTGAGCTTGATGGCAAACTCGATGGCTTCGCTATAAGAGTTCCTGTTCCGGTTGGCAGTGTTGTGGACCTGGTCGTCAATGTCAATAAGGATGTTACAGCCGACAAGGTGAATGCAGCGATGAAGAAGGCAGCGGAAGGGCCGATGAAGGGTATCCTTGTATATTGTGACGAGCCGATTGTCAGCAGCGACATCATTAATGATCCTGCTTCGAGCATCTTCGATTCTCTGTGCACAATGGTTATCGGCAGAACCGTCAAGGTCGTCAGTTGGTATGACAACGAATGGGGCTATTCGAACCGTACGGTGGATATTATGGAGAAAATGGCGGCGATGTAAGTGCCAAAAGCCAAAATCGAACAGTAAAGCGTTTTTTGAGGCTGATACGAAAATGGCAAAGAAAACCGTTGCTGATGTCGATGTGCAGGGAAAGAAGGTCTTGATGCGGTGCGATTTCAATGTGCCGCTGGATGACGATTGTAACATTACGAGTGACGACCGGATCGTCAAGGCCCTGCCGACTATAGAGAATATCTTGGAACGAGGTGGTGCGCTGATTCTTATGAGCCATCTCGGCCGACCTGGCGGTGAGCCAGATGAAAAGTTGTCTCTCGCACCAGTGGCAAAAAGACTGACCGAGCTGCTGAACCAGCAAGTTGTCTTCGCTGATGACTGTATCGGCGATGAAACTAAAGCCAAGGCTGATGCGCTCAAAAGCGGTGACTGTATGCTACTGGAGAATCTGCGATTTCACAAGGAAGAGACGATAAAGGACAAGGCGGCGAAGGAAGATGCGCAACTGCGGGAGGCTAAGGATAACTTCGCAAAAGAGCTTGCGGCTTTAGCTGACATCTATGTGGATGATGCATTCGGCACCGCTCACAGAGACAATGCTTCAATGTATACGGTGCCCTTGATGATGGAGGGCAGGGCTCGAGTTATTGGTTTTTTGGTCGAAAAGGAGCTGGAATTTCTGGGCGAGACCCTAAGTAGTCCCGATAGGCCGTTCGTCGCGATACTTGGTGGCGCTAAGGTCTCCGACAAGATCGGCGTGATTGAAAATCTATTGGATAAGGTTGACCGTATATTGATCGGTGGCGCAATGGCTTATACCTTCTTCAAAGCACAGGGCCAGGCAATCGGGCAGAGCTTATGTGAAGATGGTTTTCTTGATAAAGCTACTGAATTGCAGGAACAGGCCAAAGAGACCGGCTGTGAAATGGTTTTGCCGGTCGATACGGTTGTTGCACACGAATTTAAGCCTGGAGCCCAGAATAAAGTCGTCAGCGGTGACATAGAGAGTGACTGGCAAGGTATGGACATCGGCCCGGAAACGCGTAAGCTTTTCGCAGAAAAACTTGCGGGAGCAAAGACAATTGTCTGGAATGGTCCGATGGGCGTTTTTGAAATGCCACCTTTCGATGAAGGAACCAAGGCGGTTGGGATCGCTGTCGCCGAAGCCACCGATGAGGGGGCGCGCAGCGTAATAGGAGGTGGTGACAGCGCGAGTGCTATCGAAAAATTAAATCTGCAGGACAAGGTAAGCCATATTTCCACCGGCGGGGGAGCATCACTTGAATTGTTAGAAGGAAAGAAATTCAAGGCTATCGAAATCCTCGACGAAAAGTAATAGCGAACAGCGGTTTGCACATGCTGGGTGGAAAAGGTAACCACGAAATATCAGGCGGGCTACCGACTGCTAAATTGCGCGGCGGGAAAGGTGGAGCAGATTTGCGATTGCCCAAGCCAGGGACAATTGAAATTGCGCCGTCGATATTGAGCGCCGATTTTGCCAGATTGGCCGACGAAATAGCTCAGATTGAGTCGGCAGGTGTATGTATGGTGCATCTTGACGTCATGGACGGCCACTTTGTTCCAAACATCACAATTGGCCCGCCCGTTATTGCCAAGCTGCGCAAGCACAGCAAGCTGGTTTTCGACAGTCATTTGATGATAAGTGAGCCTGACAGGTATGCCGAGCGTTTTGTCGAAGCTGGCGCCAATCACGTAACATTTCACATAGAGGCAGCCGACGAGCCCGAGAAGCTCATCGACAAATTGCACAAGCTCGGTGCCACAGCGGGGATATGTCTGAATCCGGAGACTCCAGTTGAGGCGATAGAGGCGGTGGCACGGCTTTGCGATATGGTTCTGGTTATGACGGTTCCACCGGGCTTTGGAGCGCAGGAGTTTATGCCGGAGGCGGCCAACAAGATTGCCCAAGTCAGAAAAATTGTCGGGTCCGAAGCGAGAGTCGAAGTTGATGGTGGAATAGACCCACAGACCACGCCAATAGTCGTTTCCTGTGGTGCCGACACCCTTGTGGCAGGCCATGCAATATTTTCAAAAGCCGACCGTATTGCTGCAATAAACGCCATTCGTGAGGCCGCCAAATAACTTTTTGTGGCGAAACTGCGGGGTTTCTGATACTATCGTATCTCAAGAATGGACTCTTCCACGAGATATTATGGCTAAGACCAAAGAAACGAAACCAAAATGGAACGGTTTCTCATTGAGGCCGAGAAAAGAGATGCCTGATGGGCTCTGGGTGCGGTGTCCGGGCTGCGAGCACATGCTCTATAAAAAGACGGTCGAGAAGAATCTTAATGTTTGTCCTGGATGCAACCATCATTTTCGCATCGAAGCGGCAACTCGAATTAGGTATCTTGTTGATGAAGATGCTTTCGAGGAAGTGTTAGGCGATTTGACGACCACTGACCCGCTGGGCTTCAAGTTTCGAGGAACCACTTATAAGCAGCGCTTGAAGGCTGACGAGAAGAAATCAGGCGTCAAGGAGGCTATGCGAATAGGCAAAGCCTTTATCAAGGGTAGGGGCATTATCCTCGGTGTGATGGAGCCGAATTTCTTGATGGGCTCTATGGGTTCTGTTGTGGGCGAGAAGCTTTGCACTGCTGTTGATATGGCAATTGAAGAGACATTGCCTTTAGTGGTTGTAAGCTGCTCCGGAGGTGCAAGGATGCATGAAGGAGTGGTGTCACTGGGCCAAATGGCTAAGACCTCCGCAGCACTGGCCAAATTCGACGAGGCTCGCGGGCTTTTCATTTCGGTTTTGACGGATCCAACTACAGGCGGAGTGACGGCGAGCTTTGCCATGTTGGGCGACGTCATTATGGCAGAGCCGGGCGCTTTGATCGGCTTTGCAGGCCCTCGCACTATTGCCGAGACGATAAAGGTCGAGCTGCCGGAGGGCTTTCAGACCGCTGAGTTCATGCTCGAACATGGCTTTGTAGATATGATTGTGCACCGCAAGGACCTCCGCAGCGAAATCGCCCGCCTTATAGACTACTGCCAAAAGTAAGCTTTTCAATAAGACCGGCGTCAATTACGTATAATCTTGAGATAGTTGATTGTAAAACCTGCTTATTGGCAAAAAGTTCGAAAGAATTCTCGTAGAATACAATAAACTCCACTTTTTTACTTGACACTTGCCAAAAACCATTTCATAATGATGTTTTAATGGAGTTGACGAAACTCACAGGAGGTGTTTCAGTACGCATTTTGTCTGTATCTGTATTAGGCAGTGCTGCCTACGCAGCCTTAGACCAGGCGGAATGAGATGAGTCAGCAGATAATCTCGGATGGAGGGTTGACATGCAAAAACAAGCTTTCTATTTCTTGGCAATCATGGTAATTGTGTTGACGGCTTCGCCAACATCGGCCGCACCAGTTGTGATTGCGGGAAGTTCTCTCGAAAGTCCGCCTCCTTTTTGGGATAATTCTTACTGCATGATAAACGCAAGCTATAATAGAGCGTTTCAATTTGCAATCATTTCGGGAGGGCCGTATTACGCCGAAGAGCTACAGGTGGCGGCATTTTATCACGAAGGCATTGGCGGTTCGGTTGCCAACTTTTCCATCAATCTTGATGATGACGGTCAACCCGGTCTGCCAGTGGGCACATTCGAAATGTCTGGTATTGCTACGACACCCCAAATCGTCACCGCACAGGTTACAGACGAGACGGTTCTTTACTCCGATACACTTTACTGGCTGGTTGGTCAGACTCCTCAAGCAGACGTTCTTTGGAATCTTGCGGACAATGTATTCGGTACGGTTGCCTATCGTGTGGACCAGAACGATTGGGTCATTCTCCCGTCCAGAAATGTCTCGGCGTTTGCCATACTCGGCTCGCAAGTGCCGGAACCCGCCACATTTGTGCTCCTTGCACTTGCAGGTTTAGGTTTGATAAAAAAACACACGGTGTAGGCCGGCAAGCACCTTGGTTGTGAAGAAAGGGCTGCGGGTGGAATGCCCACGGCTTTTTTTAATGTTCTTATCCTGCTGCGAATAATCACCAAATCCCCCTTTTGTTTCTGAGTAAATGGCCGTATAATCTGCGGCTGTGGTATGTTTCTGGAGCAGAGATGGGTTATTTTCGGGACAATGTGGAAAAAGCAAAAGGCTATGAGCCGGGCTTTCAGCCTCGGCAGACGGATGTAGTCAAGCTAAACACCAATGAGAATCCATATCCGCCTTCGCCTGCGGTAATGAAGGTCTTAGCCCAGATGGACGGGGAACAACTTCGCCGATATCCCGACCCGGTCGGCAGCGCTTTCCGGCAGGCGGCGGCCAAAGTCGATAACGTAGGGCCGGACTATATTATGTGCTGCAACGGCGGAGACGAGCTGTTGACTATGGCTCTTCGTGCATTCTGCGATGAAAATAGACCTGTCGCATATCCTGTGCCCACATATACGCTTTATCCCGTGCTGGCCAATCTCCAAGGTTGTGAGGCGATTGAAATACCGTTCGATGACGAGTTCAATCTTCCGGCCAAATTAGCCGGCACGAGGGCAGCCTTGACCATTGTCTGCAATCCAAATGCGCCGAGCGGGACGTTTGTAAGCGCTGCCGAGCTGTCGTCGCTGGCTGACGAATTGGAAGGAGTCTTGCTGATTGATGAGGCTTACGTGGATTTTGCAGAAGAAAATTGCGCGGCATTGGTCAGAGATTTTGACAATGTGATAATACTTCGCTCGATGAGCAAAGGTTACTCCCTGGCCGGATTAAGGTTCGGCTATGCGATTGCTCAGCCGGATTTGATTGCCGGCCTTACGAAGGTCAAGGACTCCTACAATGTTGATGCCGTTGCAATTGCTGTGGCAACTGCGGCTATAAAAGACCGGCAGCATTTCAGAGAAAATGTCGAAAAGGTAAAGGCAGACCGCCAAGAGCTGATTGAGAAGCTGCGAGCGCTGAAGTTCGAGGTATCACAAAGCCACGCCAATTTTGTGCTTGCCAGGAGTAAGAACTGCAAAGCAAGCGAGATTTATGATAAATTGGTGCAGCGCAATATTTACGTCAGGTTCTTTGACGCACCAGGGCTCAGTGATAAATTGAGGATAACGGTTGGGACAAAAGAGCAAAACGGCAGACTGCTTGCCGCTTTGAAAGAGATCTTATCAGAGTAGGGACACTCTTATGCAGCAGAGAACCGCAGAAATCCACAGACAAACGAAGGAGACTGACATTACGTGCGAGCTTAATCTCGACGGCCTCGGCAAATATGAGATCGACACCGGGATCGGCTTTCTGGACCACATGCTCACACACCTAAGTAAGCACGGCAAAATCGACTTGACTGTTAAGGCCAAAGGCGACTTGCACGTCGACGCGCACCATACAGTTGAAGACATCGCGATATGCCTCGGTCAGTGCCTGGTGAAAGCCCTTGGGGACAAGAAAGGCATTGCACGATACGGGCACAGTTCCGTGCCTATGGAGGACGCTCTGGCGAACGTGTCCGTTGATTTATCCGGCAGGCCAAATTATGTTTACAATGCTGAGTATCGAACAGACAAGATCGGCGATTTCGACGTCGAGTGTCTGGAGGAGATGCTGCGAAGCTTCTCTAACACGGGCAAATTTAATCTGCATGTGAACGTGCCGTATGGCACAAACAGCCATCACATAGCTGAGGCCATTTTCAAAGGGCTCGGCCAGGCACTTGCAGGAGCTGTCAAGGTTGTCGGGACTGATGTCCCCAGTACGAAGGGGCAGTTGTGATTGAGGAACCTGAGGCTGAGTATCGAAGCGGCATAGGCACTGATGTCCATAGGGTTGTTGAGGGCAGGAAGTTAATGCTCGGCGGGGTCTACGTGCCATATCCAGTTGGATTAGCCGGCCACAGCGATGGCGATATAGGCTTGCATGCTGTAATTGATGCTCTGCTTGGGGCCAGTGGCCTGGGCGATATTGGGACATTGTTTCCCGATAAGGATCCTCGGTGGAAGGATGCAGATAGCAAAGAGCTCTTGTATACTGTAAAAGAGCAGCTCGAAAAGAAACGCTGGCAAGTGGTCAATATTGACTTAATAATACACACGGAAGAGCCGAAACTCGAATCGGTCAAAGGACAAATAAAGAGGTGCATTGCCGGCCTGTTGGGCATCGATTTTACCGCCGTCAACGTCAAGGCAAAAACCAACGAAGGCCTTGGTGACGTGGGAGCCGGCGAGGCCATGGCGGCTACGGCGATAGCACTTCTCAGAAAGAGGCAAAAAAGAACGCTCTGATTACTTGAGGTAGAAGCAACGCAATAGATGAGCACGTCTCTCATCTGACGCACTGTATTCAGAGTGTGCTGAAGCACAGCATCAGTCTATTGGGGCACCTACTTTGCGTGCGGACTTATTCTTTGTTGCAAGCTGGCTCATCAATACCGGGTTTTACGTACAGTTTGTTGGCTTGAAAGTTCAACATCAGCATTTAAAGATCGTCGAGAATTCAATACCGAGAATGGAGTAAGCTTTTGCAGGTAAGCGAGTATTTGGAATTTGCCGACCCGACCATAGGCCTTTTGCCTTAACTCACTGACGGTACCCGGACTGACCCTTGTACCCCACGGTGCCTGGGTAATATCTTCAATTCGCCGAACAGACACTCCCACCAAATACATCTGAATCAAAGCCTCCTCAACCGATGATTCCCGCCGTCTATAACGCTCGATAGTCACCGTCTGCAGAGTGGCTTTGCGTAGTCGCGGCGGCTTGAGATTGACCAGACCCGCCTTGGTCTGGAGCCTACGCCCATAAGAACCTGCCTGAGTGTCCATCCTGCCTTCAGTGTGCTCGTATCGCTGGGCATTACACAGCCTGTCCGCTTCGGCGTCCGGCATCTTATTGAGCGTCTCTTGTACCGTTGCTTTTACCGCCTCATCGACGAAATTGAGAAGACTTCTTGTACATCCCGTAACAAATGTGCGCGCAAAATCATACGTTATCGGCTAAACATGGCGGTGATTGAGATGAGCGTTTTGTCTGGCCAGTGCTTAGCAGGGCGCATGGGGGCCATGGTGGGGCTAGACAGGGAGGGACCGGCATGGTAACAGAAACCGAAATGGTGAGAAGATGGATGTCAACTGGTGGTTTGCTACTGACGGTGCAAGCAGTAGACTCTAAAAAGTCTATTTTTCAATTGAGGCATGAAGTGGCACTATTCTGATTTATCTGATGTGTATTCTTCCTTTTTAGCCAAAGGACGGGTGTCGCCAGCCTCCAATCCCGTCCCACCAGACCGAGATGTAGTCAATGATGGCCCTGTTCCGGCTCTTTTGTCTTGAGATGGCGATTGCCATATCGCGAAGCTGTCGCATACAGCTCATTCCCCCAAGCTGCCATGCATTGAGGCCTATGTCCGCAGCTTCACGTTCTACTCGTTTCAGGTCAATTCCGCTTGCTGTCAAAAGCTCGACGAGCTTTTGAGCTTGTGGCTTCAGCATTTGCTGCCAGCGGCGCCGATCCGACTCTTCCTTTGCCAGAACCTCAGCTAACAAACGTTCGGAGCCCCTCCGCTGTTTTTCTCGTTCGGCTTTGACTTGTGCAAGCCATTCAACGCGATGCCTTCGGCTTGCAGGCAACAACATCTCCAACAGGCCCACCACCGGGTCGACTATTACCCAGGCCAAAAAGGTTGTTCCCAATGTTGCTAATGCGATCCCGAGCGGGAATTGCCCAACACTACTCTGCCCTGCCATTGCAAGGCAGCCTGCCAAGCCGCCCAAGAAGGGAGCGCCCACGTAGAACACCATATAGTGAGTCGTGCTTGTCAACGGATGTTCTACTTCTATCTTTTGACTCCTGACAACACCCCTGAAGACCGCGAACAAGTATAGACTTGTCAGCAGGAAGATAAGTAATGCCGAATGCCCCGAGAGAGAAAATATGACCCACCAGCGAACGCCTGCTTGCCGCAATGCAAGAATAAAAATATAGCCGACACACAGCATGAACCATCCTGTGCTGGCAAGATGAATTGACCTCAACCTCTTACGTCCGGACACGGACATGTCCTCTCATGATCTTGGCTGATTGATCTACTTAGGCGATATGGCTTAGGGGCGTTAGAAACTGATCAAATTGTATCGGCTCTGAGCATCCAGCCACTGCTTTGCGTTAAGCAGTGTGACCGCGGAGTGGCCGCAGTTGGTATTGTCTTTCGCGACAATTTCGGTTGTTAGGTCCAACAATTAGGATATGGTTAGCTACCTGCCCGTAACTGTTCGGACAGGCTCCGTGCCTCGGCCAGGTCCGCTGTTGACAAGCCCCCGATTCTGCTGTCTAAGTCCAATGCTTGGCTAAGGTGTTCAATTGCTTTGTTTGTCTGTCCGAGTCTGGCACATGCCCTTGCCAGGTGAAAACGTGAAGCGACACCCAGTGGTGCCGCACTCGGATATAGCTCGATACACGTAGTGAAATCTTGTATGGCTTTATCAAATTGCCCCAGTCGGTAATACACTATACCACGGGTATCGATGAGGTCGATATACCACGGTGCTATCTTTAATCCTCTCTGGGCAAGCTCAAGTGCTTGTTGATACTTGCCTTGCTCTTCGCACATTATCCAGGCAAGATTGTTGATGGCAATTACACTATTGGGTTTGAGCCGAAGGATATGCTGATACAATTTGGCTGATTCTGCACCGCGCCCGATGGTTTGTAATAGCATGGCAAGCGTGTTCATTGCCTCAAGATTGTTCGGGTCACGGTCCAGGATTCTGCAAAGTAGTTTTTCAGATATTCTTTTGGCGTGGTCTTCTTCGCTGGTTGCCAAGGCCCCGGCAATCGTCAGAAGTGTATAATTGTCCTGAGGATGGTTATTAGACCATTGGGTGACTTTCTCACTTAGCTGACTCCAGAGGTTATCGTTCGCCAGTAGTCTCGCTTCTGCCAACAGTGGAGCTGGGTCGTCTGGCGCGGACTGAAGCAGAGAGTCAAATTCCTTTTGGGCATCCACCTTTTCGCCGTTCTGATACAGCGCTACGGCAAGGGCAATTCGCACCTTTCGCTGCTGGCTGGCACCCTTGCACAACGTCAACTGTTCTTTGAGAAGGTTGACGGCTTTTTCAGGCTCGCCTACTTCAGCGTATGTGTTAGCCAGGTACAGGGCGATATCAGCATCATTCGGGTCCTGTTCGCGCAGTTCCTTGAGCGTAGGAATCGCCAGAATAGGTGAGCGGGCTGCCTCCGCACGGGCCTTGAGCAACAGCAAAGTCTTGTCGTTGGGCTTGTGGGCAAGACCCCGCAGTGCGGCATCTAACGCCCTGCCCGACTGTTGTTGGCGGAGCAGGACTGCTCCCAAAAGCACCCACGCCTCGACAGTTTCGGGCCGGTCTTCCGTAATTTTTTGGAGAATTTGCTCAGCATCTTCGCCCGCTGGGGCTGTCCCTTCGACAAGCAGTGAACGGGCTTTGAGCATCTGCAGTTCGATGTCCTGGGGACTTGATTCCAATGCTTTATCCAGAATGATTTTTCCCTGGCGGACCGTGTCGGGATTTCTGGATCCCATAAGAAGCTGGATAGCGAGTTTTTGTACTCGGCTGTTATCCGGGGCCAAAGATAACGCCTGCCTTATATCAGCAACTGCCTCAACTTCTCGACCTGAGGTGCGGTATAAGTCACTTCGGGCGACCCACACTTCGGCGTTCTTGGGTTCCACAGCAATGGCGCGTCCGAAGTCTTCGATCGCTCTATCGGTTTGTCCCAGCATAGCGCATGTTTTGGCGCGAAGGATGTAAGCTGACGCGTTACCAAGGTTGTCTACTGCTTCGTTACAGAGTCTCATCGCCTCTTCTGGTCTGTTCTGAGAGACATTCAACTGGACTTGTGCAGCGGTCACTGGTAACGAGTTGGGGTCCCGAACCTTGAGTTTTGCCAGCAATTTATCTGCTTCATCGAATCTATTTTGTCGCATTTTTAGTAGGGCAAGAGAGAAGCAGACAGCCGGGTTATTGGGGTCATTGCCAAGAAGGTCCTGCAGGATATCCGATGCCGAACTCAACTCGCCACGTCTGAGGTAGCTTTGATATCGCAAGGTCTGAAGCTGCGGGTGATACAGCTTCTGTTGGGAAGCGCGGTCCAGGATCTCTTCGACCTCATTGTGTTCCTGTGCGTTGTACAGGGCTGTCACCGCACGGACTATTACGCCAATGTTATCGGGGGATCGACGCAGAGCATCACGATAGGTCGAGACTGCCAGTTGCAGCTCACCGGCGCGCTCATAGGCGGCCGCGAGAAGCATACGGCTGGCCTGGTCGTCAGGATTAGCCAGAAGGTTTTTCTGCAGAAGCGGGACAATCTGCGGATAGCGGCCTTTGAAGTCATCAGTGCCAAGCCAGACTCTTGCCTGTTCATATTTCCATTGCCAGCCGTCTTCGCCTTCAAGGGACTTGATTTCATCGATGATTTGTTGGGCCTGTCCGGAGTCTTTGGTAACCTGTTCACACGCGAGGAGTCGGCGTTTGAGGGGAATGTCGCTGGGGAGTTTCTGTGCCAGTCTTGTCAAGAGCTTATAGGCATTGTCTGGTTTGCCCGATACAGTGTGGATTTGAGCGAGCAGCAAACCTAAGTCGCGTTGTGCGATCGGCTGTTCAACGCGCGCTAATGCAGCCTCAAGGGTGTCTTCGGCCTCTTTGTAATTGCCTTGCTGGGCTAACAAACTGGCCAGGTATTTTACGGGCTCAACAGCTTCAGGATATTCCTTTGTGGTTGCCCGCAGTATTGATATTGCCTCGCTCGTCTTGGCTTGCACGGCAAGCAACTCCGCTTCGGCTATGGCAATTTTTGCTTGTGGGAGATGGTCTTTCTTCAGTCGTTTCACCAACACCTCGGCTTCGGGGAAGTTGCCCTGCTGCACTGCAAGTTGCAGCTGCACGAATTTGACCTCGGCAGCACCATCGGTGGTACTTTCCAGTCTGGCAAGCTCCTCTTGTACGTCCTGCCACATCTGCGTATTTTCGCCGCTTGGGCTTTCAGCCAGCAAGTATATCCGCGCTTGCAGATGGAGCAAAGCGGCCTCAAGGTTTTCCGGCTCAAGCTGCATCGCAGCGCGGGCGTGCTGGCTCGCCTCACTCCAGTTTCCGGTTTGAGCCAACAGCCTGGCAAGTTCCAAGCGTCCATCGAAGAAATCAGGCCTCTCAGAAACGAGACCACGTAGCTGCCTCGGTGCCGATTGTGTGTCGCCTAAGCGAGAGAGAGCTCGGGCCAGCAGTAATCGAATTTGCGGGGAACGATTTCCCAATTCCGCCGCTCGACGCCAACATTTTACGGCCTCGAAAAGCTGTCCTTTTTCGCTGGCTACGAGACCTTCCAGGCAAGCAACAAAATCAGGGGCCATATTCTTTTGGCGTAGTCTGGAGACACAGTCGGTTGCGCGGTCGAGCTTGCCACCCCACATGAACAGCTCCGCGGCTGTGGACATAAAGGCCCACGGGTAGGAAGAGAGCTCTGTTAGTCCAGCTTCTGCTATTTTGAGCATCTTTTCTTGGGAGCGTGACTTCAGCGCAAGCTGCGCCCAGGTGTGCCAGAGTGTTTGGTCTGTTGGCATGGCCTTTTGTACTGCCGTCAGGTGTTTCTCTGCCTTATCCAGTACATTTGTATTGATAAGTTCGTTAGCGAGTTGCAGGCGAACAGCAGGGTCAGACAAGTCTTGTTTTTCGGCCTGCTCCAAGTCGGCTAAGACTTGGGGCATGTTCTTGCTTCTGCGATTGAAACGTGCACGGATTATATAGGCCAAGGCGGTGGATGGATTATTCTTTACCGCTAAATTGAACCAATGCTCTGGCGGGTCGGGGAAATCTTCCGGTCGCTGCTCGGTAAGTTGGCCTAATGTTTCGTACGCTAATACTTGCTCAGGATGTTCTTCTATAACGCCCTTCAGTTCTGTTGCCGCCTCATCGAACTTTCGCTGTCTGGCCAGAGCCAAGGCCAAAAGTCTGCGAAGCTCAGGGTCTGCATTTATCTCGACTTGTCTTCTGGCGACCAGCTCGGCCTCGCCTGGCGCACCCATCGTCGCTAAATAGGTTTCAGTAAGTCTCATGGCGGCTTCCGAATTGTCTTTATCCATTCTCAAGATAGCTCTATAAGATGCTATGGCTTGCTGAACCTTGTTGGGTGTAAGCGGCATGATCTTTAGCTGCGCATCGGCGTACTTGAGCAGTATCGGCACGTCATCCCGCTTAGCCATGAGGTAACGGCCCAGATTTGTCGCTGCTTCTTCCCACTTCATCTGCTCATACGCTTTCAGACCTGCTTCCAGACCACACTCAGCTCTGCGGCCTTTCTGCCATTGCCGCAGTCCAACAGCAGTACTGCCCAGAACGGCAAACGCGATCACCAAAACAATCGCCAGCTTCCAGTTAAAGTATCTTTTCGCCATTTTCTTTGTCCTTTCGCATCCACAAAAGTTGTGGTCAGAAGTGGTTGACAAAGTTGTCGACCATTTTCTTGACAGTCTGCCAACATATCCATAAATCCATCCTTAGCGACAGACTTCTGACATATTCGATGTCGTAGTATATCCACTCTTGAAAATCTCTCATTGGCTTCCGGGTTCTGTGAACCTGCCATAGTCCTGTAATTCCCGGCCGAACCGACAATCGGGCATCGCGCCACGATGGGCACAGTGTGTTCTCAGATTCGGGAGAGGGCCTCGGACCCACGACACTCATCTGACCAAGCAGAACATTGAAGAATTGAGGTACTTCGTCAATGTATGTCTCTCGCAAGAATCTGCCGACTCCACTAAGTCGGGGATCGTTCTCCATCTTGAATTGCGGGCCGTCGACCTGACTTGCGATTCTTAGTTTCTCTTGTATCTTGTCAGCCCCGGTGAGCATGGTCCTGAATTTCAGACACTTGAATATCCTTCCATGTAGCCCTTGGCGTTTATCCTTGAAGAATACTGGCCCAGGCGAGTCTAGTTTTATTACCAAGGCGATAAGCGGCATTATCGGCGCAAATAGAATTAGTGCCACTATTGCCACGAGACAGTCAACAACTCGTTTTAAGCTCCCTGCATAGGAGAACTTCGGCGAAGTGCGGAAAGCACCATTGCCAGTTTGAGCGCAGTCCGGAGCACACACTGTGTTAAAGGGTTGGCTCGAGTTGTTGCTCTTGGATGTTTGCAGGCACTTCTGGTCAGATTCTTGTGCTCTTATCACACGATTTTGTACAAGTTGATTGCGTGGCACAGAGACTTTTGAGCTAATTATGGATGAATTTATGACGGCGCCTTCTTGGACCGTGACGTTATCACCGATAATTGTCGGACCCATAATGACAACTTTCGGGCCGATTCGAATGTTTTTGCCTAACAGTACTTTCCCGACAAACCTTGAATCGTGCGAAATCGTATTTGAATTTCCGGTCTCCAGCTTCCAGTTTTGAATCTCCGAAAGCCTGGTTCTACAGAAATTCAACAGTCCGTCTTGCGTTTCCAAATCCAGCGCAGCGCCAGCGATATTAATTGCGCGCAGCGTCAATGCGTTCGACCGGCACGTCTTTAGAAAAGCTGAAAAAGATCGGGGCAGAGTCTGGTTTGCCAGTACCCTTTCAAGAACATCAGTCTTGATGAAGACATAGTGAGGCCAGTCTCCAGGTATGGGCGTGGGTTCAGCCGAGTCGGAGTAGAACCGACGGAAACCAGCCACTTTGTTCTTGGCTGTCAAGCGCACTTTTTCGTGACCTGCCATTAACTCGGGCTTAGCATTAACTGCCAAGACATCGGCTTCGGTGCCAGCCAGCATGCTGTCGAGAAGTTCCCTGTTGATCTGCGTAGCAAATCGCCCGTTCGACAAAGTGATCCAGCTCTTTGCCTTCGTATTTCGTACGAAGTCAGAACAGACTGTGACACTCTCCTTGTATGTTATTACCTCTGGTGCGGCAGTGTGACGCTCAGTGCCCCACGCTTCTGGAATAGCACAAATGACCTTGCTATGGTGGCCCCAGCGCAAACCTCTGTTTATCAACCCATCGAAGATAACAGCGGCAGTGGGGCCGCCAGAGAGCGCGGATCGAAGCAGATTATTACCGTTCGAGGTTGTGGAGTCCCCATTCTCGTGTATGATAATTAGGTTCATGTGAATTGGCGAAAGGTAACCAACCTAATATGCACTGCATTCCACGGTCTGGCGTTTCTCGCTTTGAGTTTATTAGGTTCCTGAGGAGTTGGAATTCTCAGTCTTGTCTTGCTGGCTTTGCGCAGGAATTAGTTGAGGCAGTACCTTTGCGCTTGTGTCTTTCTTATGTTTCTGGACGTAGTAGCTGTAACCATAACGGTAGTAACTGTGGTCAATTCGGACGTTATTTAGAACGGTGCCGAGCACAGTGACGTTTGTTTGTGCCAGTCGCTGCTTTGCCTCCCTTAGTTCCGGTGAAGTAGTGTGCCCGGCGAAGCTGGTCAATATGGCGGCATCTGCTATTCTGGCCCACAGCAGGGCGTCAGGAAAGGCCAGCACGGGAGGCGCGTCAATAATCACGTGGTCGTATTTCTCGCTGACCACATTTATGCGCTCTGCCGTTAAAGGAGAGGCTATCAGTTCGTACGCATCTGATATATTGCGGGAACCTGCTGCCAGTACATCCAGACCACTTGAGGCTACGGAGTGAATAGCTTTATCGGACGCTTGGCCCAAAAGCACATCCTTCAGACCCCTTGAGCCATTGGGGAGATTCAAGTACCGTGCGATGTCAGGTTTTCTCAAGTCGCCATCTATCAGCAGGACTTTCTTGCCGGACTTGGATATGCTTGTTGCCAAATTGATCGCAAAAGTAGTCTTGCCTTCACCCATCGCTGGGCTTGTAATAACCAGCTTCTTGGGCATTCCACCGTGGTTGAGCAGCCCTAAATTGGCACGGATAGTCTGGTAGTCGCCGATTATCTGTGGCGGCAGAAGAGAAGGTTTGGTGTTGTGTGTACTGGTGGTAGTCCCGATTATTCGGATGCCGATGTGTTTAGCCACATCTTCAGGAGTATACAAGCTGAGGTCTGCCTTGTCTCTTAGAAAAGCCAATAGCATTCCACAAGCCATTGCGCCGAATATAAGGGCCGCTGTGTATTTGACACGTTTATCTTGGAATGAAGCAATGTCGGCATAATAGGCGACGGTGACTCTTGCAGGACGCTTCCCTTCCATTTCCAAATCCTGTATTCGCCGGCAGACCATATCGTAAATATTCTGGTCTAAATCTCGCTCGAACTGGAAGTCTTCGATGTCCAGTTGCGTTCGGCCGATTTCGATGACCTGGGTGTCTTCCGTGGCCAGCACGTCGCGGATATGCTTTTCATGTACTTTAATTTGTTCCAGTTCAGTCTGTACACTAAGCATCCTTTGCTTGCGGACTTTGCCGATTTCTTGAGACGCTACATCATTGAAACGTGTTGCTATCTGCTCGCGTCTGTCTTCGAGACGTGATTGGAATGCATCCAAGAGCTCCTGCTGTTGTTTCAAAACTGGATTTTCCGGTGTAAATGTTTGCTTTGCAATGATTAGGTTGCGTTCCAATTGGACGATATTTCGGGTCAGCTCCTGGACCATCGGATCCGAATTGATGTGCTCATTGCGCATCTTCAGCAGATCTTCCGGTGCGATAGTCTGCTCTTTGGTTTGTTCGAGGAATTGCACTTGAGCTTCGAGGTTAATTCTGCGTGCCTCTGTTTTCGTCAGTTCGGATAGCAGGGTCATGACACGTCGCAGTCTCATGTCTTGCCTGCTGACCAAGTCCGTAGTTCCATACTCCTGTCCCAATTGGCGTATCTTTTGGTTCCAACTTTTTATTTTTTCGGCTCGCAGGTCTCTTTCGTTTTCCAGCACGGTCAGATCTCGGCCCCGGTCTTGAGCAGATTTTGAGACTTCGACGGCCATGTAGGCGTTGATGAATGCGTTGACAATTAGCTTGGCCTCGTCTGGCTTTCTGCTCTTCATGCTTATCTTCATTAGCTCACTACGGCGGTCGGAATTGACCGTTATGACTCGAGAAGATAATGCTTGTTTAAGTTTGGTGGCGGGGTCAGGCTTTGTTCTTGGCTGCTTTAGTCTTTTATTCAGCTCGCATTTGAGCCTCCCAACAAAGTTGGTGGGCTCATCGTCAAAGAAGGACAGATCTTTCTTGGTCAAATCGTCTGCCACTCTTTGTAGCACGGGTGTGCTTCTGACCATCTCGGCCTGTGTTTGCATAAACATTTGATAGTTTGATATTTCGCCCGTGTCTGTCTTTCCGGTGATTATGTTTCGTAGGATGGGTGCGACCCTTATTGCGCCAGTTACAGTGCACGAAGGTTTGACCAAAAGCCATATTACAGGGATTCCGAGCCCACACATTGCGATGAACACCAGCAGTACTATGTACCAGCGGCGCAATACGCCAGCGATGAAATTGGGCGTGGTCTCGCTTTCGGATTGGGATGTCACTTCGAGAGTGGCAGGCCCTTCACTGAGCACTTGATCATGATACATTTCTAATTCGTTCATTGTCTCATTCTCCTTCCGTTGTCATTTGCAACGTTAATTACTGCTTCGGCTTGTAATTATTATCGCCTCTTCATTCACTGGAAGTGTTGTAAGCCTTGTCAAAACGTGAAACTCAGCGACCACAGCAGCAAGGGCCAGTGGCATCATGGCATATCCGCCATAGTCATGGAATATCTGTCTCCAGCCTTCGCTGGTGACAACCGTAAAAGCGATCGCTGTGATTGTTAATCGAATTGTATTGCACAGCAGGGCTATCGGCAGGCTTGAAGCAAGAACAATCAACTTCTCCCACCAGGCCCGCTTGACCAATAGC
>Ga0209427_10000041_pt1 | contig 100292 bp, 95 predicted proteins | sample DeeMarSWOR136_30_FD_187465 | JGI IMG/M metagenome (GOLD analysis project Ga0209427, IMG submission 187465) | Marine sediment microbial communities from White Oak River estuary, North Carolina - WOR-1-36_30 (SPAdes) (version 2) | ecosystem: Environmental > Aquatic > Marine > Intertidal zone >... | reverse complement strand
GAATATATCTGACGGAGGTTCGGGCTGTTCTCCAGATGGGGCGGCAGTTGTATCTCTTCCGTCATCTGTTCTAGGTTCCTGCCGCGATTGGCCGCATCTATTACGGAGTCTTCGAGGTACCTTAATAGCTCGATGGTTTCCTTGAAATGGTCGTTGATCTCCCGATTATCGGTCAGGACGACGTCCCCGCCGATAGCCAGATCGGGGTCCAAACCGAGCACCTGTTCCAGCGCGTCTGCCCACTCCTTGGCGTACCGCATCACCTTGAAGGGATTGCCCAGGTTCGGGAAGGACGCTTCCAGCAGGTCGCCGCAGAAAACCGTCTTCATTTCGGGTATCCAGACCAGTGTGCCGTCGTCGCTCTCGCCCTTGCCGTGGAACAGGTTGAAGGTCAGCCCCCCGAGTTTAAAGTTGTAGCTATCCTGGTAGGTGATGGTAGGATAGACGAACTCGGCCCTCTTGATCGGCAGCGTCTGCCGTATCTGGATTTCCATGATGTGACGGAAATAATCGGCGGTCTTCTCGTACCGGTCGAAGCGCGGTTTGACGTTGTCATGGCCGATTACATCCGGGTGCTGGTCCATGAAGACCGCGGTGCCTTCGGTGTGATCGAAGTGCCCGTGGGTGTAGATGATGTATTTGACCGGCTTGTCAGTTTCCCGGGCGATTTCCTCTTTCACCAGCGGAGCGACTGCCCCCGTGCCCGCGTCTATGATGACCACGCCCTCGTCGGTGATCACCCAGCTGGTATAGGCATAGTGGGATTCCTGGAACAGGTTGCATTGTACCGTCCGTATCGAATCGTTGAGCCTGTGCACTTCCAGTTTGTCGGGGGCCACCGGAATTCCCTTTTTTCTCTCCAGCATTACTTACTCCTATTACGGTTATCGAACTTTGATTTGAGTATAACATATTCAGAACACTATCGTCCGTCTACTTTCAGAAAATACCGACGACTGAAGACTAGCCGCTACCTGTAAAATGGCGAGCCAGTCCGGCGGCAGTAGCAGATTGATTTAATTAATGTGAAAGGTGAATGGCACTAACCAATCCTGCGGACCGCAGGAATAATATCCCGATGTTTACCAACATGAGGTTTATATAAAGACTATATTCTGGACATAAAGCTTTTACCTTCTTCAGATTTCAGCCAAGACAACGTACGGGTAATTCCTTCTTCAAATGATACTTTCGACTTAAATCCAAAGTCCCGTTGAGCTTTCTCGATAGAATACCCCTGATTCCTGAAACAAATATATACTGCATGTCGTGTTAGCAAAGGACGACTCTGAATTCGGAAGGTTAAGTATAGTCCTCCGAGAAACCTTGCTAAGGCAAGAGCTAAACCTGCAGGGAGATGCAGTCTGGGATAAGGTACCTTAAGTCCATCTGCCAGTGCCTCAACGTATTGTTTCCAGGTTTCATCGGTTTCATCACGGAGATTGTAGGCTTGCCCTATCGTATTTGGTGATATGGAAGCTTCAATGATACCTTCAACTGCGTTGTCGATATATAATAACCCAGCCTTTGATTTGCCATGATTGATAAGAACCATCTGTTTCTTTAGCAGCAACCCGGCAATTTCACCTACTATATCTTTACTACGAGGACCATAGATTGTAACCGGCCTGATTATAGTGATTGGTAAACCAGTCTCTATGTAGCAATCCCAGACTGCTTTTTCACCCATACCCTTGCTACAGTTATAGAATAAACCTATATTAGTGATAGGATATGACTCATCACAGGCTTTGACGGGATAACCGTAAACGTCCGACGTGCTGATGTGTAGAAACCTTTCTATTCTCCCTGTATTCACTGCCGCTGCTAGAATGTTATTTACTCCAGTAACGTTTGCCTGGTAGAATTCCTCCCATCTTCCCCAATCAAATGATAAAGCTGCGCAGTGATAAACAATATCTATACCTTTTAAAGCTTCGATAAGGCTGGTTTGATCTTCAAGTGAACCATAAGCTATTTCAAGTGGTAAGTCCTTCAGGTGGTCGAGTTTACTGGTCTTTCTGGCTAGAATCCTCACCTTCTCACCTTTGTCGATGAGAGTGTTGGCAAGAGTCCCACCCAAAAAACCGCTGGCTCCTGTGACAAGGGCAGTCATAATGTCCCTTCTTTTTCAAATAATTATGATAAAGGTTAATTGAAAAATCAAACGGTATCAAGTGGCTATACGCATGACTGGACAATGAGCCCTATGTCAAACCCATCGCAATAAATCAATGCTTTAATTTGAATGTGAACGGCAGAGTCCAAACCTCCGCACCGCAGGAGAAACATCCCGATGTTCAGACAATGGTAGTAACATAAGCTGAGGACGGAAAGGACTTCATTCCTGAAGAGACCATTTCCCCGATTTTGATGCTAACTGAGCGGGATTGGGAATCAGTATATTTTGCTAAAATAACAGCATTTAGTTCAACATTATCTTGCAGGGCCCTTTGAGTTCCTGGTCCGGTATGTCAGGCAAATCACGTTATATATATGCCTACTAACAACCCTGCATGCTTCGGTAAATAATGTCATCCTGAATCTCGGGAGAAAGCATGACGAAATAGGCGCTGAAGCCTCCCACTCTGACCACCAGGTCGCGGTGTTTTTCGGGATGGGCCTTAGCATCGAGCAATTCCTCGGTATCGACCATATTGAACTGGATGTGCTGCCCGCCATTCCTGAAGAAGGTATCGACGAGTGTTCCCAGTTTTTCCCGACTCTCCGGGCTCTGCATGACCGTCCCCGAGAACTTCTGGTTCAAACATGAGGCGTAAGATTCTTTAAAACCTGCCTTGAGTACCGACCTGATGACACCGGTAGGCCCAAGCTTGTCCATTCCCCGCATCGGCGATATCGAGCCGTCGTTCAGGGGCTCCTTTGATTTACGTCCGTTGGGGAGGGCGCCCACGCCCAGACCTCCGAAATAGTGCCAGGATAGTCCCTCGCGGGAAATCTTGCAGGGCACGTCGAAGGGATTTATGTATGACATGATTACGCTCCCGGAAAATTCTCCCACATCACGGACCATCAAATCCGCCTCGTCGATGTCATTACCGAACTTGGGCGCCGCCAGGCATATCTGTCTGATTTCCTCGCCACGCTCGCCCTCGAAGTTAGTATCGATGGCATTCATAAGCTCATCCATGGTCAGTCTTTTCTCATCGAACACCAGTTTCTTCACAGCCGTGAGGGAATCCGCCGTATCGACTATCGCCCGGTCGCTGATACCGTAGCTGTGGTCCTCGTCCGTAACCAATATGTCCTGCCCCTTCTCCATGCAACCGGGTCCGGTAATGCAGGAATTAAACGGGAAACGCAGGTACCTGGGTTCAATGCTCTGGGCAAGGGTGCCAAGCCACAGAACGCGGTTGACGACGTATCTGTACTGCTTTTTAAACGCTTCGTACAGGTCTTTGAAAGTCTTGAAGCCACGCGGATCGCCAACGTCAATGCCCACTTTTTTGCCGGTTATCTGCGATACCCCCCGGTGCAGCGTGAGGTCCAGAATCAACGCTACGTTTACCGCCCCCTTGCCTTCGCTGCCGTTGTGGTCAACTTTAGATGGAAGAACCGGCGTCACGCAGCCCTGACCGTACCAGTCTCTCGCCACCTCCACGGGAGTCCCGTCGTTTACAAAGCTGGCCACGACATGGTCGCTGTTTTCAAACAGGGGGATGCCGCCTTTCGTCTTAACATTCGTTTCCAGCGCCTTGAGCAGCAGCCAGCGGGGTGTCTGTGCGTTCCAGTTAAGCAGGACGGTCGGCGACGATAACCTGATAAGCCCTATCATGTGGAGAACAAGGTAACTGAGTGCGTTCGAGGCGTCTTCGCCGTCTCTGTCCACACCACCGATATTGATACTGTTGATGCTGTAGCTGAATTGATGGGTTTCCTGCTGTGTTTCGCCGACCGGCACCACGACTTTCATGCCCCAGAGTATTAAGGCGCCGCCCAGCAATTCCGCCGCCCTCTCCAGCGTCAACCGCCCCTCCCGGAGGTCTTTATCGAAATACGGTCTCAGGTACTGGTCGATTCTGCCGATAAGCAGGGGATACATCGCCTCCAAACCTCTGGCTACGATGATGAAATTCATGCACTGGAGAGCCTCGTGAAAAGTTCTTGCCGGATACTCCGGCACGTTTTCACAAATCCCGGCAATCTCGATAAGCTCGTTTTTCCTCTCGGGATCGGACTCTTTATCAGCCTTGCGGCGTGCCAGTTCAGCGTAGCGTTGCGCGTAGCGTATCATAGCTTCACAGACGATAATTGCCGATTGCCAGAAATATAATTTATTTACATCGGTCTCTTTCATTTCCCTAAACCGCTGGATACCGGCCTGCGCTTCCTCAATCAGGCCACGCATGCCTTTTGATAACACCTTTTCCCACATCGCCCGGTTGGTTACACCCGGGAAGTAGCCGGAATCCGGGGTAGGATCGGCGCCCTTGGCGTCAGATATATCCCGTGCCCAGTCTCCCACCACGGAATACCAAGTCTCCTTGACATGGTCCGGCGCCGTCTTCCCGGCGAAGAAACGGGAGCATTCCCTTAATACGTTCTTATCCTCTTTCGCCTGAAAGACCATTGCCCGACTCAGGCTATCCCCTTCGTCCCAGAGACCGGGGATACAGTCACCGGTTTCATCCACGAATACCGGCGCACCGATGAGGTGTTCCGTTTCCCTGCCGACGATGATATCAAAATCGTGGATAGCGATGGAGGTGCCTTCGAGTACTTTCCTGAACAGCCTGGCGCGGCGAAGCTCGATGTCTTCCCCCTCTGTCTCTTTCCAGGACTCCATCGCCAGTCTAGCACGTTCAACGGAAATAAATCTCGGGGCGCTGAACATGGCGTCTTTAAGCTGAAAGAGACGCTCACTTAGCTGCAAGTCATCAATCTCTTTAACCAAAGCTTCATCGGTATCTGACTTAATGATCATAATTTCCTCCACATTTATAAACCGCAACGTGGGTAATCTATTTCCACGTGTATTATATCATCTCGATATCAAACATGTAATATTGTTAGCCTCGAACTCCTTTTTTACCAATTCAAGTTCATCCGGTTCAGGAGAAAGAATTGCAGACAGACGATATTCCCTATCTAACGATTCGTATTTCCCTTTTCCCAAGCGATGGTACGGCATCAGTTCAATACGAAGGGTATTGTTTCCCAAATCATGTAAAAACTCCGCTGTTTCCCTGATATTTTGCTTGTCATCATTAATGCCCGGAATCAAAGGCATCCGGAAAAGCGTTTCCACGCCGCTGGCAGCCACGATTTTCGCGTTGGAGAGTATCAGACCATTCGGTTTACCGGTATACTGGCAGTGTTTTTTCGAATTCATGTGTTTGAGGTCATAAAGCACATAGTCGGTATAAGGGAGGACCTGTCTTAATGCGGACCCGGCGGCAAATCCCGATGTCTCCATGCAGGTGTGAATGCCGGCCTGGCGGCATTTTTCAAGCAGTTCGCAAACAAATTCCGTCTGCAGCAGGGGCTCACCGCCGGAAACCGTTACCCCGCCACCTGATGCGTCGTAAAACATCTTATCACGGTTTACCGCATCGAAAACTTCATCGACACTCATTTGCTTCCCGTAAAGAACCAGTGCTTCATAATCACAAACCGAACTGCATACGCCGCAGCCCGTACATCGTTCACGGTCGATAGAGGGAAGCTTGTCTTCCTCATAAACCAGCGCTTCCTCGGGGCACACTCCGGCGCACCTGCCGCATCTGGTGCAGAGTGTCTTGATAAATCCAACCTCGGGGAGTGGGGAAATGCATTCGGGATTGCTGCACCACTGGCATTCGAGGCTGCATCCTTTCAGGAAGACCACGGTTCTTATACCCGGTCCGTCATGGATAGAGTAACCCTGAATATTGGTGACCATAGTGGAGAGATTGCCCATCTTTTTGTCATGATGTCAGAGCGAAAAACCGTTGTCAAGTTGTGTAATTGATATAACATGTACAATAAGACTCGGATACCTATATCTGCCGACTTCAGGTTGAATATTACTCATAAACCCAGAGCAATATAGAAAACTGCAATTTACTACTTACTTCAATTAAAGTTATTTTATTGCTTTAATAAATTGGGTATAAATAGTTCATATCTAGTCATGTCTAAATCCGGGATTTTATTGAGCTAGATGATAACAGGCCGTTTTGTAGTATAATCCGGTGATGAAATTTTAGTTATAAACGCTCATGTTCTGTTACTACTTAGCAATGCAAGCAAATCTCTCACCAATGTATCCTTGGTAAGGTCGTGCTTCAATCCTTGATTATAATTTATCTCGTAGATATTTCCCTTACCGGTTCTTTTCCACGTGATATATCCCTCTGCCTCTAAGTCTTCCAGGACTCTTTGTATTGATCTTTCGGCAACATTGAGGACCTCAGCTATTTCCCTCATGGTGCACTGTGGATTACGTGAGATGTACTGAAGTATTAGTCCGTGATTCGTAATAAAATTCCACTTTTTCATGAGATAATTACGCCTAACCTTTTAGTAGTTCTTACGTTATTATGTAGTAGATAAGACATATATGTCCAGACATTACATACAGGCATACTGGTAAGGAGGTGATGTGCAAGAGTGACTGATATATATATCAAGGTAGATAATACCTAAAAAATAAGGAGAAGGAGAAAAATGAAAAAGTTAATAATGGTAGCCTTAGCGAGCGTCATACTCTTAACCGGGGTGTTTTCCGGATGTACAGCGGCAGCGAAAGCCTTCACTGAGCCCGATCAGATAATCAACACCGGAGTGAACAAGGAATTCACCATTGCATTAGAATCCAATATTACTACCGGCTATAGCTGGCAGGTAGCTTATGACGATAAAGCACTCAACCTGGTAGAGAATACGTATAAAGAACAGGATAACACAGGAAAACAGATAGTTGGTGCTGGTGGAACCGAGTATTTCACGTTTAAGGCACTGAGCAAGGGAGAGACTCAGGTCACTTTCACTTATCACCGCCCCTGGGAACAACCATCAGCTCAAGACCAGACAGTCGTCTTTACTATAAACGTGAAATAACAGAATAAGACTAAACACTTATTATTAACTAGCCGAGCATTACCCCTCTCACCATCGAAGATGGGTAATGTATTTTAGTTTCTCTTTATTTTTACCTGAATTAACTTTTAAGAATTCATTCTCTTGTGTGAAGATATAGATATGCCCGCATTGATAATGCGCAGAACTCAAGGTAAAATAGTGCCATAATTATGGACAAGGATAAATTTCCGGATTTCCCGCAAATGGGTACCGAAACCGGTTCACCCGCCTGGCTCAAGCAGGCAATTTTTTACCAGATTTACCCTCAGAGTTACTACGATTCTAACGGCGATGGCATCGGCGATATCCCCGGGATAATTCAAAAACTGGACTATCTTCAATGGCTGGGCATCAGCGCGGTGTGGATTAATCCCTGTTTCGTATCTCATTTCAGAGATGCCGGTTATGATGTAGATGATTATTACCGGGTCGCGCCGCGTTACGGGACCAACCGGGACCTCTATCGACTCTGTCGCGAAGCCCACCGGCGCGGGATAAGAGTCTGCCTCGACCTGGTGGCCGGACATACTTCCATCGACCACCCCTGGTTTAAGGCTTCCTGCCGATCCAGACGAAATAGATACTCTGACCGCTATATCTGGACATCCTCCATCTTCTCCGAAGCAAAATCGACGCTTTCCCTCGTACGGGGTTACTCCGAGAGAGATGGGAGCTATGTCGCCAATTGTTTCTATTTCCAGCCGGCATTGAACTTCGGGTTTGCCAGGCCGGACTTACCGTGGCAGCAACCGGTTAACGCGCCCGGACCGCTCGAGACCCGCCGGGAACTGATTAAAATCATGGACTACTGGCTCGGGCATGGAGTAGACGGGTTTCGTGTCGATATGGCTTTTTCGCTGGTGAAAATGGACCCTGGCCATCAAGAGACGATTAAATTATGGCAGGTCATCGGAGAAAAAATCCGCGCACGATATCCTGATATCGCTTTAATCTCCGAATGGGGTAACCCCGAGGAATCGCTAGCCGCCGGCTTCGATATCGATTTTGTTTTGCACATCGGATTGGGAGGTTATACCGACCTATTTCTCAACGAAAATAGCTTCTTTCTCCGGCATGACGGCGGCAAAATCCAGGGGTTTGTCCAATCTTACCTGGAACAAATAGCTAAAGTAAAAGGCAAAGGCCTGATTTCAGTGCCCAGCGGTAATCATGATATCAAGAGACTCCGCACTGATGGCCGGACTGCCAGCGACCTGAAAGTAATTTTCACGTTTTTACTGACCTGGCCGGGGGTGCCTTTTATCTACTACGGCGATGAGATAGGCATGCTCTACATCACCGGGCTGGCATCGAAAGAAGGAGGATACGACCGCACCGGCTCGCGTACTCCGATGCAGTGGGACAGCGGCCCCAACGCCGGTTTTTCCACTGCTGATAAAGACCGGTTTTATCTTCCATTAGACCCACGCCGCAACCGCCCGAATGTGGAAGAACAGGCCAGCGATTCCGGGTCGCTACTTAACCACTTACGTGACCTCATTACCTTGAGGAGGCATTATCCCGCACTTCAGGCAGATGGTACTCTGACTCCCTTGCCAGTCGAAACCAGTCAACGGCATTTCGCTTATTTACGCCAAGCTAACGACGAGCGATTCCTCGTCGTACTGAATCCGTCCGCTGAACCATCTTCAACAAAGATAAAAGGAATAAAACCCGGTAACCTGTCACCCCGCATATGTCGTGGCGTACAGGCTTGTGTAGAAGGAGATGACATCCAGGTTAAACTGGCTGGAGTATCTTACGGCATCTTCAAGCTGTAGAAGCAAATCAAATTCCTTGGCGAATTCTCTTCGCTAACTCCAGCGCCCCGATTACTCCCGCCAGGTCGCCGAGTTCCGGAGCGACAATATAGTGGTCAATATCCCTGGTAATTGCCTCTGAATGGAGATAACCATTCAGGCTCTCTAACACTTTTTGACGGACCGCCGGCATTAGGTCGGGGTTTTTTATCAGTCCGCCGCCGACAATGATACGTTGTGGGGATATTGTATATATGAAATTGTTGATGGCTGACGCCAGGTAGCCTGCCTCCAGCTCCCAGGCAGGATGTTCAGCAGGGAGATTTTCGGGCGACTGTCCCCAGCGCAGCTCCATCGCTTTTCCAGATGCCAGACCCTCAAGGCAATCACCGTGGAAAGGACAGCAACCCCGGTACGGGTCTTTTTCCCAATCGTGAGGGACGCGTATGTGTCCCATTTCAGGGTGCAACAACCCGTGCATAAGTCCACCGTTTACTATGCCGCCGCCGCCAATCCCCGTCCCGACGGTTAGATAGATAAAAGTGTCAAGCCCCCTCGCGGCTCCCCAGACCTGTTCACCCAGAGCGGCGCCGTTGACATCCGTATCAATAACCACCGGCACACTAAGTTGACTGCGTATCTTCTCAACAATGCTGATATTAGACCATGAGTCCTTTGGCGTGGTGGTAATATACCCGTAAGTCGGAGAATTTTTATCCAGATCAACAGGTCCAAAGGAGGCTATACCGATGGCAATTAACTGCTCCTGGTCGGAGTTGTTTTTAAAGAAATCGATTGCCTTCCCGATGCTTTCATCGGGACTGGTGGTAGCAAATTGAGTTTTTACAATGTTATCCGGCGCTGTACCGACACCACAAACGAACTTCGTCCCTCCCGTTTCAATACCACCGTAAATCCTGTCTTTCATTGCATCCCTGTCTAATCAATAGATGTTTCCAAGTTTTGAGATTAGCTTTATTTGATTATAGGCTTACCGGATGAAATAAGGAAGCGGGGATACGCCTGCTCATTTCCCGACCGGATGGAATCAAGTATAATATTCCAGTATCATGATTGAGCCGGAGGTTACGAGCATGAATGTAAGAGAAGTAGTCGAGGTTATCCTGAGGGTAAATGGCGGAAGGAAATTCGAAAAGACCTGCGACCAGTTAATCGAGGGCAACTGGGAACACCAGGTCACCGGCGTTATTACAACGTTCATGGCAACGGTCGACGTAGTCCGCCGGGCAATCGATACGGGCTGCAACCTGATCATCACCCATGAACCAACCTATTTTACCGGTTTAGACCGGCTAGACTGGTTGAAATCCGACCCGATTTATCGACAAAAAAAGGCATTGATCGACGATAATAAGATATCAATCTGGCGGTACCACGATCACATGCACAATGGTAATACTGATTTAATCTATGCAGGGTTACTGAAAAATCTGGGGTGGACAGATTATCTTGAAACGGGAATACCTCAACCGCATTGTTACTCGATTCCTACGACAACAGTGGTCGCTCTGGTTGACTTTCTGAAAAAGACGCTAGGAATGAAAGTAATTCAAATCGTGGGCGACCCGGAAATGAAATGCAGCCGGGTCGGGATACTGGTTGGCGGCGGAAGTCTCGGTCTCGGCCAGGAAGAAATGCCGGCCAAATTAATGAATGACCAGCAGCTGGATGTTATGGTCTGCGGCGAAATCACCGAATGGACGCTGAGCGCTTACGTGCGTGACGCCGCGTCTCTGGGCTTCAATAAAGCCATGATTGTTGTGGGGCATGAACGAAGCGAGGAACCCGGAATGAAAGAGATGGCTAACTGGCTGCAGCCCCTGCTGGGACGTATTCCGGTCCATTTTTCGGATGCTGGAGAGCCATTTATTTATCTATAAATCAAAAACCCTACAGAGTATAACTATGCCCGGGTAATAATAAAAGATATTGCTTAATACCAGTTATTCACTCTGTTTTGTATAACAAACCTAACCTAGGTGTTAAGATAAAAATACATACATCCCCGAAAACACTCTGCAAGCCCATACAAAGTGAGTAGCTATATCCTCTTTTATTTTTACGGAATATCACCTAAGCATAATCTAGAGGTGTACTTGACGAGAATATGGCTATTGACACGTATTAAAGCAAGTGCTACTTTACCTGCAGGAGTAAACATATCATAAGAAACGCAAGTTAACATTTTAGCTACAATTTATCTTCTATATACAGGAGGTAATATCTATGACAGATTACAGGAAAGAGAAGTACTGGAGCAAGTTCGCCGACAACTTTAACGAGGAACAAACGTATATTGTCGGAGAGGCTGTCCAGCAGGTAATCCTGGAGAGATTATCCGGTGAAAGCGATCTGGGCGAACTCGTAGAGCTCGGGTGTGGTGCGGGCTTTTACACCAAGGTATTAGCTGAAAATGCCAACCACGTTATGGCTACCGACCTTTCAGATGAGATGCTGGCAGTGGCGAGAACACAATTAAAAGAGTGTCAGAACGTAATAATAGAAAAAACCGATTGTGAAAAAACAGCATTCCCGGACGGGAAATTTGACAGCGTGTTCATGGCTAACCTGGTTCATATTATAGAGAATCCCTCAATAGTCCTCCATGAAAGTTATCGGATTTTAAAGGATGGAGGATTAATATTCATCATAGATTACACAGGATACGGCATGAAGCGGTTTGAAATGATGAAAATGGGTATCCGGTTTATCGTGAAGTGGGGTAAGCCACTGAGCTATTTCCGAAGCAGGCTATCGCCTGATGAGCTCCGTTCCCTGGTAGAAGGCGTAGGGTTCAAAGTGGAAGAAGTCGAGCTTATGGGAGATAAAGCAAAAGCCCTGTTTCTGAAGGGTAGAAAGGGATAAAACCGGATAAGGAATCACGAAATATCCCCGGGGGTTGTGAAATTTTGATTACTGGCAGAAACAGACGCTACGAAATACGTGTTATGGGCAACAACAACAAACACCACCACTATTACCAGATAATGGATTAAAAATACCTATACTCTGCAGGAACCATATCCCGATAGTTGTTTAAGCACATTATCTCTTTCGTTCGGCTATTTCCTCCAGCTTTTCTTCGATAAACATCTGTGCTTTGAGCAGGTCTTTTTCATTAGGTCTATCCCGGATATCTCCATGGAAAGCCATGGGTGTAGGGTCATTCAGATATTTGCCCGGGCAGCAAAACTGTCCGATACATTGAAAGCCCATATGCTCTATTTCCAGCGCCAATAATTGCATGGCAGGAACAGCCTCTTTGGCTCCGAATTCATAACCGCCGTAGGTTATAAACACTACCGCCTTGGGAGAATCAGGACCCAGTACAATTTTTCTATGAGATTCCCTCGGGTCTTTAGTAAGTTTAGGTACGGGTTCGTTGATATAAGAAATGGACTCATCCCTGAACCCCAGTGTTATTCGCGGATCGAATCCCCATATTAGCCCCCTCAGCATGTTTAGTATTTCATTATAGGGTAAATGCGCCCTGAGCCCGGAGCCAACGCACAAAAAATCATATTGCTGAACATCAAAGGGAGGTCTGAGAATATCGTCTGCGTTCTTGCGTACTTTGAAAATATCACATTGCCAGCCCTGATTTTCGAATGTTTCCTTAAACTTTAATGCCACTTTTTCCGTATTACCTGTGAAAGAGGTATACGTTATTAAACATTTCTTCTCCATTTTAACCTCTACAGCTTTTTTGTCCCGGGAGACTCTCCATTGCCAGGTGTTCTTAAGTATTAACTTCTTTTACTTTCCCAACCTGGGTAAACAGCTTCAATGTATCCGCCACGTCCCAGTGCTCAGCAATTTTCCCATTCTCTATACGGAAAATATCAACAGTGTCAAAGTCGAGTTTATTACCCGTGGGCGGATTACCCAACCACTCTCCCTGATGCGTCGCCGTTACGTTAGAATACATCATAACGGTATCACCTTCGGCGACGATTTTCTTGATGGTATAGGTAAAATCGGGCATGGCTTTGAAAAAATGCTCGTGAAACTTTTTAAATCCGGCTTTACCCTGCGGTGTGTCCACATTATGCTGAATATAATCATCTCTCATTATTTCATCAAGACGGCTAAAATCATGATTCTGGAACACGGTCATACACAGCGTTTCAACGAGCTTTTTATTGGCAGTTACTGACATCCTGTAATACCTCCGTCTATTTATTCCGTATTAAGAGATAATATATCCATGGTATATGGCTGTCAAACAACATTGCAGGGAGCCGCACCCGCTAAGTCCGGGCGCCCCGACCAGAAATCGCCAGTCAAAGCCCGTTTCTTGCCCGGCCATTACTAATCACAAATAAACATCCCCATGTTCATCCAATGATAGGCTACATAAGAAACGCCTTATCCCGATAAATCCGCCAGCCGTTTTTCATGCTCCTGCCTGAGTCGTTCGGCTTCAGCGGTGAGTCTGTCCCGTTCCTTAGTCAGGGAGCTAATGCTCCCCTTGATATCCCGGTACTCCCGGTTTGTTTCAATAACAATCCGGCTATCTTTATAATGGCCCGGGTCGGCCAGTAAAGCTTCTATTTCCCCCATGCGTAACCTGAGCTTGGCTATCTCGACCTCGATATAGTCCAGACGTTCCCGTAGCGGCGTTGTCTCACGGTAATATTGATTCCTGAGTTCGGCTTCTACCGCCTTACGCTGCCGTTGCTTTTTTTCGGTCGGTTCCCCGGCGGGGGCCTTCTGCCTGATAATCCGGGCAGTCTCGGGAGCAATCTGAGAAGACGACTCCTTGCGGTACAGATAATCGTCGTAGTTCCCCGGATAAACCTGGAGTTTGCCATCGTTTATCTCGATTATTTTATTGGCTGTCTCCCGGATAAGCGTACGATCATGAGTGATAAAACAGAGCGTGCCCCGATATGCTTCCAGAGCATCTGCCAGGATTTCCCGCGAGGGAATATCCAGGTGATTGGTAGGTTCATCCATCAATATAAAATTCGCCGGTCTTGTTAGCATTCGGGCGATAGCCACCCGCGTTTTTTCCCCGCCGGAAAGCACCGCTATCTTCTTCCGGACATCGTCCCCGCTAAAGAGAAATGCCCCCAGCAGTCCCCTGATACGCTGCTCCGACTCTTCCGGAGCGACCTGCCACAGCTCTTCTAATATTGTATTCCGGGGATTAAGCAACTCTATATAATACTGGGCGAAATAAGACGTAGCTACATTATGTCCCAGAAGACGTTTACCCTCTTCAAAAGGGAGTACTCCGGCCAGAATACGCAGCAGGGTGGTTTTACCGGCGCCGTTGGGACCTACCAGAGCCACCTTGTCACCGCGGTAAAATACCAGGTTGAGATTACGGTAAACCTGCTTGGCATCGTATGACTTGTCGATATTATCCAGTGTAATAACTACGTGACCGCTGCGCTCAGGTTCCGGAAAAGAGAATTTCATTTTCCTAGTCGACCTCGGTACGACAACCTTCTCCATCCGGTCAAGTTTCTTGATGCGACTCTGCACCTGGCTCGCCTTGGTATTCTTGGCGCGGAATCTTTCGATAAATCGCATCTCTCTCTTGATGATTGACTCCTGTTTCCTAGCCGCCGCCTGCCTGGTTTTCAAATCTTTCTCCCTAGCCAGGATATAACCGTTATATGTTCCGTTGAAAAAGACGACTTCGTCCCTTTCGAAAGAGATAATCTTTCTGGCCACGTTGTTAAGGAAAGCCCGGTCATGAGAGGTTACCAGTACCGCCCCGTGGAAATTCGCCAGGTAGCCTTCAAACCACCGGATAGCTTCAAGGTCGAGGTGATTGGTAGGCTCATCCAGTATCAGTATATCCGGACTCATAAAAAGCAGCTTGGCGAGTTCGATGCGGGTCAGCCAGCCGCCGCTGAATTCGGAAAGACTGCGGTCAAAATCAGCCTCGGTGAATCCCAACCCGGAAAGGATAATCCTGGCTTCATGTTCTATATTATAACCTCCGCTTAGCTCAAATTTGTGCTGAAGCTCCCCGAGTTCCTCCAGCAACAAAGCCACGGCTGTCTCGTCCTTTTCGTCTTCCAGTTCCTCGTGGATGACTTCCATCTTGTGCGCTATTCTATTAACATTCACAGACGAGCTTATCACTTCGTCCAGCAGACGTCGCTCCGAAGCAGGCATGATGTCCTGTCTCAGGTAGCCGATGACGACATCTCGACGCACTGACACGCTGCCGCTATCGGGAGTGATGTTGCCCGCAATAATCTCGAACAACGTGGTCTTACCCGTGCCATTCTGACCGATAATGGCAATGCGGTCTTTCATCCCCACATTAAAGCTAACATCGCTGAAAAGGCAGCTGGCATTATAGGACTTGGATATACTAGTTACGCTTAACATGGTACTCCCTGGTCATTATATACGGATTGGTCAGTGATAGGAATATGTTTGAGTGTAATTTTTTTTTGATGTTACGACTTTTTTCTTTACAGGAATCAATGGCTTGTGCTATGTTAACTTCAAAATCTCCTGTTTCTCAGGTGAATATGTCCGACAGGATAGTATATGGTACCAGACCGCAACGAAAAGTCGAGATTGAACCTGCTCCAGGCAGTGGTAAACAGATCTCGTTTGCCGTGGTACTTGTTTACAGCTTTACTTACAGTAACACTATTAGTGTTACTGATTATCACCACTGTCCTGGACGGGATGACCGCTGAATTTTCACGCTGGGACTTCTGGCGTGAGTATGTGGCAGGGCCGGTATTAATTGCTTACATTTTCCTCATTTTCCCCTATATGCAGCATTTAAGCGAAAAAACCACCGATGCATTCCGGCAACTTCAACCTCATGAAGGCACCCAGCCCGACCGCGAAAAAGCGTCTATACCGCACCGGGGCCGGGAATGGGTTGCACTTGCGATCGGGGCACTTTTCTGGATACTGATTACGAGGCCCTGGGACTGGAGGTGGGTCGACGAGGGCTTGTGGCTGTATCTATACACACTGATATCAGCTTCTCTTTTATTCGGGCTGCTCGGCTGGTTGATATATTACGCCATCATTGAGAGTCGCCATATACACCGATTAAGCCGACAGGAACTGAAGCTTGATATCTTCGATACCTCAGCCTTGATACCGATAGCCCGTTCCAGTCTGGGTACCTCGTTCGCCTTTATCGGGGGTATCAGCATCAGCCTTATCTTCCAGACTGTAGACAGCCTGTTAACCTGGCAGAATATCACTATCTACGCCGTGCTGGTTTTCGCCACTTTATTAATATTTTTCTTCTCTTTATGGAGCACGCACCGCATCATGGCTATGACCAAAAATAACGAACTCTCGATAGCAAGCTCACAATTGGAAGAAGCTATTCGAAAATTGAGGGATTCCACTATACATAAATCGATTGAAGACAGTAGTTCACTACATTCTGCGGTAGCTGCCTGGGGTACTTATGAAAGCCGCGTACGTGAAACCTCCGAATGGCCCTTTAACGCCAATATCCTGCGCCGGCTGGCCGCCTCCGTGCTTGTGCCCGTTCTTGTCTACCTGATTAAAGTGCTGGTTGGCACGCGGTTTTTCTAAGTACTAAATAAAGCTGTGATTTCCGTTGCAGGGCGCAACGCGAAAGGCTATACTTTCTACAAATAAGAGAAAAAAGGGGGCGATATATGGCTAAAAAGAAATACAGTCACCTCGTAAAGCAACTGAAATACCAAGAAGCCGATGGCGAATATATGACCATGATGTCGGGGGCTGACCTGGATGGGATAAACCTGAGTTTCGCCTGGGGATACCGCCGTGGACTGGGTCAATGGGGCTCGGATGGAGGTCTCACACACTCGCATCCGTACGGTGAATGCCTGCTTTTTACCGGGCTCGATTACGATAATCCCAATTCCTTTCCGGCCGAAATTGAATTAGCCCTGGGTAAAGAACGTGAGAAATACATCGTCGATTCTCCCACCGTCGTGGTCCTTCCGCCGGGACTCCCCCATTGTCCCCTGGTAACCAAGCGAGTCGATAAGCCCTACGGCTTCATGGCGATATCCCTTTCCGGGGAGCACGACCTTGCTGAATCGGCCGTTGGCGATCCAGCTACCGGCGAGAAGAAATACGGAAACCTGCTGAAGAAGCTGGATCTGCGTGATACCAAGCGTACCAAGGGAGGCAATGCCGACTTTATCGAGTGGTGGAACGGAAAAGATTTCGAGGGATTCAACCTGAATTTTACCTGGGCTTTTCATACCGGACTGGGCGCCTGGCACGAAAAGGACCCACATGTCCATCCCAATGACGAAGTCCTGCTTTTCGTCGGGTGCGACCCTGATAACCCGGACTACCTGGGCGCGGAACTTGAGATTGGCATGGGCGAAGGCGATAACAAGGAAATACATGTCTTCGATACGCCGACAATTGTTATTGCCCCTAAAGGACTGGTGCACTGTCCGCTGATAACCCGGAGGGTGGATAAGCCTTACAGCTTCAGCGCTATCAGCCTGAATACCGAACATGAAACGACCTGGCTGGGGTGAGAAGAGCAGAAGAGTAGGTAACTGGTCGTTCACTATTCTGCGGCGGCTATTCTCTCGAGGTTTTCCCTGCCCTCCGGCACATCGTGAAGCTGGCATAACTGAAAATCCGGGCAGAGTCCACAGCTAACAAGCCCGCGGTTTTTGCAGCAACCCCGGATGGGGCACATCTTAAAACCGTCGAACTTGTCTTCGGCCTCGTCACGGCAGCCCCGGCAGTTTAGCAACTTCGGGTCCAGCGACTCTATCCCCCAGTATTTCCTGGCATCTTCCTGCCACCTCTGTATCGTCTCAGGTTTAAGCTCTTCCCCGTACACGTTCGCCCGGTAGATATTGCATTCCTCACAGTCACAACCGCAGCAGGACAGTTCCTCTCTTGTCTTCACCGAATAATTCCTCCCGGCATCTGTTTTTACAGCTCAGGTCAACGCAATAAAGCCGTCAGTCTTCAAATAACTTCCCGGCTTTTTTCAGCCAGTCGATGATGGATATGTTTCGTCCGCAGGCTTTCTCGCAGAGTCCGCATTCGTTGCAGCGTTCGATACCGTGTCCCTCCTCGCGGTAGATAGCGCGGGCCGTCTCGATATCGTCGTAGATGACGGCATCATTATAGAGTTCGAAGATCCGGGGGACGTCAATACCCCGGGGACAGGGCATGCAGCCACGGCAGGCAGTACAGGTGACGGGTTTCAACGCCTGGTAGGCGTCCCTCACACGGTTCACCAGTAGCTGCTCCGGAACGCCGAGTCCGCCAGCGGGGGCAACATCAGCCAGAGTGATGTTCTCCTCGAGCTGTTCCAGCGTGGACACATCGCTGACGGCGGTGGCAATTTCGGGATGATGCCAGACCCAGCGCAGGCCCCATTCCGCCAGCGAACGTTCGCGAAGGGCATCTCCCCAAGCTTCTGCCACCGAACCGGGTAATTTATTAACCAGTCGCCCGCCCTTGAGTGGCTCGGAAACAACGACAGCTAGTCCCTTGTCCGTGGCGAGCCGGATACCGCCGACGCCCGGGTGATGGTCTACATCCATATAACTGTATTTTACCTGACATAACGTCCAGTTATCGCAGGCATTGAGGATATCCCGCAGTGTCTGGTAGTCGTCGTGGAAGGAAAATCCGAGAGCACCGACACGGCCGTCAGCCATAGCCGATTCCGCCCGGGAAATAATTCCCGCTTCGTGCAGTCCGGGCCAGTTCTGCCGGTCCAGCCAGCCGATGACGGCGAAATCCGCGCTTTCCACGCCGAGACATTCGAGTTGTTCTTTCAAACAACGGTCGAAATCAACGGACGAACCGATACTCTGGACAGGCAGCGCAGCGGCTATTTTTACTCTCTGCCGATAGCCTCCGCCGAGGGCGCTGGAAATCAGGCGGTCCAAGGCTTTGCGCTCTCCGGCATCATGGAGATACGGCACGTCCAGGTAATTAACGCCGCGGTCGATGGCATAACGTATTATCGCCGAGGACTCCCCCTCATCCCGTGGCAAGCGTGCCGTACCCAGTCCCAGAGCCGATACCTGCCAGTCGAGCTTGCCGAAATTTCTATATTGCATGGTAAAAATGCATCAGGCTTCAACCCAAGGCGAAGCATGCTCGCCGCTGAGGCAGATAACGATGAAGGCGTAGGGTTTATCGACCCACCGGGTAATGAGGGGGAGGTGGGGAAAGCCGGCGGGACAGACAGCCACGGTAGGAGTGTTGAAGATATGCCTCTCGTAGTCCTTGCCCATACCGAGTTCGAGTTCAGCCCCGAGATATTCGAGATTATTCTCGTCGAAACCTAAAAAGCAGAGTATCTCGGCCTCGGGGTGATAGTGGGCTTCACCGCCGCGATGCCACTTGCCGCATCGACTGTAGAAACCCCAGGTAAAATTAACGTCAAAGCCCTCAAGGTCGTCACCATAAAGCCAGACAATCTGGTCGCCGTTACCCGGCCCCACGCCTGCCTCGGCCGGCCGCATAATACCATCCTTCCCGATAACATTGGGCATGCGGCCTTCGGCGGGGGGTACCTCTGTCTCCGGGGGAAGGGCGGTTATCATCTTCTTAATCAGGCGACTGTATTTTGTGCCCCGAGAGGGTGAGGACGCCTTAGGGGCGACAGCTTCAGCAGCGTAGTCCGGCGCCAGACCGATGGTATAATGCACGATGGTACGGTCCAGCTTCCGTACCCTGACAGGACCGTGGGGAGTCCCTTTCGGAATCAGTACGACGGTGGGGTCGGTGAAAACATGCTCCTCCCGCTCCTCACCGATTTCCACGGAGATTTCCGCTCCCAGGTGAAGGATATTGGTGAGGTCAGTCCCCTCGAAGACCAAGCATTCGTCGTAGGGATGAACAACCTGCCCCTTAAGCGGGTGAAACACCGACGGCTTCTTAATAAATCCGAAGGAAAACTGTGCCTCGAAACCCTCCATGTCCCGGGCTTCCATCCAGATACGCGACTCGGGATAAAGTCCTTGCGGGGGGCCTTTTACCAGTACGGGTTTAATGAGGTGCGCATATTCTTTCGCTACCATAACGATAAACTCCTTTCTCGGGATTATTCAGTCAGGGCGGATATACGCCAAAAGCTTAGCAAAATGGCGACGTCACCGTCAAGGAAATCGAGACAAGGGATAAAAGTCACAGACAATGACACCACACTGACGTAAAATAACTAATAATTCCGGGGAAAACAACTTAAGCCAGACCGAATCTCACATATTTGACATTTTCAGTATTTGGACTATAATAGCAATCACCGCCGGACAAGTTAAGGAGGACATCATGGAGCATAAATTACCGCAATTACCTTACGCCAGAGACGCGCTGGCACCACACGTCTCCGCGGAGACAATCGACTACCACTACGGCAAACACCACCAGGCATACGTGGACAACCTGAACAAACTCATTCCGGGAACCGAATACGAGAACGCATCACTGGAAGATATCATCAAGAAGGCATCGGGCGGCATCTTCAATAACGCCGCCCAGGTGTGGAACCACACGCTCTACTGGAACTGCCTGTCGCCTAAGGGGGGCGGGGAACCCGCCGGGAAGCTGGCCGAGGCAATTAAAAAAGCCTTCGGGTCGTTTGCTGCCTTCAAGGAGCAGTTCACCAAGGCGGCGGTGACACAGTTCGGCTCGGGGTGGGCATGGCTAATAAAGAATGCCGATGGCAGCCTTGGAATCACGGCTACAAGTAACGCCGGGAATCCTCTGCAGGAGGGCAAGAAGCCACTGCTGACCTGCGACGTATGGGAACATGCCTACTACATCGACTACCGCAACGCCCGGCCGAAATACGTGGAAAACTTCTGGAACCTGGTTAACTGGGACTTCGTCGCCAGCAATCTCGGGTAAAAAAAATATTTCATAATCAACAATCACCCGAAGGGAGAAGAGTACATGAAGAAAGTGCTTATCGCCTATTTCAGCCTGAGTGGCAATACGCAGAAAATGGCCGAGTACGTTGCCGAGGGCGTACGCATCAGCGGGCAGCAGGTCACCGTGAGAAAAATATCAGAAATCAAAGCCTCCGAGGATATTTCCGGCTATGACGGCTATATCTTCGGTTGCCCGACCTATCACCGAGACATGACCGAGCCGATGAAGAGATTTCTGTTCTTGGCGCGGAAAACCTCCCTGGAGGGCAAGCTGGCCGGGTCTTTCGGCTCCTACACGCACGACGGCAACGCCCCGGAGATGGTCTTCAACACGATGCAGTACGTCTTCAAGATGGAGCCGTTCGAGTTGGGGCCCTTTAATCTTCTGGAGGCCAAGGTGGACACATCGGAAGGGATGCATGCTTGCCAGGACTACGGAAGGGTCTTCGGGGAGACCTTAGATAAAGGTTAAACATGACCGATTTCAATATAATGGTCGGGGGCGAGGCCGGGCAGGGTGTACAGTCGGTCGGCGCCATCATCGCCAAGACCCTGGCGCGGGGAGACTGTCACATCTTCGCCGACCAGGACTACGAAAGCCGGGTCAGGGGCGGCCATAACTTCTTCCGCATCAGAGCCAGCACCCGCGAAACAGGGGCGGTGTCTGAGGAACTCGACCTGCTGGTGGCCCTGAACAGCGAGACGATAGACATCCATAAAAAAGAGGTCAAGTCGGACGGTCTGATTATCCACGACGGCGAAACCACACAAGCCAGAATCAGTAAAACCAAAGGACTGGATGTCCCCCTGATTAAACTTGCCCGGGATGCGGCGGGGAACAGGCTCATGGCCAATACGGTATCGGTGGGGGCTATCTTCGGGTTACTTGACTATAATTTTGAAATAATTGAATCTATTCTGACCAAAGAGTTCACACGACAGGGCCAGAAAATCATCGACGACAACATTAAAGCCGCCCGGGCCGGTTACGACCACGCGCGTAAAAACGGCAGGTCTAAAACTCTCCCTGAAATCAGACTCACTTCCCGTAAAAGAGCAAAAATACTGCTCAACGGGAACGAGGCTATATCACTGGGGGCCCTGGCAGCCGGCTGCAAGCTGATAGCTGGATACCCGATGACCCCGGCCAGTTCTATCATGGAATACATAGCAGGGAAAGAAAAAGAATACGATGTGGCGGCCGTCCATGTCGAGGACGAGATAGCCGCTATCAACATGGCGGTCGGGGCGGGCTATGCCGGAATCAGGTCGATGGTGGCAACTTCCGGTGGCGGGTTCAGCCTTATGGTAGAAGGACTGGCTTTAGCCGGCATGACCGAGACGCCGGTGGTAATCGTGCTGGGGCAGCGCCCCGGCCCGGCTACCGGCCTGCCGACACGCACCGAGCAGGGAGAACTCTGGTACGCCCTCCACGCCGGACACGGCGAATTCCCCCGGGCGGTGCTGTCCCCATCTAACGCCAAGGAAGCGTTCTATGCTATCGTTAAAGCTTTCAACCTGGCGGAGAAATACCAGACGCCGGTAATCGTACTCACCGACCATCACCTGGCCACCTCGTACGCGACCGTCGACCGGTTCGACCTGAGAAGAGTAAAAATAGAGCGTGGAGATACAGTATCACCCACCAAGATTGGCGAGGCGCGATCCTATCGCCGACACGCGGTAACCGACTCCGGCATTTCTCCGAGAGCATTGCCGGGACTGACCAAAGCGCTGGTGGTGACGGACTCCGACGAGCACGATGAGGCCGGACACATGATTGAGGATGCCGCCACGCGCATCGAACAGGACCTGAAACGCCTCCGCAAGCTGAACGGTCTCCGGAAGGAGATTGGCCCACCGGTGATAAAAGAGGCACCAAAAGCCGATGCTACCTTAATCGGCTGGGGAAGCACCGGTGGGGCGATAGAAGAAGCCGCCGCGATATTTCAGAAAGACGGGAAGGCTGTCAGTACCATCCATTTCAACGAAATCTGGCCTTTCCCCGCAGATGAAGTAAAGGCTGTGTTTGAGAAAAGCGGTAAAACCGTAGTTATAGAGAGTAACGCCACGGCGCAGCTTGCAGGCCTAATCCGGCGGGAGACAGGGAAGAAGGTCGACCACACCATCCTGAAATACGACGGCCGTCCATTTTCCCCGAAATATATCATCAGTCACCTCAAGGGGGTCTTATAGAGTGGTCGTTCCGAAAGACTACGAAAGCGATGTGGAGATTGCCTGGTGTCCCGGCTGCGGAAACTTTGGTATCCTCCAGGCGGTGAAGAAAGCGCTGGTCGAGATGAAGCTGGAACCGCATCGCCTGCTCTTCGTTTCCGGCATCGGGCAGGGGCCCAAGCTGCCCCACTATACCCGCGGCAACGTTTTTAACGGACTGCACGGCAGGACGATACCGGCCGCCACGGGTGCCCGGTTGGCCAACCACGAGCTTACCGTCATCGGCATCGACGGCGACGGCGGGGCTTACGGTGAAGGGCTGAACCACCTGCTGGCGGCGATGCGGCGCAACATCAACATGACCTACCTGGTACACAACAACCAGGTCTACGGCTTGACGAAAGGGCAGGCATCGCCCACCAGCGACGCCGGCTTCATCACCAAGACGACGCCGCTGGGTGCCATCCTGCCGGTAAATCCGCTGGCGCTGGCACTGGCTTCGGACGTGAGTTTCCTCGCCCGGGGCTTCTCCGGCGATGTCGAGCACCTGGCGAGCCTGATAAAAGCGGGTGTCAAGCACCGCGGCTTCGCCCTCATCGATATCCTCCAGCCCTGCGTTTCCTTCAACCGGCAAAACACCTTCAAGTGGTACCGCGATAGAGTCTACAGAGTAGAGGACGAAGGATACGACCCCACCGATAAAGCGGCGGCAACAGCTAAGGCGCAGGAATGGGGCGACCGTATACCGACGGGCATCATCTACCGCCAGGAGAGACCGGTCTACGAAGAACAGATACCGGCACTGAAAAAGAAGCCACTGGTCAGGCAGCCGATAAATCCATCGCAGTTCGAAGCCCTCCTCGATGAATTCGCCTAGTACTTTAGGTGCTGTACTTTATAACGTGCACTGAAGACTGGCTATCTTAATAATCATTTAATATTTATCCATTATATTGAACACAGCACCGTGCCAACGGAAAGGGCATGCTATAATCAATATAACGGGTAGTTTTATGAAGAAGCGAAAACTACAGGTAATTATCGCCTGTGCGATGCTTGTCATTATCCCGGGCACTCTTTCAACCGGTTGTGGCACCGGCGACTCAGGAGCCGTGTACGGCAGCAACGACCCGCCGTTCTATCCCGACCGCGTCGTCGAAGTACGCTTGGTCACCGCCGATGAAAACTGGGAGTCGATGCTGGAGACCCCGATGGCGGAGGAATACTTTAGAGCCGACTTCTGGTATGACGGAGATCTGATACCGGACGTCGCCGTGAGGACCAAGGGCAACTCTTCTCTGATGACGACCGCCAACTCGGATTCCATCAGGTATAGCCTGAAAGTCGACCTGAATTTCTTCAACTCGGCAAGAAACCTGGACGGCGTGAAGAAGGTAGTCTTTAATAACGGCTTCAGCGACCCGACTTTCATGCGGGAGATGCTCGCCTACGAAATCTACGCCCAGATGGGGATACCCACGCCTCGCACGGCTTTCGTCGACCTCTGGATGAACGATACCCACCTGGGACTTTACACGATGGTAGAGGCCATCGATAAGAACTTTATCAGCAACCATTTCACTGATAATACCGGCAACCTCTACAAACCTGAAATGCCCGCCGCTTATCTCAATTGGACGGAAGAAGACTACGAAAAACAACTGGCCAGGACGGGTGGAACGGGCGAAGAAGAGGTCGACCCGATGGATATCAACCTGGGCGGGGGGAGGCTATCCGATATCTTAGCCGCCCTGGAGGCTGAAGAGGATGAAGAACCCGGGGAGTCTCAGGGTATATTCGGATTCGGCGGAGGTGCCGGAATGGCGGGACTGACACGCGGCGACTATTTGGAATCGATGGGACTGAAAACCAACGAGAATAAGTCGGACCACGGCAATCTGTTCCGATTACTCGATGTGCTTAATAACGAACCCGACGAAACCTTCGCCGAAGAAATCGAGAAGGTGCTGGACGTGGACGAAACGCTGCGTTACCTGGCCGTATCAGCCCTGGTCGTGCACCTGGACAACTATATCGCCATGGGTCATAACTACTATCTCTACGACAATAACGGCAAATTCGTTATACTGCCGTGGGACCTGAACATGGCTTTTGGCACCTTTAACTTCGGCCTGAGTACGGACCAGCTGATTAACTACTACATCGACGAGCCCACCGGGGGCCCTATGGAGGAAAGACCGCTGGTCGAACGCCTCATGTCGCATCCGCCCTACCTGGAGAAATACCACGAATACCTGGAAGAACTGCTGGACGGTCCGTTCTCCTCCGAGATAATGGAAGCCAGGATAAACGAATTGGCGGAACTGATACGCCCCTACGTATATACCGATGAAACGAAATTCTTTACCAACAGGCAGTTCGAGCGGGGTATTTACCTGGAATATACCGCACAGCAGGATGTCGGCTCCGTATTCCAGACACCCGGCTCCGTTCCCGTCCTGACAGACCTCTCAGGAAAAGGGCTGGAATTCATCCGGAAGACTTTCACCATTTCCAGATTCAATTGGATAATGAGACGCGGCCCCGATGACAAAGAAATGGCGCTGCTGGAATCAGGCCTGTCCAAAGAAGACATGGAAATCCTGAATTTGATGCTGGACAATCCGGCAATGATGCAGGGCATGCCCACATTCGGCACACGTATCGGCCTCGTCAACTTCATCAGCGAGCGCCATAAATCGGTGACGGAACAACTCACCGGCACGAGAGCATCCGGTCCGGGGGACGGCAGCGGCAATGGCGGCAGCTTCGGAGGGGCGGGGAATTTCCAGCAACAGGGAAATATCCGCCCTGCTGACGGTGGCGGGCAAGCATTTCGTTAAAATAAGGTGACGTAGCCCTCTCTCACCGGCATACGACCCGCCTGGTACATGATGTTTTCAATCTATCCCCCAGCACCCTTCCTCTGGGGACAAATCTCTCTTAATCCCTTCCTTCGATAGGTTCAAGGTGATACAATTTAGTAAATATTATGAATTCTATTATTAAAAAATATATAATGTTACCCGGAGGTGCGCCATGAATAGAGAGCAATATCTGGAATACGTTGGCCACTTTAACAACAAGAGGTATGACAAAGTCACCGGCTACTTTGCCCCGGACATCACCGTTGAGTATTTCGACAACGCCTACGGTCCGCAGTTTCCGGCCCGCACACTGCATGGTCCAGCCGAATTCGCCGCCTCTTACAAGAGCCTGCACGAACACACCCGGGAAGTCCTGGAACTGGGTGACTTCATGGCAAGCGGCGGCCTGGTCTTCGTGGAACTCTACACGGAATTCCACACTTTTGCCGACCCTCCGAGCGGTTCCCACCAGGCGGGATGGAAGAAGGGCGATATTACGATAATGACCAACTGGGTGATATATAACATGGAGGGCGGTAAGATGAAGCGTATACGCATCGCTCATTTCAGAAACCACGACCCGAAGACGGCAAAGTATAAATAAACATAAATATCTCCGATACCAGATATTCTCTATTCCCCGTGCAGTGATGTGATATATATCGCTTTCAACATCCGGATTTCTATGTTATATTGAGCATGAATATGCTCGCCGGTATCAAACAAATCAGAATACTAATAATCCTGCCGATCGTGGTGCTGATCATCGGCACCGTAGGATTCATGCTGCTGGAAGATCTGTCTTTCGTGGACGCTTTCTACTTCACCATCGTAACCATATCGACGGTAGGCTACGGCGATATTTCCCCCACCACCGCCGCCAGCAAGGGTTTCAGCATTTTTATGATTATAATCGGTATCGGCACGTTTCTGACTATTATTACCAGTGTTACCCAGATGCTGATTCAGCGGGGACAGAACCGGATACGCCGGCACCGTCTCAACATGCTCATCGGCGTTTTTTACACGGAAATCGGCAACCGCCTGCTGCGCATCCTCACGCGGTTCGACCCCGAGATAGATACCGTCAGGCAGGAATTCTTCGTCCATGACGAATACACCGAGGTGGAATTCAACCATCTCAGGAGAAGGCTGCATCGCTACGATTTTACCGTCAGTCCCGAAAAAATTGACCTCGACGAGTTGCTAGTGTTTCTGAAGGAAAAGGGCGATCTGCTGATAAGGGAGTTGGAAAATCCTGACCTGATAGAGCACGAGAATTTCACGGAGCTTCTCTGGGCGGTGGTGCACCTCAGGGACGAGCTGCTCTCGCGGGAAAGCCTGTCCAGCCTGCCGGAATCCGACATGGCGCACCTTGCCAACGACGTGGTCCGTATCTACCGGTTGCTAACCCTGCAGTGGACCAACTACCTGCAGTACCTGAAGGGGACATATCCTTTTCTCTTTTCGCTGGCTTTAAGGACAAATCCCTTCGTGGAGAAACCCTCGGCAATCGTGAGGTAACATACTCCTTCCACCGGCTTCAGCCTCAATACGGTCTAGGTATATTTACCTAAAGCCTTTCGCCCCGGTTACGCATTTCTGGCATGAAACATGTGCTTGAGTTTAAGCATTTATCTAGTCACGATGTAAGTATCGCGGCGGAAGCCTGCCGGGCCTTCGAGGTGTTATCCTTGGTATAGAAATTAACCACAGGAGGTAAAGAAAAAATGGAAGCCACGATGATAGTAGCCCTGGCAGTAGCAATCCCGGTAATCCTCTTCCCCGTAGCCCTGATCTGGTACATCAATATCAGTGGGATCGTTCAGATGATCCGCGAGAAGAAGGCCGCTCGAGTCAAGAAAGCCCTGGCCGACAAAGTAAATGCCTGAAACTAAAATAATAAACCTAGGAGGTGAAATAAAATGGAAGCCACGATGATAGTAGCCCTGGCAGTAGCAATCCCGGTAATCCTCTTCCCCGTAGCTTTCGTCTGGTTCATCAATATCGGTGGCATAATCCACCTGGTACGCGAAAAGAGAGCAGTCCGAGCCAAGAAAGCAGCCACCGCCAAAGTAAATGCCTAATAAAAGGAGGTCAAGAGAAACTCTGAGGTACCAAAAAAACCGTTAAGGCTGGATATTCCGAGAAATCAGAAGTCCAGCCTTAATGGTTTTTTAGCCTACTTACCCTTCTGTAAGTAATCAATCATCGGCCGGGTGACCAGAGGCACTACATCGCCAATCATGTGGGGCATGAGGTTATCCATAACCTTAGGCATTAGTTCGGGCATCTGCTTGAGCATGTAGTCGGGCATGGGTATCCTTTCGGCCACGCGCTCGAGCATCACCGGCATGACTTTGGGCATCATCATCGGAAGCAGCCTGGGGAACAGCACGGGGAAAAGCGGCTTCATCAGGTTCAGGGCACCCGGGATTTTACCCATGAAACGCATCATCGGTCCCATCCTGAAAGGCATGGCGTCGATTAACTCGGGCCACATGGTGCCCATAAGCTCGGCGAACCCTTCGGGGGTCATCAGGGCAATCATCGCCTCGAAGACCGCCCACTGCTTCTGAACCTCGGGATTGGGGTCGGGAAGGGTGAACCCCATCGTCTCGGCACCAAAGCGCGCCATGTCGATGGTCTCGATATCCAGTCCTTTCTTCTCGGCGGTAACACGGAACTGGAACTGGCAGCAGGGACAGAGGGCCAGGATTTTCTCGGCGCCGGTAGCTATAGCCTCGTCCATACGTCCCTTGCCGATATCGGCGGCAACATCCGGCTCCTTGATGAGGGTTAGCACGCTACCGCAGCAGTGCGCCCACTCGCGATTATGCTCCATCTCCACCAGTTCAACCCCAGGTATGGCTTTAATTAACTCGCGGGGGGCGTCATAGACGTTGGAAACACGCCCGATGTGGCAGGAATCGTGGAGGGTGACTTTTCTCTTTTGTCCGGTATCGGGGAACTTGAATTTTCCAGCCTTTATCTGGTCGGTGATAACCTCGCTGTAGTGCTTGCCGGTAATCCCGTATTCGATGCCCAGCTTCTCCGCCCAGCGCGGGTAATACTGACGCCACATCATGTCGCAGGCGGGGCAGGAGGTAACCACGGTGTCGGCGCCGACCTCTTTGATGGCGGCGATGTTCTTCTTCATCGTTTCGATAAAGACGTCCCACCTGCCGGCAACCAGCATCGGGGTACCGCAGCAGTTCTCCTTCTGTCCGGCGTAGGTGAAGTCGACCCCGGCTGCATCGAGCAACCGCACCGCAGCGATGGGTATATCCGTTTCTACGTGAGATGCGGTGCAGCCGGCGAAATAAGCTATCTTGGCCTTATGCGACGGCCCGTGCTTATCCCAGAACTCCTTCGGGAACCAGTCGGAGCGGTTCTCGCGATAAGCCGCCCAGATATCGCCTTCCTTGGATAGCGAAGCCGCCATCATCTCGAAAGGCGGGAAAGTCATCTTCTTTTCCTCGTCGATAAGCTGTCCCCGCAGCTTCATCCAGGATGGCTCGATGGGCAGCGAGGCCGAGCAGCGCAGGTTGCAGAGCTCGCAGGTGGTGCAAACGAGAATAGTATCCACCATGAACTGGTCCCATTCCTCGCGGCCTTCCATGTATTCCCGCAACCAGTACCACTTGCCGCGGGGGCTCTGGCTCTCCCAGCCGCGACCGTAAAACTGGTCGCACTCGTCAATACAGTAGCCACACTGGGAGCAGCCGTAGGCATACCAGGCGACATCGGCGGGGATATCGCGCACAGGACTGTCCGGGCGTTCCCCGAGGTGCGTCATGACACGGTTCCCGAACGGCCGTATAAGCGGCTCAAAGAAGCGCGCCAGCGACATGAAAATACCGGTGAGACTCCCATCAAGAACTTTACCGGGATTCAATAACGAGCCCGGGTCAATCTTCCGCTTGAAGGCTTTCAACCGGGCTACTCTGTCTTTGCCGAGTACCCTGTCAACCATCTTGGTGAAATAGAGTCCGGTGGAATATGCCCTGCCGCCGTATTTCTCGGCGATTTTCATGATGGTCAGCGACAGCCCGAAGACGAAATTGTAGTTGAATTTCCGCTGGTCGCTGGGGATAAAGCCGAGAATAACGACTTCCGGCCTGCCGTTCTTGCTCTCCCGGATGATAACGCCCTCTTTAACGACGGGCTGGTCGACCTTGCTTTCAATCTCGGCCATTACTTTACCCAAGTTTTCCAGTGGTATGACAACCTCGGCAGGCACCAGGCTCGGGCCGAGCCGCTTGACAATCATAATCTTGAAGCGGTTTCTCCATTCGTGCTCGGCGATGCGGTCGCTGAGGATTTCCGCCTGGCAGGGTTTCATCACTTCCTCCAGACCCTCCCTGACCTCTTTATGGTCTTTCCGGCGGTATGCCAGAGTCATGATGTAAGAGGCGGGCAGCAGCACCCTTTCCTCGACGGGGTGTTCGAAGTGCTCCAGCAGGGGCGCCTTGTTCTTCAGTTCAGCCATGCGGGGATTGATGAAGACTATCGACCATATGGGCAAGTTCTTGTCGATGATAGACTGCACCATCTTCTGAAGGTCGTCGACATCGGGGCAGCCGACAGCAATAATATCCATGTCCTCATTAGGCTGGATACGAAAGGTTACCTCGCTGATAAGTCCGGTAATACCCTCGGCATCGGCGACAAGCTCCAGCTCATCGCCGCTGAACTCCTTCACTTCGCCGTCGGGCAGGACGACACGGACGCTGACGACGTTGTCCTTGAACCAGCCGGACTCGTAAGAGCCGATACCGGCACCCCCCTGAGCCAGCCATCCGCCGACGGTTGCCGCCGGATAACTGGAAGGGTAAAGGCGGAGGGTTAACCCCTTCTTCATCAGTTCCTTATCGAGTCGTTCCCAGACAACGCCAGCCTGCACGGCGGCGGTCAACGAACCGGAGTCAACATTAATGATCTTTTTCATACGGTAGAAATCCACCACCACGCCCTTTTTCACCGGGAGAACGCCGCCGTATCCCGAAGACGCCTTGCCGCGCGGAGTTAACGGTATATTGTTACGGGAAGCCCAGCGGACCAGCTCAACCAGTTCTTCTTCGCTCCCGGGCTGGACAATTGCCTCGGGCACGGTGCTGCCGATAATCGGTTTTATCAGTCCGGGCATGGCGGCGATATCATGTCCGTAGAGCTTCCTCTCCATTTTGCGGAAATTCACACGGTTACCAAACTTCTCTTCGAGGAAAGTCCGCTGCTGTTTGTTGATTCTACTCATTTCCGCCTCCTCAATTTTTCAAATATTTACTATGTTCTATAGTAATAGTTTTTCAGCTATATCACGGTTCCTGGCGACCTGCTCCAGTAGAATTTCGTGAACGATATCGCAGGCATCGACGATTCTGGGATTGGCAAGGCTGTAATAGACATTAACGCCGTCACGCCTTGTGGTGACAATTCCGCGGGAACGGAGTACGGCCAGATGCCTTGAAACTACCGCCTGGGGCACCTGTAATACCTGCGTAAGATTACCCACCGTCTTTTCGCCGTGCCGCAACTGGTTGATAATCATCAATCTCTTGGGGTCGGCAAATGTCTTGCAGAGTTCTGCCTTCAGCTTGTATAGCTCATAATCGTTATTCATGGTCAATTACTCCTCTTTTATAATTATATACGCATATATGTATATAAACAATCAAAAAGAAGGTATATTTATAAAAACAGAAGATTGTTGGCTTAAAGCAGCTTCGAGTGTTATCATATCAGGTAGAAAGGGTGCATCGAGTGGATATACACCTGAGCTTTCTGGGCGCAACCCGCAACGTAACCGGTTCCCGCTATCTGGTAGAGGCTAATAACGTCAAACTCCTGGTAGATTGCGGCCTTTACCAAGAAAGGGACTTCCAGCACCGTAACTGGGACCCGTTTCAGGTACCGCCCGGGAAACTGGACGTCGTGCTCCTGACGCACGCGCACCTGGACCACTGCGGGCTGCTGCCCAAACTGGTAAAGGACGGCTTCAGGGGAAGGATAATCTGCACGCCAGCCACCGCCGATATAACCGAAATCATCCTCCTCGATGCTGCCAAGCTGCAGGAAGAGGATGCCGCTTATAAGAAGAAACGGCACCTCAGAGAAGGCAGGCAGGGTCCTTACCCCGAAATACCACTGTACACCATCGAAGACGCCGAAACCACCCTGCCGTATTTCGAAACGACGGAATACGACCAGCCGGTAATCATAGGGGAGGGCATAGAAGCTACCTTTTACGATGCCGGTCACGTACTGGGCTCAGCGATGATAAGGGTAAAGATAACACAAGGGGATGAAAAAAGGAGCATCGTCTTCTCAGGTGACCTGGGGAGGTGGGACCGCCCGATGCTGGAAGACCCCAGGGTTTTCCGCTTTACGGACTACATCGTGATGGAATCGACCTACGGCGACCGCGAACACGAAGAGACCCTGGAAATCGGTGATAACCTGGCGGATATTATCAATAGTACCTGCAATGCCGGAGGCAATATCATCGTTCCCAGCTTTGCGCTTCAGCGCGCCCAGGAAATCCTGTACTACCTGAATATACTGCAGATGGAAGACCGTATTCCTGATATCAAGGTATACCTCGACAGTCCGATGGCTATCAAGGTTACCGAGGTATTCAAACGCCACAACGAGCTGTACGACCGCGAGATGAAAAGACTGCTGCGGGAAGACCGCTCGCCTTTCGATTTTCCCGGCCTGACCATGGTGGAAACAGCCGAGGAATCCAAGAAATTGAACTACCTGACCAAACCGTCCATGATAATTGCCGGCTCGGGGATGTGCACGGGGGGCAGGATAAAACACCACCTGGTAAACAACATCTCACGCCCGGAAAGCACCATCCTGTTCATCGGCTACCAGGCGGAAGGCACGCTGGGGAGGCATATCATCAGCGGCGCCAAGAGCGTGAGAATCTTCGGGCAGCCGAGGGCCGTACGCGCCAGAATTGAACAGATAAACGGCTTTTCGGCGCACGCCGACAAGAGCGAGCTATTGCGATGGCTTTCACGACTCGAGGTTAACCCCAAGCAAATCTTCATCACCCACGGCGAGATTGAAGCCGCCGAGAAATTCCTGGAGTTTGTTACCGAAAAGACAGGTTTTAACGCTACGATACCTACCTACAATAGCCGCATAGCGCTTGAATAGAGAGCTCAGATACAGCTACCGGGCGGAGGCTTCTAATTCCCGTTCGCGTAATGAATAGAACTCCTTTTCCCAGCTTCTTCTACTACACACAACCAAGCTGGTCACCTCACCCCCTTTATCCCCCTCTCCAAACGGGGTATCGGGGAAGACCCCTGATTCTTTGTTTGGAGAGGGGGAATGGATTTGAGAGGGGGCTGCACCCCCTCTAGCTGACGCACTCCCGCTTTTTAGGGTTAGGGAAAGGTTTAATAAGTAAAACAGGCAGGAGAGAGCATAAAAGCTGATAATCAGGCGTGAAAAAGCGTTTAATTGAGAGTTAATCCCGACTGATTTCGGATACTTCCCCCGACGTCCTCGTACGTATCCCGTTGTATACTGGGGAGGGGTTATTGACCAAACGATTTTTATAACTTATCATTCATGGGTAAGAGGTAAAAAAATGCGTAACGATTACGAAATAAACCAGCTGGAAAAAGAAGATTCCTGGCGCATGTTCCGGATAATCGGGGAGCTGGTGGAGGGCTTCGATAGCCTGGCGGACATCGAGCCGGCCGTAACGATATACGGCTCCGCTCGCCTCCAGCCCGGCAGCGAACTGTATACACAGACCGAAAAAACAGCGACCCTGCTGGGGAAAGCCGGTTTTAATATCATGACCGGGGGTGGTCCGGGCGTGATGGAAGCCGCCAACAAGGGCGCCCACGAAGCGGGGGTAAAGTCGGTGGGACTGAATATCAAGCTACCCCAGGAACAAACGTGCAACGAATTCGCCAACCGTTCAATTACCTTCCATCATTTCTTCGTGCGAAAGGTAATGCTTGTCAAGTACGCCACCGCCTTTGTGATTATGCCGGGAGGACTGGGGACCATGGACGAGCTGACCGAGGTCCTGACACTGATACAGACCGAGAAAATTAAACCTTTCCCGGTGATACTATACTCCAGTGAATACTGGGCTGGTTTTCTCGACTGGCTGAAAAATACCGTTCTGGCAAGGGGGAATATTTCCGAGGAAGACTTCGACCTGCTGCGGGTCTTCGATTCGCCCGAGGAAGTCGTCGATGCCGTAAAGAAATGGTATACCAGCCAGGAAATCACGGGGAGGAAAGCGTTGACGAGGCAGTAATCTCAGTTAGAGATCTATCAGTAATACTCTAACTCGGAGTCCTTGAGAAACTGCAGAATATTTATCAGTTTATCGATGTCATCCCATCCGCGACTACCTTTTTTTTGACGGGTTTTTTCCAGCACGCCGATGAGCCAACCGGGACGGTCGGAGGTAAATTTCTTGAAATCTTCCTATATTACAGGCCATAAATCGAGCAATGCGTGTTTTTCTGAATCAGCCATGATATACCTCCAGCGTAATTTCGTGACGTTTATAATTATACAGTTGGATTCGTTGTGAATCTAATCTTCAAACTCGGTGCCGAAAAGCCGGTGAAAAATCGCCCGTCCTTCACCCTGCAAAGATTCAGCCTCGATATACAACTCACGGATGTCTTCTACTTTATCCTCCACAACCTTGCTTCGTGAACTATTTGTAGAATATTTAAAAAGATATTCCATATTTTCCTTGAGTTTCAGGTCTATTGTCACCTGTTTTTCAATATTCTCCAGAAGCTCGTTGAAGAGTTTTCTGCGACGCTGGTCTTCGTTTTCAACCGGTTTCTTGTCCGCCATGTTATTTCACCTCCGTCCGTTCCCAGTACCTTCTGAAGCTAGAGGCTGTTCTTCCAGGCAGCCGCCTTTTCCAGCAGCTCCCGGGCGGCATCAAGCGCACTGGAAGTATACCCGGAGCCGCCGAGCATGACTGCTAGCTCCCGCAAGCGCGACTCCCCTTCCAGTGGTCTGATCGTGCTGACGGTACGTTCGCCGGAGCTCTCCTTGCTGACGTTGAACTGGGCATCGGCGAAAGCGGCAATCTGCGGCAGGTGGGTAACGCAGATAACCTGATGGTCCCGGGACAGCTTCCACAGCTTCATGCCGATAACCTCGCCACTCCTGCCACCCACGCCGATATCAATCTCGTCGAAAATGAGTACGGGGATATTATCAGCCCCGGCGAGGGCGCTCTTCATCGCCAGCATGAACCGGGATATCTCGCCGGTGGAGGCTATTTTATCCAGCGATTTCAGCGGCTCGCCCGGGTTGGTCGATGCCAGAAATTCCACGACATCAACACCGTTCCCGTCGTACTTATAAAACTTGCCATCGGGCAACGGCATCCCTTCGTCAGCGACTTCACGTATAATAGATACCTGAAACTCCACCTGTGCCATGTTCAACTCAAGGCATTCTTTCTTCACCGCTGCGGCGAGCTCTCCGGCTGCCTGCATCCGCTTCCCGGAAAGCTCTTCAGCCATTTTGCCCATCTCCATCAGCAGCCGCTCTCTTTTTTTCTCTAACTCCCGGCGCCTTTCGTCGGAGAAGGAAAGGTTTTCCAGGTCACTTTCGGCCTTTTCCAGGTAGCCAAGCATTTCTTCGATAGTATCGCCGTATTTCCTCCTAAAGCTCTGGAGGAGTTCCAGACGTTCCTGGACCTCTTCCAGTCGCTGCGGATCGTAGTTCAGATTTTCTCCGTAGGAGTTTACCTCACGCGCCATTTCTTCCAGTCCGTGCACCATCTCCTCCAGATAATCGAGTCGCCCTTGCATCGAAGTATCAGCGGCGGCTATCTGCCGCATGACCGGCAGAACATCGCTGAGCCTGTCCACTGCCGAAGGCGACGATATGGAGTTTTCATCGCCGTAGACGGTTTTATAAACCTCGTAAGCAGCCGCTTTCAGCTTTTCCGCAGAAGCCAGGAGAGTCTGCTCCTTTCGCAGTTCTTCTTCTTCGCCCGGCCGCAGCTCAGCCCTCTTTATCTCTTCAATCTGGAAATTTAGCAGCTCTTTCTGTCGCTGCATATCTCTTTCATTAGCAGAAAGCTTCTGTATTTCCCGCTCGATGTCGTGCAGCTCATGTACCCTGCCACTAAAATCTTCCCTGAGCTGGCGGGTATGGGCACAGGCATCCAGATACTCCAGATGGCGGTCTTTATTGAGGAGGGAAAGATGCTGGCTCTGACCGTGGATGTCCAGCAGGGAAGCAGTGATATCCTTGAGCAGAGCCCTCGATACCGCCTGGCGGTTCACCCGGGTAGTGGAGCGTCCCTGCCGGCGGAAATCGCAGGAAACCAGCAACGTATCATCGTCGCTTTCCAGTCCTTTTTCAGAAAGCAGATCCCTGGTTACTAACGATTGCCCACTAGCCGCCATCCGGAAAATGCCCTCGATGCGGGCAATATCCGAGCCGTGGCGGATATCGGTTTCATTGACCTGCCCAGTGAGAAGAGCTTCGACCGCATCCACCACCAGCGATTTACCGGCGCCGGTCTCCCCGGTAATTACATTGAATCCCGCCGCGGGAGTCCAGTCCACTTCTTCGATTATTCCGTAATTCTTAACCGTAAGCTCAACCAGCATGCTAATCTATTCTCTTATTTCTGGCTTTTTCCATCATCCTCCAGTGAGTCGAAGTGCATCTGGATTTCCTGGAAAGGAAGCTGCAGTGATTTCTTGAGGTCGTTGGCGTTGCGTGGAGCGTAGGCCTGCCAGTGGTTATTGAAATAGGCGAAAAGCATCCCGACCTGCTCCCCGGCGGCGGTTACGCGGTCGGTGAGTTCAGCGATTTCTTCCGTTGAGTAGAGGTACCGGTAGCGAGTCTCGCTATCGCCCGACCACCAGTCTCTGGCGTTCCGACCGTGAAAACGGAAGTAAGCCATGTCAGCCGTAACCGGCACATCTTCCGCCACCGACGTACCGAATTTGGGCTCGTCAATCTGCACCCAGGCTACGTTGTTTTTCCTCAGCAAATCGGCGGTAGCCTCGTCATCACTCCAACTGCGGTGCCGCAGTTCCACCGCCAGCGGGTACTGACCAAAGGTCTTGGCCACCGCCCCGAGAATCTGCCTTCCGTAATCATCGTTTTTGAAGCTGGGAGGGAACTGCGCCAGCAGAGCACCCAGCTTGCCGGTCCTGGCCAGAGGCTCGATACTGCTCTTGAACATGTCGACATCAGCCTGCGAGATTATCGCCTCTTCACCGGTAGCGTCGCGGTACATGCGGGGATGGGTGAATTTCTGCCAGAGCTTCATGGCGAAGAGGAATCCCTTCGGCACGCGGCGTGCCCAGTTGTAGACGTAGCCGGGATTGGGCGGTCGATAGAAAGAGCTGTTAATCTCCACGGTGTTGAAGTACTGGCTGTAGTACTCAAGCTCGTTTATCTTCCCGGGAGGGTAAAAGTAGCCCTTCCAGGTACCCTCGCCCTTGGGGTAAGACCAGCCTGACGTGCCGATGTATATTTTCAGTTTACTGTTCATATGTTCAGGGTTTGCGGCAGATATATAGCAGCATCCGGCTCCGCACAGTCTCCCGGAAACCCAGCGGTATCTGTTGCTGTGGCGAGAAACCGGGGCCAAAGCTGGTGTAGACGGCCTCGTATTTGAAACCCACTTTTTCAAACAGGCTTACCAGTTCGTGCATACTCCAGACGCGATGGTCGAGATTCACCGTTTTTTCGACGCGGTAATTCCCCTCATTCTGCTTTCGTAGGAAGGTCCAGATATTTATCATCTTCGAAGTTAGAGGGTCGAGTTTTCTCTCTTCCAGAACCATCCTGTCGCCCATTTGCTGATAACCCCGCTCGGAGAAACCGGTTATCAACCAGTCGCGATTAATGATATCCATCAAGAAAAATCCCCCCGGCTTAACCAGTCCGAGGCACTGCCTTAGGATATCCTCGTTGGTAGCGTCATCGTAAAAACCGAAAGACGTCCACATGCAGATGACCCCGTCGAAAGGTTTTGCCGATGAGAGTGATGCGACGATTTTCCTCATATCAGCAACCAAGAAGGTTGCTTTGTCCGATATACCGGCTTCTTCCGCTTTTTTTGCAGCCACATCAATGTAGTGCGGTGAAATATCCGTGCCCACAACCTCGATGCCGCGTTTACTCAGTTCGATAGCGTGCCGCCCTATACCGCAGTTCATATCCAGGATTTTCTGCGCCTGAAAGCCGTGTTCTTTCAGCTTCTCCAGGAGGAAATCCACCTCAAGATGAACATGTTCACTACGAATTTCAAAATTCCACTGGAATAGCTCAGGACTATCTATAAATAGCTCTTCCGTCCAGTGCGCCATCGCTTCACCTCCGCCCGGTCGTGTTGAAATTATTATACTCCAAGACGTGTTGTTTTTCCCACCCGACCACTCATTGCTGGCGAATCCCCGGCTGGAGAAAAGAAATTACTTAAAAAGAGAGAACCACCGGGTGAAAGCTTCAGCCGCGGTGGCTCTCGATTTACCTTATGTACGCAAGCTATTCGGTGGGGACGAGGGGACTGTAGACTCCCGCTTTCAGGATGCAGTAACGCAGCGCCACACCGCCGATGATGATGAATATACCCGAGATTACGAAGACGGCGGTAGAATCGGAGGCAAAGAGCATGATAATCGGTACGATGATGCCGAGTAAAACCACCAGCGGCCAGAAAACCGAAGCTATATTGCCCCTGAGTATTCGCATCGCCGCGTCGCGGGCGGCCGTGCTTTCGTAGGTAGCCACCCAGAGATAAATGGCCATACATACCGCGTAAGCTATCAATACCCATCGTAAAGCAATAGCAACATCCCAGCTCAGGAAGGTTTCACCGACGCTGACGACCATCAACAACGCCAGCCCTCCGGTGACCCCGGCAACAACGAAGAGTATGGGGATGATGGCCGAGTTCCAGAGCTTAATGGCACCAACGTAGCCGACGACAAAGCCGCTGTAGACAGCCACACCGAACGCTCCGATACCACCGACTACCTTGAAGAAGGTCTCGGCGGCACCACCGTCAGCCCAGAAGGAGATAGCCAGCTGGATGGCCGCGGCACCGAGGAACAACCAGATAACAATAAAGCCGCGGGATATCCAGGAGGTTTTGGGCTTGAGGAGCATCCTCCAGAACCTGGCACGTTTGGTCAGATGAGCCATATCCGTGAGGCCGGTGACCATGGCCAGCAGCCAGGCGATAAACATACCCAGCAGGCTATCGAAGTACAGAGAGACAAGATAAAGACCCCCGGCAATACCCCCGAAGAAAAGGGCGAAAGCAATCAGGATACCGTGCCCTTCTATCCAGTCGCGCTGGGGCGTGTATTTGATCATAAACTCATACGGTTTTGTCCCAATCATTTCCTTAAACCTCCTCAGTACATTACTGGTTATTTAGTCGATGTAATATATCGACGGCTGCGTGTCATATTCCGGATGGAAAGGCTCGCCCTTCTTCTCCTTGATAAGGCGGTTAATTTCACTGTAGGGATCATCAAGGTCGCCGAAGTGTAGGGCCTTGGTGGGACAACTGATAACGCAGGCAGGAGTGGCATCACGGTCAACCCCCGGCGTCAATCCTTTAGCCAGGCCCTCATCGATTCTTTCCTTGCAGAAAATACACTTCTGGACGACGCCGACTTCATGCGGGTACAGGGTCTTGCCTATCTTTTCGTGCTCGGTCAGCTCCTGTCCCGGGAAATATTGCGCGTTTCCGTCTTCGTACATCGTCCGCATCTGGTAGGGACAGGCAATGACACAGTAACTGCATCCTACGCATTTGTCCTCATCAACCCAGACAATACCGTCTTCCCGCTGCTGGCTGGCCCCGGTCGGGCATACCTTAACGCAGGGAGGGTCAGCACATTGATTACAGCGTACATTAAAGATAAGCTTGGTTACAGAAGGATATTTACCTTTCTCCCCTATCAGTACTCTGTTCCAGAACATTTCGGGCGGCAGGAAGTGCTCGGCCTTGCAGGCAAGTACACATTCATAGCAGCCGACGCATCTCTTCTGTTCTATCGCCATTCCCCATTTCATAGCTTATCACCTCCAACTCCATCGTATTCTATTCTGCGGTCAACCTTGTAGACTTTGACCGTAGCCGCCGTCTCCTGGCTCCAGGATACGGGACAGGCATGCTTGAAGTCTGACTCCAACAGGATGTTAAAGTTGGTGCCTTTACCGTAGGCTATTGGCGCTCCCTTGGCCCAAGCGCCGGAACAGGCGGATATCGCCACGGTCTTGGGATGCTGGCCCTGCATCGTCTTGAGGGTGCCGGTAATCTTCCGCCCGTAAGGCGATTCCAAACAGATGAGGTCACCGTCTTTCAATCCTTTCTTCGCAGCCGTAGCGGCGTTCATGGTGATATTGTAGGTATAGGGATTGAGGCGACTGACCTCGTCGAGCCAGGGCATTTCCATAGTGTAGGTGCCGTTATGAAGGATATCGCGGTAGGAGAAGCAGTAGAGGTCATATTCGTCGGAAATCTCCTTGCCCACCTGAGGTGGGAAGTAGCTGATAAGAGGTGTAAACTGTTCCCAATCGAGCTCTATCCCGGCTTTCTCGGCATTCTTTATGACATCTTCTTTGAGTTCGGCGAGATGCTCCATGTAGATAGGTATTCTGACATCAACGTACCAGCGCCAGTAAGCCTCCTGAGGTTTCTTGTCCCAATCGACCGAGCCGTGTTTCGAGATGTATTCCATGCCGTGTTCCTCGCCGAAGTAGAATTTCAAGGCGCGGTCCATCATCTCGTCATAAGTAATCTTCTCATCGGGTTTTATCAGCTGGACTACCTTTTTCGGGTCAATATCACCTAAATGTCTGATGCTGTCCAGATCTCCACCGATAAGCGCTTCGCCGCCGAAGCTGGTGAAATAGACATTGTAGTAGTTATTCATCTCGGCTCTCATACCTATTCTGTCGGCCAAGTCCCAGAGGACCTCGAGCTTGTTGCGGCGCTCGTAGGCCGGCTTGACAACGGGCTGACGTACCGGGAAGTTCCAGCCTTCCATACCGATGGGATGGTTGAAGAAGGGACCATGCGTCCCGAAGAGGCAGTAAGCTTCTAGCGGGTGTAAATCCGGGAGAACGATATCCGCGAAGCCCTCGCAGAATTCGTTGGGAAGGATATTAAAGGAGACAATGAAAGGTATCTTCCCCCAGAAACTCGCAGCTATTTCACGGTTCTGGGTACTGCGGACCATGTTGGAGCCGAATATCATCGCCAGTTCTACTTCATAAGGGCGACCCAGCTTATCCCAGTACTTGTCGAAGTCGGAAGTCACCGGATGAGGTGAGAATGAAGCCGTCGGGGTAAGTTCCTTCATGAGATAAGTATAGGGCACCTGGGACTCTTCTATCGGCCAAGGCCGGTGCTCCATGAAGGTTCCAGCGGTGAGTAAGCCGTCTTTACAGGGGTAAGGTTTAACGGTAAACCTGCCCGTATCCGGGTATCCCTCGATGTAAGCCGGCCAGCCGAGCGTGCCACCGGGGACATCCATGGCGCCGACAATACCGTTAAGCAGGCACATAGCGCAGTAGCTCTGCGCCGAGTTGGTGTGCCCCTGCCCGCCGCGGAACATGATGGCGGCTACCGGCCGCAAGGGAAGCTTTTCCCCCTCGATCTCAATAGTGGCACCTATCATAGCCGCATCGACCCATTCCCGGGCGATGCGCCGGACGGTAGAGGCGGGAACAGTACTTTCTTTTTCCGCCTGTTCCGGCGTGTACTGCTTGACGTGGTCCTTGATAAGCTGGAACGACGGGTGGCATTTAACGCCGTTTACCTCATACTCGCCGAGAATGGCGTAATCACCGATGGAAGGGTCGTTAAAAACTTTGGCTTTTTTATCTTTAGCATCCCAAACAAGGGGTTTATTAGTCTTTTTATCCCTTACATATTTGCCGTCCGGACCGATGAGGTAAGGGCCGTTGGTCTTCATTTTAATAAATTCGACATCATAGGTACCGATTTCATTCAGGATGATGTTGACCATAGCCATGGCGACGATGCCGTCCGTCCCGGGGAGGATAGGAATCCACTCGGTAGCCTTGCCCCCGCCGAAGTTGCAGATGGGGTCGAAGACTACATTCTTCATGCCCCGGGAACGTGCGTCGGCCGCGAGCCTCATATTGAAGCCCATGGAGTGCCCCGAGGCAGTCCCTTTATTGGAACCCATTTGAATTGCGTAGTTGCAGTACTTAAAGTCGGGCACGATAGACCACGAGGCATGGTAGAGGCCGGCGCCCATGTGCGAGCCGCTGCCACAGTGAAGTCCGGCGCCACCGACATACCAGTTCTTGGTGCCGAAAACAGCCCCGAAAACGCCGAATCCCAGGGGCAGGTCCGGTCCGCTACCGGGCCCGGGCGTACCGCCGTGCAAGAGCTTGTGGGGGTTCTCGGCGCGTATCTTCTTGAGTCGCTTGGCTATCTCATCGAGAGCCTCATCCCAGGAAATCCGCTCCCACTTTGGCTCTTCGAAGAGGCCTTTCTTGGGGTTAGTCCTTCTCAATGGGTAGTTGTAGCGATTGGGGTCGTAGAGAGCCTGTATCATGGCCTCACTCTTGGCGCAGATACCACCCCTAGGACCGAAGTCGCTATCGGGGTTGCCTTCTATTTTTACAACGACGCCGTTAACGCGGTGTCCGCGTATGGAACACTGACCATAACAACCACCACAGGTAGTATAAACCCATTCATCGTCCCAGATTTCCGGTTTTCCTTTTACTGACATTGCCATATTACCACTCCACCTCCTTTAAGATATTTGAAAATATTGTAATATTATTCTTTATATACTTCACAAAGACCCTTAATCAGAGCAAACCGCTCGTCAACGGTCCGCTGCAGGTCTTTCATGCCGTTCTCATCCAGATGCGAGAACTTCCGCATCAGTTTGGTAAATTCGCCAACCGGTTTGGGGCTGGCCACTTCCAGCGTGAACCGCGGTTTGCCATTTTCCGCTTCCCAGAGCGGGAAGTAGTTGGTCCTTACCGCAGTGCGGCAGACCTCAATCACCCGGTTGGAATCAATGCGCCAGCCGACGGGGCAGGGGGCAAAAACGTGAAGGTAAACGAAGCCTTCTTTGGCCGCCTCCTTGGCTTTGGTCAATTTCTTGGCGAAGTCCTCGAGGTGACTCAGGGTAGCCGTAGCCATATAACGCGGTTTGTGCATGAGCATGACCATGGGCATATTCTTGGCAGGAGTAGGCTTGCCGCGTTTTATCTTCCCGACGGGGGTGGTAGTTGTAGCTGCCCCGAGCGGTGTGGCGCTGCTCCTCTGGTTGCCGGTGTTCATATAGCCCTCGTTATCGTAGGCTATGTAGATAATTCGTTCGTTCCTTTCGGCGGCACCACTCAAGGGCTGAAAACCGACATCAGTAGCACAACCATCACCGGTAAAGCAGACCACGGTGGCCTCCTGTCCCGTTTTATGGTAATACCGGGAAAGTCCGGTAGCCTTGGAGGGCACTCCCGTCATGACAGAAGCCATGTAAGCTAAATGGTGCCATGCCCCGATATTCTGTCCGTGAAGTACCGGCGCCGCACAGCCGGGTGTGCCGACAAATATCATTTTCTTGCCCAGTACCTTCGGTACGAACCTGGCGGTAAGTTCCAGGGGGCAACCGGCGCACCAGGCGACACCCCCGGCGAACTGCTCTTCTTCTATAAAATAATCAAAAACTCTGTTTCTCTTTTTCGTTGCATCTACCATATTACTTATTCCTCCATCGGTATCCAGGTTACTTCCTGATAGGGCTTACCCTTCGCGGCGGTATCGAGTTCATCGACGACCCTCTCGATATGCGGTATGGTAATATCCAGATTGGCCAGACCGTCGATATAGCTCAAAATCGGGGCAGTACCAATTTCCCGCGAAAGTGCCCGCAACTCCGTGCAAATGGGGCCGTATTTCCAGCCGAATCCGACACTACGGTCGATAACGCCTATCGCCTTCTTTCCCTGAAGAGCCTCGATGAGTCTCTCGGCGGGAAAGGGACGGAACAGCCGCAGCTTGACCAGGCCGACCTTTATCCCTTTTTCCCGCTTGGAATCGACGACTGTACGCACCGTTCCGGTGGCACTTCCCGAGGCCAGAATTATAATATCGGCATCATCGGTACGGTACTCTTCTATCTGGCCGCCGTAATAACGTCCGAAATAATCACCGAAGGCTTTATCGATTTCATCCACCTTGGGCTTGACCCGTTCCATAGCCTGGCAGTGCTTGTAGCGGGCTTCGACATAGCCCATCTCGATACCGTGAGTGCCACAGCCGATATTAACCCCGGGCACTAGCTTCTGCCGCGGCGTTTGCTTCTTGAGAGGCGCCAGGAAGGCATCGACGTCCTCAATAAGGGGAATCTCGACGGCCTCGGCGAGATAGGAGAGATAAAAGCCGTCATAATTTACCATCACCGGCAGCAGGATATTATTATCCTCGGCGAGACGGTAAGACATGATAATCTGGTCGAGGATTTCCTGGTCATTCTCCACGATTATCTGGACCCAGCCGGTATCCCGGGTGGAAACCATGTCCTGCTGTCCGGAAGAAACGGCATGAATACCGGGAGTCTCCCGGTTGGCATTTACCATTACCACCGGCGCCCGGTAGCCGGAGGTTTCCTGAAGGGCATCATACATGAATACCAGTCCGTAGGACGACGTGGCGGTAAAAACGCGTGCCCCGGCAACGCTGGCACCCAGAACGACGTTCATCGCGGAGTTTTCACCCTCAACTTCCACGTATTCGGCGTCCAGCTCACCGTTATTAACGAACTGGGCGATTTGTTCGGCTATCTCGCTCTGAGGGGTAATAGGGTACGCCGCCACTACTTCCGGCCGGCAGAGCAGAGCTCCGTAGGCACCGACGGCATTGCCGGTAATTACCCTTACCTGACCTTTTTGAGCACTAACCATCAGCAAACTCTCCTTCCGGAACCATACTTATGGCTTTGCGCGGACATTCCGTAGCGCAGATACCACATCCCTTGCAGTAGGCAAGGTCAACTTCGTAATAGTCCCCTTTATCTCGCATGCACTGCGGCGGGCAGTAGAGGGCACAGAGACCGCAGTAATTGCATTTTTCCCGGTCCAGCACCGGACGTTCCGTCCGCCAGCTGCCCGTGTCCAGGCACAGCAGCAGTTTATCGGTATTGGACCAGGGACTCTCCGTGGGAAATATATTTTTATGTTTGATTACCATTTAGTTACCTCCACTTCGCGGTAGCCTCTCTCGGCGCTTTTCAGGTTACGCTGGAGAATATCACCGCTGAGATAATCGGGCAGGGCATTCAATATCGACTCAAGCTTCAGCCAGCCGGACGCTGCGGCAAAAGCTCCGAGCAGACAGGTGTTGGGGATATCCCGCCCGATTTCATCAACGGCTATCTGGGTAGCGTTAACTACCCCGCCGACTTTCAGGTTTTTATCGGGCTGCTTCTCAAGCTTTTTACCGCTATTGAGGATAAATACTCCTCCCGGCTTAAGACCCGTAAACAGGGTGGGCAGCGTTAACAGACCGGGATCGATTACAATGAGGCAGTCCGGGGTATAAATCTGCGTCTTTTCCCGTATGGGTACATCATCGACGCGAGTAAAAGCCACTACGGGCGCACCGCGTCTTTCGAAGCCGTACATGGGAAAGCTGGCCACGTGTTTACCCTCAGCGACGAAAGCGCTGGCAAGCATCCGTGCCGCCAGAACGGCACCCTGCCCGCCTCTTCCGTGAATTCTTATCTCTTTCACCGGTATACCATCCCTTCTAGTGTAATATTCAGCGCAATTTTAACGGCTGCGCCATGCCATCCGACTCGTGTTGATTAACTACCTGCCCGATAGCCTGGCGATTTTCGGCAGCAGACTTTCTCTAATCGACCGCATATTACCGACCAATGCTTCCAGCTGTTCTTTATCGATGCAGGACAGTGCCTCGCGGCTCAACTCCTGGGCGATGGGCGATAGGCTGTTGGCAACCTTCCAGCCTTCGTCGGTGATGATAACCTTCACTGACCTTCTGTCATTGGTAGAGGGCTCCCTCCGTACGACTCCCTCTTTCTCCAGCGTGTTGATAGCCGATGTGATTGAGTTCTTCTCGCGGAAAACGCTTTCGGCAATCTCAGAGGGCGTCATCTCCCCGCCGTTTTTGAAAAGAGTGCTCATAATATTGAACTTTATAAGGGTGGCGTCGTGGCGCCGGAGTCCCACTTCAAGATACCTGGCAAGCACCTCGAAGGACACGAGGATGGATAGAAGAGTTCCCAGTGGGGTTTTATCGGTCGTTTTGCTGGCTTCACTAACAGTCATAATGTATCGCTTCGTGCCTGAAGAGATTAATTAAGTTCTATACAGAACTATTTTATAACGGTTTTCAAGGATTGTCAACTGATTATTACTATTAATCCTGAACAATAGCGTTATAATTTAGCGAACATAACGCTAGAATTTTGTTCTATATGGAATGAACTCTACGTCTCAATCAACCTGCTTTCGTGCCCCATTTGCCATTTCTGACCGGTTTTCAGTATATTATATCTGGCGTAAATTCTTTTCTCCTGGTGATTAACGACAGACTGGAAGGTACATCCTATGAATAGAGACGAATACTGGAACCCGATTCTGGAAACACTGCCATTGGAGCAACTCCAGCGGCTGCAACTGAAAAAGTTCAAGGAGATATTTACCTGGGCTTACGAGCATTCCAAGTTTTACCGCAAGCTGTACGGCGACGCGGGAATGGAGCCCGGCGATATAAAGTCGTTCGAGGACATCAGAAAAGTCCCCAAGATAGAGAAGTCCATGATGCGGGACATCCAGGGCAAAGACCCTTTCCCCTACGGTGACATCCTGTGCGTGCCTCTGGAGGAGGTCACCGACTACCGCCAGACCAGCGGCACCACGGGACAGCCCATTTACCAGGCCGATACCTGGCAGGACTGGGAGTTCAGCACGGAAGCATATGCCTACGCCCTGTACGCCCAGGGTTACCGGCCGGGCGACCGCTGTTTCCTGCCTTTCGGCTACAACATCTTCATCGCTTTCTGGGCATACCACTACGCCGGAGAGAAAATCGGGTGCGAAATGATTCCCGGGGGAGTACTCAACACTGAAGCAAGAATCCTGAAAATGCAGGAGCTAAGAGCCACGGCGATGGGCGCCACGCCCACCTACGTACTGGGCATGGCGGAAACCGCCAGGAAGATAGGTATTAATCCGCCGACGGACCTGCAAATCAGGAAAATTACCGTGGCCGGCGAGCCTGGGGGAAGTATTCCCGCCACCAAGAAGCGCATGGAGGAAGCCTGGGGAGCCAAGGTCTACGACCAGGTAGGCTCGACGGAAATCGGCCACTGGGGCTGGGAATGCCGTCAGCAGGCAGGACTGCACGTTAACGAGGCTTTCTTCCTGGTTGAGATCATCGACGTCGATACCGGCAAACACATCGATAAACCCGGCAAACAGGGGAAGATGGTGGTGACAACCTTCAACCGCAGCGCGCAGCCGTGCATAAGGTTCGATGTCAAGGACCTGATACAGTGGAACGCACAGCAATGCGATTGCGGGCGGACCTTCCGCCTGCTGGACGGGGGCATCAGGGGACGCGCCGACGACATCACCAAGGTCAAGGGCGTCCTGCTTTCGCCGACGGCTATCGAGGAAGTTGTCAGGGACATCCCACAGCTGAGTAACGAATACCAGGTGATGGTCATCAAGAAGGGCGATATCGACGATATCACGCTGAAGGTGGAAATCGTACCCGAATACGCCAAAGACGAGGCTTCCATCCGGACGGTGCTCGTCGACCAGCTTAGGTTGAAGACGAACCTGGGCTATAACATCGAGTTCCATGAGTTCGGGAGCCTGCCGCGCTCACAGGCCAAGTCAAGGCGGTTCCTGGACCAGCGACCCAAATTGCATTAGGAGTATGATGATGGCACAGCAATACGATATCAGGGCAATGGCCGATTTAATAGAATCCCTGCGCAAGGACGCCGAGAGACTTAAAAAAATTGCCGGCGATATACCCTCCGTGCAGAAGAATGCCGACCGCATCCTTGCCAACGTAAAGATGCTGGAAATAAACATCAACGACGTGACGGAGATTCTCGGGAAATAATCCTGCCGCACGTTTATCTTACGTGGTCATTATAATAATCCTGGCGATTAAAGACAGCCGCCATTTCCTTAGTCTTTCTTTTAACGCTGAAAAGCGAGTATTTTGCCGTATTACGCAGGTTTAAAGAGAAATCATGAAAGAATATACCGAACGATTAGGCTACGCGCCCCTGGGCAGGCTACTTATCAAGCTAAGCCTGCCGAGTATCGCCGGCGCCATCACGATGAGCCTCTATAACATCGTCGATACCTTCTGGGTCGCCAAGCTGGGTCACGAAGCCATCGCCGCGCTGACGATTGTCTTCCCTTACCAGATACTGTTCTACGCGGTAGGCGGCGGTACCGGCATCGGTATCGGCGCGCTGGTCTCGCGGCGCTTCGGCGAGAATAACCCGGAAGCCGCCAATCACGTCGCCGGTCAGATATTCTTCTTGAGCATTCTCTGGGGCGTGGTCTTCACGATTACCGCCGTTTACTTCTCGGAAAGCGTCCTGAGGGCTTTCGGAGCTACACCGGACATCCTGGAATATAGCTCCCAGTACCTGGTGATTATCTCCTATGGAGCTCCCCAGATGATTTTCATACTGGTAATCAGCAATCTCATCCGCGGCTCCGGCGACGCCGTAAAGCCGATGGTCATCATGATAACGGCGAGTATTATCAATATCATCCTGGACCCGTTGATGATTCTGGGCGTGGGGCCCTTCCCGGAGATGGGCATCCGGGGCGCGGCGTGGGCGACGATGATAGCCCAATCATGCGGGGCGGTAATCGGGCTTTTCTACTTCGTCGTCCGCCGTACGGCTTTCAAGATAAAACCCGGCCACCTGCTTCCCAGCCTGCCCATCCTGGGCGCTATCTACCGCGTGGGAGCTCCCGCTTCGGTAATGGAACTGACGGAGAGTCTGGCTTTCGTCCTGTTCAACAAGGTGGTGTCCGCCTACGGGTCGATCGCCATCGCGGCGGTGGGTCTGGCGATGCGCATCTCCGACCTCGCCTTCATGCCGATCATGGGCGTCGTCAACGGACTGCTGCCCATAGTTGGGTACAATTTCGGCGCCCGGAACTTCAAACGATTGTGGGATTCGGTCAAACTGGCATCGGTAGGAATCGGGGTGTTTCTCGCGGTAGCCACGATATTTATAGAAATATTCACCCCCGGACTCATCAGAATCTTCAACAAAGAAGCCGAGTTATTGAGGGTTGCCGTACCGGCGATGCGTATCATGCTGGCCATGATGCCGCTGATAGGCCCCGACGTCATGTTTATCACCGCCTTCCAGGGCTTATCACGTGGGACGATGGCGCTGGTACTTTCCCTGGTGCGCCAGTTCATCGTGTTCGTGCCGATACTATATCTTCTTTCTTACCTGTTCGGCCTGAACGGCGTCTGGTATTCACTACCAACCTCGGATATAGTGGGCTTCCTAGTGGCGTACGCTTTTATCTACGCGGAATACCGGCGGCAGAAAAAACTGGGTAACTGGAAGGATATTCCGGTGAGTACAGCGTGATACAGCTATCCTATTGACAGGACATAAAGTGAGGACTATACTCTCACCAGGATGTATAACGTATGCACTTATAAAAGCAACATGCCAGCGTATGTTTTACGCCGTGTTCTGGTGGCGGTGATAGCATTTTTTGTTATCTCGCTATTAATCTTTTATAGTTTCCATCACGAACAACCTCGTCTTCTCCCTTACATCGGCTTGCCACAGGCTGAAGAGGATCGATTAGCGGAACTGCTTGATATAGATACCTCCCCTTTTATCATAAGATACGTTAAGTATATGGGACATTTTTTCACCGGTGACTGGGGCGAGAGCCTGATGGGCGAATCATACTATGCCGAATAACCTCTCCGCATTCTTGGTGGTTGCCGCCGCCAACTCTGCCTCACTCAGGCCTTTCAGTTCCGCAGTTATCTTAAGTGAGCGCCGCACGTACGCCGGGCTGGCTACAAACTCATGGTCGCTGCCGCGTCCGTAGGTCACCGGGCTGTCGGTCTCCAGTAGTAACTGACTTAACGGTGCTTCCTTGACCGCCCGCCGGTGCTCCTCGTGGTATTCCACGGCCGGTGTCACCGAGATATAGTAGCCGTGCTCGATGATGTCCCGCAGCACGCTCGAGGTGCCGGTGTACCAGTGGAAAACCGCTTTCTCCAGCCCGGCATGGTAGACGGCATCGTAAGCGTCCCGCCAGGCGTAACGCGAGTGAATCAAAACGGGTTTATCATGCGCGGCGGCTAATTTACACAGTTCATCCAGTACTGTTTTTTGCAGGTCTTTGCTTGACGCTACCCTGACCCGCTTGTGATAGTCCAGTCCTATCTCGCCCACCCCAACCACCTTATCGATATTAGCGGCGATGAACTCCAGGTTCGCGTCTATCCCATCCTCCTTGATATACCAGGGGTGCCAGCCCAGCGCCGGAAATATAAAACCTAGATGAAGATTCGCTATTTCCAGGACCCGCTGGTTCGAAGATAAATCCGAACCGACGGCAATAATAGCGACGAGACCGGCTTCTTTGGCCTCGATTATCTGTTCGTCGAGGACTTCTATCTCGTCGAGATGGGCGTGAGTATCGATAAGGTGAAGCATGATTACCCTAAGCTACCACCGGCGAGGGGCTTTCCTGGAAGGGGTGCGTGCGCAGCACCAGCGAGTACAGGAAGGGATACGCCGACTTGAGATGCTGGACGTAGTCGAGCCACTCGCTGGCAAGGTGGTCGTACATGCGCTCGATATCAACCGCCAGGTGCTGCAGGTCGCTCTCGGGGATGTCCGTAAGCGACTTCCTTGCCTGGAGTTCCTCATCGAGGTGGGTGGTCGCCCAGAGCAGGTCGGTAAAGCGGTCGTGCTCGAGCAGGTTGGGATTTTCCAGCAGCGTCAGCAGGTAAAGCCGCTTCTCCTGAAGATATTTCTTCAACTCCCCGAGGTCGCAGGCATGGATATCCACGTCGGCTTTCAGATTATAGGCATAGGCGGAAGCCTTTTTAAAATCCTTTTCCGCCCAATCGCTGGCGATATTCAGGTTTCGGGATATTTCCTCGCGATTTTTGAAGTACTTCAAGAGGTCAGCAAGCAGGTAATTACCCACCTCGCTGTAAAAAGCCCCGATAACCATGTTGAGTTTATACAGTATGGCCTGCTTCTCACGGCGCGTCAGGATACGCTCGATGACGATGACCACCAGGAACACTTCGAGAGGGAGAAAAGCGAAATCATGCAGCATGAATATGAAAATATGGTGGGAATCATGGAATATCAGGTAGTGTATACCGTAAAGCAGCGCCGAGACGGCGATAAAACCGGCCGCTGCAATGAGAAAGATACGATAACCTTTCATCTGGCACCCCCGGGAAAAAGATAACTCTGTTTTTATACTAACATATCCGCAGAAAGGTTTTAACCTCGGACTGGATTTTTATACGGGATATGATATTATACTAATTTAACACGACAATCCCTGTAGAGGAGGAGGCAATGGAAAAGTCAATTATTATCATAGGCGGAGGGCTGACCGGGCTGGCGGCCGGCTGCTACGGGCGGATGAACGGCTACAAAACATCTATCTTCGAGATGCACAAAATGGCCGGCGGAGTTTGTACGGCTTGGAAACGCAAGGGATACACCATCGACGGGGCGATGAACTGGCTGGGTGGTACCAAGCCGGGAACAAGCTTTTTCAAATTCTGGGAAGAACTCGGCGCTGCGCCAAACTGGAAAATTTATAACCACGACCTGTATTCAGTTTATGAAGATATAGACGGCAGAGCCTTTAATATTTATTGCGATGCCGACCGCTTCGAGCAATACCTGCTGGAGATAGCCCCGGAAGATGAAGCGGTTATCAAAGAATTTACCAAGGGAATACGCGATTTTTCCCGCTTCGACATGCCCGTGGAAAAACCCGCCGAACTCAACAACTGGGTCGATAAAATCAAAGCGGCCAAGATGCTTCCCATGTTAATGCTCATGAAGAAATGGATGAAGGTATCCGTTGGCGACTTCGCGAAACGCATGAAAAACCCCTATCTCCGCCAGACGCTGACGTCCGCTTTCGGCGGCGAGCAATGGCCCATGATGATGATTTTCTGGATGCTCGGTCTTCAGCATAACAAGGGAGCCGGATATGTCATCGGCGGAGCCCTAGAACTGGTACGCTTCCTCGAAGAACGTTACCGCGCCCTGGGGGGAGAAATCCACTTCAAGGCAAGGGTGGAGAAAATACTGGTGGAAAACGACCAGGCGGTAGGTATAAAACTGGCCGACGGTACGGAACACCGCGCCGACTGGGTTATCTCCGCCGCCGACGGTCGCACGACGATATTCGATTTGCTCGATGGGAAGTATATCGACGACACAATCAAAAACCGGTACGATAATCGCGATATCTTCGAGCCGCTGATATACGTGGGGCTGGGTATAAACCGCAAGTTCGACGACGTTCCCGCCGCCATCGACGGGTTGAGCTTCCCGTTTGAGAAACCCATCATCATCGCCGGCAAGGAACAGAAGAGAATGAGCCTACTCGTCTACAATTTCGACCCCACCCTATCGCCGGAGGGCAAGAGCGTGGCCCACGTCGCTTACGGTACCGATTATGACTACTGGGAAGAATTATACAAAGACCCAGAAAAATATAAAGCCGAAAAAGAACGGATTGCCGACGAGGTGGTCGACAGGCTGAACCGGCGTTTTCCGGGTATCGCCGAGCAGGTAGAGATGCGCGACGTCGCGACTCCGATGACCTGGGTACGCTACACCGGCAACTGGCGGGGCAGTTACGAGGGATGGATGTTCAGCGCCGAGTCTTTTACCGGATCCATGCGTAAAACGCTCCCCGGGCTGGATAACTTCTACATGGCGGGGCAGTGGGTCAACCCGGGTGGTGGCATGCCCACGGCGGCACTGTCCGGCAACCACACGATACAGCTTATCTGTAAAAGAGATAATAAGAAATTTATTACTACCAGATCGTGACGATACAGGCGAAAGTTGCCAATACAGGCACGTTTGTTGTTCAATAGAGCGTGACCAGTATTATCATGTTCACCGGCAAGGGCGGGGTGGGCAAGACGACCTGCGCCGCCGCCACCGCGCTCCATCACGCCTCCCGCGGCGAGCCCACCCTGGCTATCTCCACCGACGCCACACCGTCGCTGACGCACATCTTCGAGTCGGAAGACGACAACGTCCCACCTTCCCTGTCAATCATCGAAATCGGCGAGAGGGAAGTCAGGCAGATGTGGGACGCCAAATTCGGGCGGGAAGTGTACGAGGTTTTCTCGGCGTTTGTGGATATCAGTTACGAAGAGTTCGTGGAGTTCATCACCTCGGTGCTGCCGGGACTGGGCGAGGAGTTCATGCTCGATTACATCCGGGAAAAATCCCTCGCCGGTACTTACCAGAATATAATCTGGGACACGGCGCCGCTGGGGCAGACGCTCTCGCTGCTGGAAATGCCCGCACTGCTGGGCGAGCACCTGAGAATGGCACCCCGCGTATACTCCAGGCTCAAGCTGGGCAGGCATAGCCGGGAACCGGTGCTGGATATCCTCAAGCGGTGGGAAATGCTCTCGGCAACGAACGTGGACTTCCTGCGGAACGAAGTTCATTTCACCATGGTAACCATCCCCGAAGCCCTGGCGGTGGCGCAGCTGGAAAGCGTTTTCCAGGAACTGGGCAGGTACGGTCTGGCCGTTAAACGGATAATCGTGAACAACGTAGTAATGAGTCCGGACTCCGAATTTTTGAGGACGAAAGCGAGACAGCAGGAACAATACCTGAAGCATATCCGGGCAAAATATGGTAACCTGATGATAATCGAACTGCCGATGTTTCCGCAGGAGGTCAGGGGACCTCAAAAACTGGGGGAAGTGCAAAAAATACTTATCCAAGGAGGTTTATAAAGATGGCCGATACCAAATACGGGAGGTACGTGGTCAGGCACCCCGTACAAATAGGGGGATTCGGGCCCGAGTTTATCTACACGGGCGAAAAAGATTATAAGTCCAATTTTACAATGATGTTCCTGCGCATCACCGAACCCACGCTGATGGAAGAATATGCCCACTCGCACGACTTCGATATGTACCTAGTCTTCATGGCTCTCGACCCGGACGATATGGACGACCTGCATGCGGATATCGAGATAGGACTGGGCGAAGAGAGGGAGATACATAAAATCACCCACACCACAAGCGTCTACATCCCCGCGGGGATGATTCACTGTCCGCTGGAGTTCAAGAGGGTGGACAAGCCGATTTTACTCGTGCACTGCACGCTGGCGTCGAAATACGTCAAGGAAGAGGATAAAATAATCAAGGATTAGTGATGCGCATTTGCGCAATAGCGTACGATTAGATTTACGGGTGATATTTCCGTACTATTTTAAAAACCGTTGATACTAAGGATAATAAGACCTATACCCAAAAACAGGAAGGTCATGGGGCAGGGTACCGGCCAATCCTTAACAGGGTTAGGTTTTTTAGTAATCATCAGATAAACGTCATAGAGCGCCAAAAGTCCGGCAATCAGCAGAAAGACACAGGCAGTAGTGTACATATTAGTCCCTCCTATCAAATGACCCGCTCGGGTAAATATTAGAGCTATAATAGAATAACACTACGATATATGTCAAGAAGTTAGTAGATTATAAGCTCCAGGGCTCTCTCCGGTATCCCGCGCACCGTATCCCCGCCGCCGTCAAGCCGTACGTCATAGCAGTAAGTATCCTCGAACTTCAGGGTCTTTTCCCAGACTTCATCCCCGGATACGTAATACCATTTTACGACCTCTCCCGTTTTCCCCACCCATTCATTCACGCGCTGGTCCGGGCGTCCGAAGCCGTCGATTAGAGTTATAATTCTGACCTTTTGACCGGTCGCATATCGGGGATTTTGCATATCAGTATTGTAAATAGTGTAATATTTTGTTACACATAGTTCAACTGAGAGTTATCCCTTAACCACGGCTATCGGGCGGGTACGGGCTACTTTCCGGGAAATACCGGCGCCGTGGGCGACATCGACAACCATCTCCACGTCCTTGTAAGCCTGCGGGGCTTCCTCGGCAAGACCGGACATGCTCCCCGCCCGCACGGCGATGCCGCGCGACTCCAGGTCGTGTAATACATCCCTGCCGCTGAGTCGCTTCTTCATCGCCGAGCGACTCTGCATGCGGCCGGCGCCGTGACAGGTGGAGCCGAAGGTCTCACGCATCGCCTGTTCCGTGCCCGCCAGTATATAGGACATCCTGCCCATATCGCCGGGAATGAGTATCGGCTGCCCCATCGACCGGTATTTGGCGGGAACATCAGCGTGGCCCGGCGGGAAAGCGCGCGTGGCCCCCTTGCGGTGCACGCAGAGCGACTCTTTCCTGTCGTCTATCTCGTGCTCTTCAATCTTGGCGATATTGTGGGTGACATCGTAGATAAGCTCCAGTCCCGCTTCTTTCTCGCCGACACCCATCACGCGGCAGAAAGCTTCGCGCACCCAGTGCATGATGCACTGCCGGTTGGCCCAGGCGTAGTTGGCGGCGCCGCGCATGGCACTCAGGTAATGCTTGCCCTCGGGCGAGTTCACCGGAGCGCAGGCAAGCTGGCGGTCGGGCACCTGGATGCCGTACTTCTGCATCGCCCGCATCATCTCCTTGATATAGTCGTCCGCCACCTGGTGTCCCAGTCCGCGTGACCCGCAGTGAACGTACAGCACTATCTGCCCTATATCGTCAATTCCCATTGTTTTGGCTATGTCTTTCTCGTATATTTCGTCGATAACGCCGACTTCCAGGAAGTGATTCCCTGAGCCCAGCGTGCCCACCTGTGGTGTACCGCGCTCCTTGGCACGGGCGCTGACGTAGTCGGGGCTGACATCCTTCATCTCACCATTTTCCTCAGTGGTATCGATGTCTTCCGGCCGACCATAACCCTTCTCCACCGCCCACCGCGAGCCTTTCCTGAGTACTTCGTTAATTTCTCCGGGGTGCAGCTTGATTCTACCTTTTGAGCCCACACCGGAGGGCACGGCGAGGAAAAGAGCGTCGATAAGCTCCTTAATCTTCGGCTTGACTTCATCACGGGTCAGGTTGGTGCGCATGATGCGTACCCCGCAATTGATATCGAAGCCGACACCCCCCGGTGAAACGACACCATCACTGACCCGCATCGCCGCCACGCCACCGATAGCGAACCCATAACCCCAGTGGATATCAGGCATGGCCAAGGAGTAACGCACAATGCCGGGCAGAAAGGCGACGTTGGCGACCTGCTCGGGCGCCTGGTCGGCGATAATCTGCTGTAGCATGCCCTCGCTGGCGTAGATCAGCCCGGGTACACGCATGCCTGACTTGTAGTCCTTCGGAATACGCCAGCGGAAATCGTCTACTTTCTGTAGTTTACTACTCCATTCGGGCACAACCGCACCTCCTAAACATCGAAGATCACCCTGACCGTATTCATTTCTTTATTTACTTCCAGCTGGTGATAGGTAGCCGACTTCACCCCCATCCTGAGGCTGTGCCGGGTCGAATCGTACTGCTCACCGTAACATGTTGCCGCCAGACGGGTGTCCTCAAAATCCATTATATCGAATCGCCTGAAAAGAAGCATATCAACATCGAAGTAGTAGAGCAGGCTGTTGAGCCACTCGAAGAGCAGCCCCTCGATGTCATCGGCTTTTACCTCGACGTGCCGCGATTCCTTTTCACACACGTTTTTAAGCTCGGCCACCAAGGAAAACATGCCCAAGGCGGCATTGGCGAAAGCCTCCGCCAGCGTCACGCCGCGGGCTTTCAGGCCGATATCGGCGGTATGTTCTATCAGCTCGTACTTTTTCATCACGTGCATAAATTATTATATCCCAGTCCCATAAAGTATGCTATAATCTTTCTGGTATGACAGAGTCCTATTCCAGCCTAATTAATGCGATTTTAAAACATACCAGCAAACCTCCGTTATACGAGCCGGGCGAGCCACGCTTCTGGGACGACCCCCACATCTCCAAGGGAATGCTGGAGGCGCACCTGAACCCGGACAACGACGCCGCCAGCCGGAAACATGCCAGCATCGACAGGGAAGTTGAACACCTGGTCACGGCGGGTTTTATCAAACCGGGAGACCGGGTCCTCGACCTGGGCTGTGGACCGGGGCTCTATTCCAATCGGCTGGCTTCCCGGGGTGTGAAGGTAACCGGCATTGACATCTCCGAGCGCTCGTTAAATTACGCAATTGCGCAATCGAAAGAAAAAGGACTCGATACGGAGTTCTGCCGGGTTAATTTTTTTGACCTCGACTATCAGAATGAGTTCGACGTCGTCATCCAGACTCACGGCGAATTGAATACTTTCCGGGATGATAGTAGAGATGAATTATTTGCTATATTACACCGGGCTCTTAAACCGGGAGGCTTGCTCATCTTCGACGTAACGACCCGCAACACGAGAATGAAGCACGGCGAGAAGAATGACTGGTACGCCAGCGAAGGCGGCTTCTGGCGACCGGGCAAGCACCTGGTACTGACGCAGGGCTACGACTACCCTGAAGATAACGTCTGGCTGGACCAGTACATCATCATTGATAGTGATAATGTAAAGGTATATAATAACTGGTTTCACGACTACGACCTGGAAACAATCAGGCAGGTTTTACGAAAAGCCGGTTTTGAGGTAGTGCAGGCCTGGAATGACCTTGCCGGTACGCCCTATGAAGAAGGCGGGGACTGGATAGCTTTAGTTGGAAAGGTGATTTAATTATGGAACCACATCGCGAGTCTCTATGGAACATCGAGTTTAGCTGGATATTTTACACACTGGCCGCCCTTACCGTTTTGCTCATCATCTACGTGATCTACCGTCACTACAAACGGTGGAAGGTCGGGCAGTCCGCCGACAGGGGTAATCAACTGGGCAGGCGGTGCCTCGACTTTATCAACCTCGCAATTATCGAGGGCGTTTTCCACCGCAAGTTCTTCGGCGCCGACAGGAAAGACTGGCGTCTGCGGGAATTCTATCCCGGGCTGATACACTTCCTCATCTTCAGCGGCTTTATCATCCTTTTCCTGGCCACCGCCCTGGAGTTTATCAACCACTACATCGTCCACTTCCTCGAGGGGAACTCGTACCTGGCTTACTCGTTACTCTCCGATGTTTTCGGTATCTTCGTTATTATCGGCGTAATCCTTGCCCTGGTACGGCGATACGGCCAGAAACCGGAGAGACTCGACAACCGGCGTGACGACCTTGTCACGCTGGTACTGATATTGGTGGTAATCCTTACCGGTTTTATCCTCGAAGGATTCCGCATCGCCGCCACCGAACTAAAGACAAACCCCGGCTGGGCGGTATGGTCGCCGGGGGGCTATGTCTTCGCCAAGGCTTTCGAGGGCGCTTCCCAGGAAGCCCTGCTGGGCTGGCACGTGGCTATATGGTGGGTGCACGTTGTCGTGACGCTAGGATTCTTCATCTATGTCGCCTTGTTTAATTCCAAGCTCTTCCATGTTCTCTGGGACCCGGTAAATATCTTCTTCAGGAACCTGGGCGCGCGAGGAGCTTTAACACCCATTGATTTCGAGAAGACCGAGTTATTCGGCGTGAGTAAAGTGGAGGAGTTCAACTGGAAACAGCTGCTCGACCTGGACGCCTGCACCAGGTGCGGCCGCTGCCAGGACGCCTGCCCGGCTTACTTCAGCGGTAAAAACCTCAATCCCAAGCAGGTTATCCAAGACCTGAAAGACCACCTCTACGCCGTTTACCCGGGATTCTTTACACTGAAGCCGGCGGAGTCCCGACAGGAAATGATTGGCGAGGTCATCACCGAGGAAGTCATCTGGGACTGCACCACCTGCCGTGCCTGCCAGCAGGCCTGCCCGGTCTATATCGAGCACATCGACAAAATAGTCGACCTTCGCCGCAACCTGGCCATGGAGAAGAGCCAGTTTCCCGAGGCGGCTCAGGAAGCCCTCAAATGCCTCGGTACACGTATGCATCCCTACCGCGGCACGGTGGCCACGCGTACTACCTGGTGCGAGGACATAGATATAAAGGTGGTCTCCGATGACGCCGACATCGACATTCTCTACTGGGTGGGCTGCAGCGCCGCCCTCGACGACCGCAACATCAAGGTGGCGCAGGCCACGGCTAAGATATTGAAGGCGGCGGGTGTCAACTTCGGGATTCTCGGCGATGAGGAGGCCTGTTGCGGCGACCCGGCCCGGCGCATGGGCGACGAATACCTCTTCCAGACCCTGTGCCAGCAGAACATCGAGATATTGAAGGGCTACGGCATCAAGAAAATCCTGACCACCTGTCCGCACTGCTTCAACAGCCTCAAGCACGAGTACCCGCAGTTCGGCGGCAACTATGAAGTCGTTCATCACACCCAGTTCATCCTGGAATTGATACAATCAGGTAAGCTGAAACTGAAGAAAACCATCAATGGTAAAGCCGCCTACCATGACTCCTGCTATTTGGGGCGGTATAACGATATCTATGACGAACCCAGGGAAATACTGAATGCACTGCGCGGGAACACGGTGGAACTGCCGCGTCACAGGACCAACAGCTTCTGCTGCGGGGGCGGGGGCGGTCACATGTGGATGGAGGAGGAGCCGGACAAGCGGGTAAGCGCGCGCCGGATAGACGAAATCGTCGAGGCCGGGGTCTCGTGCGTAGCTTCGGCATGCCCCTACTGCCTGACCATGTTCGACGACGCCCTGAAAGCCAAGGGCGTGGAAGAGACCTTACAGTCGAAAGACCTCAGCGAGCTGGTGGCGGAAGCGCTGGAAAACAAAGAATAAGTTGGTATCAGCCGCGTGATGGCAGGGTAACTATGGCATTGCCGGTGACGGTCTTATCGCCCTGCGGGTTCTCCGCCCATATTTCCAGGCGGGCTAGGTTCCGACCATCTTCCCCATATTTTTTGGTCACTTTGCCATTGCATATGAGGTCCTCGTGGACTTTGTTCATGCCGCGGTAGCTGCCGTTCAGCCTGAGGAGAGTGCCTTCTTTTCCGAGCCAGTGGGTTACCATCTGCCCCAGGAAGGACAGCGCCAGCCAGCCGTGGACGATAACGCCGGGCAGTCTGTTAGCCAGGGCGAAGTCCTTATCGTAGTGTATCTGGTAGTAATCACCGGAAGCCCCGGCGTATTTTACTAACTGCATTGTCGTCGGGTACTTGACAAGTGCCGGTATTTCACTCCCGACTTCGATATCTTCGTAATAGACCTGTTCCGGCATTCTCTCTCCGTCAGTACTTGATGTAGGTATTTTTACCCTTTACCGCCACCTCGCCGCGCTGGTTGGTATAGGTCACCTCGGTGAACATGAAGAGCGTGGGGCCTTCCTGCCCGGCCACCTGGCGCAGGCGGGTGAGTTTAGCGGTAACGGATATCGTGTCGCCAACCTTTATCGGCTGCAGGTATTCGAGGTCGCTGGAGCCGTTAAGCAGGCGGGTAAGCGGCGTTTTCGCGTTGAAGAGGCGGTGCAGGAGCTCCGTGGGTACGAGGGCGGCGGGGAAAGTGGGAGGGGCAACCTCCTGCCAGGCGGGATTATCATCCTCGATAGCCTCGGCGAATTTGCGCACCATCCCCTTCTCTATCTCGTAAACATCGGGGCCGAACTCCACGTTCAGCAGGCTTTCCAGCTCTTCGCTGATTACCGGTTCTTCACTCAAAACGACATCTCCGCTTTAATTTCTTTAGTATTGTACACCAAATGTTAAAGAAATTACCAGCCAAACGGCAGGTTCACCTGTTCAGCCTCTTCAAAAGGTCGGCCACGTTCTTGCCGAAGTTCCAGGCTGTTCTGAGTCCTTCCTCATCCTTCTCCACCTCGCCCTTCTCCCGCCCTATTGCCACGTTCCAGTACGTCGAGCCGGGATTGATTATTCCCATGATATGGAACCAGTGTAATAGCTCGACGAATGTAAAATTCTTCCCGGCACGCCTGGCGACCACCAGGGGGCCGCCGACCTTGCCCCGGAAAGGCTTGCCGCGGAAGGACATGAAGCCCGCTCTCTCCAGCAATGCCTTCACCAGAGACGTAGCCGAGCCGAAGTACACGGGCGACGCGACGATAATGGCGTCCGCTACCACCATTTTGTCCCAGATAGGCTGCAGGTCGTCCTCTATCGAGCAACCGTCATGCTCGAAACAGTAGTTGCAGTTATTGCATCCGGCAATATTAAGTCCCGCCAGCCTGACCAGTTCCGTATCCAGTCCTTCCTCGGCGATAGCTTTCAGGCAGTGGGCGGTCAGTATCTCCGTGTTGCCGCCTTTGCGCGGACTGCCGACAATCCCCAGTGCTTTCACGTTAGACCTCCTGATGCTTTGTATATAAATTATGCTTCCTGATATACTCTGCCACCGAGGCGGGGACAAGGCTATCGATTTCCCTACCTTCGGATGCCAGCTGCCTGATGGCCGTCGAGCTGATGTCTACCTGCGGTCCTTCCAGTAATACCAATCGACTAGAAATCCCCGGCACGGCCTTTTCCAGAGCCTTCAGATTCGGCCGGGGCCAGCCCGGTCTCGGCACGGCGGCGAGAATACACATCTCTATAATCTGGGAAGGCTCCCGCCACTTGGGGAATTGTTCCAGGCTGTCCCAGCCCAGTATGAAGAATATCTCGTCGCTGCCGGTGTACTCACGACGGAGCTCGGCCAGGGTATCCACGGTAAAGGAAGCCCCGGGACGCTTTAACTCAATCTCGGAGATTTTATACGCAGGTATACCGGCGATAGCCAGTCGTACCATTTCGACACGATGCCTGGACGGGGTTATGCGGATGCTGCTTTTAAACCGTGGCTGTCCCGCGGGAACGAAGAGCACCTCACCAAGACTGAGAGAACGCCCGGCTTCAGCGGCAATTGCCATATGCCCCAGGTGCACGGGGTCGAAGGTTGCCCCCAGCATGCCTATCTTCATAACGTCACCACTCCCATTCCAGTTCACCGCAGCGTACCCGGCTGCCCGATCCGGCACCCGCCTTTTCCAGTAGCTTGCCGACGCCTTGCCTGTTAAGCTGGTTCCGTACCTGCCAGCGTAATTCGTTTTCACCGGCTCCCGCTCCGACGATAACACGCTCGAGTTCCGGGGCGTGTATGACGAACGTTTCACCTTTTTTCTCTACCGTAATGCCGCTTTCCCTGGGAACAGGCCGGAAGACCTTTTTGGATATTTCACTGCCGCTCTCTTTAGCAGTAATCTGCTTCAGAGTCCTGAAGGCTTCAGCCATGAGCTCCGGAACTCCTTCTCCGGTCGCCGCCGATATACAACGGGCTTTTACGTTCGCTCTTTCCAGGTCCTTCCTTATCAATGATAACCTATCCCGTACTTTGGGTAAATCAATCTTGTTCAAAGCCACTATCTGCACCTTTTTCGCCAGCACCGGGTCGTACAGAGCCAGCTCCTGATTAACCTTTATTAAATCATCTTCCGGAGACTCTGACGTGCCATTGAGAAGGTGAATCAGTATCCTAGTACGGAGTATGTGCTGTAGAAACGAATGCCCCAGTCCCTTACCCTGATGAGCGCCCTTTATCAGCCCCGGTACCTCGGCCAAGGTGAACCTGTCATAGCCCGTCTCCACGGTACCCAGCACGGGCTCGATAGTAGTGAAGGGATACTCGGCTATCTTCGGCCTCGCCGCCGAAGCCGCGGCAAGCAATGTCGATTTACCGGCGTTGGGATAGCCGATGATACCTACATCGGCGATTAATCTCATTTCAAGGGATACGGCCTTTTCTTCGCCGGCTTCTCCCCTTTGAGCTATATGCGGCGCCTGATTCGTAGACGTGGCGTAGTGTGAATTGCCCCATCCACCTTTACCACCATGAGCCGCGATCACCTCATCACCGACCTCTACCAGGTCGATAACAGCCCCCTCATCCCCAGTGGCATACTTCACCAATGTACCCCGCGGCACCTTCAATACCAGATCCTCACCATTCCTGCCATGCTTTTTCCCACCTGCTCCGTTTCTGCCGTTTTCAGCCCGGAACACCCTCCTCCTCCTGTATTTCAGCAGGTTGTCTACGGAAACATCGGCCCGGACTAATACATTCCCGCCCCTACCGCCGTCGCCACCATCGGGCCCGCCGTAAGGTACGAACTTCTCGTGCCTGAAGCTGACCGCCCCGCTGCCACCATCACCTGCCCTTAAGTTAATGGATACTTTGTCAAACATTTTAAATATAATACAAGAAATCTAATATGTGTCTTCTGTAATAATACTAATAATACCACAGGTGCGGAAGACAAACGATTGCCTTTATCCAGTCGTAAAAAAGCAAATATTATTCAAACATTTAGTAAAAAACATACCCAATACAGGCTAAAAAACACCAAATATATTACCAATGCCGGGATATGTCTAGGAAAAAATTACTGGAATATATAAAGAAGATGAATAAAAATACTTAAGTATTATCTATGCGCTTAGGGACTTTTTGATTTTTTCAAGGCGGCGACGTAGGAATGAATTGCCATCTATGTCTGAGGCGATCTTCTTGCAGGCCATGGCGACGGTAGCGGCATCGCGGTTACCGAGGATTTTGCCGATATGTGCCAGGGAGTAGTTGGTCTCCTTGCGTATAAGGTACATGGCCAGCCGTCGCGCCAGGGAGACGTCCTTAGCGCGACGGCGCCCGATTATCTCTTCCCGGTCGAGGTTGAAACTGTCGGCAACCGCTTCCAGAATGGCGTCATGCACAAGCGAAGAGGGGGTAGGTTCCCTGGTGCTGATATCCGCCAGAGCCTGACGGGCTATTTCAACGGTCGGTACGGACTGCATCAGCCTGGCGAGGGCGATAACCCGGTTTAGAGAGCCTTCGAGCAGCCTGACGTTGTCTTGGGAATGTCCGGCAATGAAGTCTAGCACCTCGGGTGCCAGGTTGATACCTTCCTGGTGCGCTTTGGATTTAAGTATGGCCAGGCGTGTATCGTAATCGGGCGGCTGTATATCGACGATAAGACCCCACTCGAAACGGGAACGCAGGCGTTCCTCGAGGAGAGGCATGGATCGCGGTGGACAATCACTTGTCATGACGATTTGACGGTTGGTGTTATGGAGCTCATTGAACGTGTGAAAGAAACTCTCCTCGGTCTGCCCTTTGCCGCCGATGAAATGGATGTCGTCGATGAGCAACATGCCGATACTGCGGTATTTATTCCGGAATTCCACCGTGCTTTTTTCCTGCAGCGCTGTCACAAACTCATTGGTAAACTCCTCGGCACTGGTGCAGATAACGTTGATATGCCGTGACGAAGCCTCGTGGCCTATGGCGTGCAACAGGTGAGTTTTACCCAGGCCCGCACCACCATAGATGAACAGGGGATTATAGCTGTGTCCCGGACTTCTGGCGACCGACATCGCCGAGGCGCGGGCAAGGCGGTTGCCGGGACCTTCTATGAAGTAGTCGAACATATACCCGGAGTTCAGCCTCGTGAATGACGGAACCGTTGCGGGAATCTCCAGAGCGGTTGGGTATTTGCCCGGGTTACCGTGCCTTTTGCCGTTAACCTTGAAAACAACCTCTACGTTTGGCGAAGTGAGACCGTCGAGAGCTTGCTGGATAAGGGAAAGCTGGTTTTTCTCTAGGTACTCGGCGGCGAAGGTGTTCGGTACGCCGATAACGAACTGATCGTCCCGGTAGCTCAATCCTATTGTTTTCACGAACCAGGTACGATAGTTAGGCTTGCTAACCTGAAGCTGCAATTCACCAAGGGCAGTTTCCCAGATTTCTTTCGGTGTCCTGGTTTTAGTAGTCTCCATAATTCCAGAAAATGCCCGCCGCCTCGTCCATCGCAGGCAAGAACATCCCCCCTATCTTGTTATAGACACACGTTCACCCCGGACAATTTTTGACGAGTCTTCCACCCTTTTCGGGTGGGTCAGGAAGTAGCAAAGTTAATATTTAAAAAGAAGGTTAACGTCATATAGCATACTACCGACAACCCCTGCGTGGCAAGGTTTTTGGGAGCAATATCCAGCCATTTTCGTACTGTACATTCTCTAAAATGCTCCCGAAAACTACTGTTTTTGCTTAATTTCGGGGTGTGCCAGTTCACAACCGAACACTTGTCCGAAATATTTTTTTTTGTTAATATTTTCCTAGTCCGGAGGTATGATGTGAGAGTAGTTTTCATGGGTACTCCCCAGGCCGCGGTGCCGTCTTTGGAGCGTCTTGTTACCGACGGATACAAGGTCGCCGGCGTGTACACCCAGCCCGACAGAACCGCCGGCCGCGGGCGCTCCCTGGCCTTTTCACCAGTCAAGCAGGCAGCCATGCAGTGGGGTTTACGCGTGTTACAGCCCGAAAACTTTAGAGAGGGCGAGGACATAAAAAAGCTGGCCGACCTAAAACCGGAGGTCATCGTAATATGCGCCTACGGGCAGATTCTACCGCAATCGGTGCTGGACATTCCACCCTATCAGTGTATAAATATACACTTCTCGCTATTGCCGAGGCACCGCGGGGCTTCCCCGGTGGCGGCGGCGATACTGGCGGGCGACGAGTTCAGCGGCGTCAGCATCCAGCTGGTCAGGAAGAAGCTGGATACCGGGCCGATATTAATCGCCGGGGCGGTGCCCGTAGCGTCGCAGGATACTACCGGCAGCCTCACGGGCAAGCTGAGCCTGGCAGGGTCAGGACTACTCCTGGAAGCCCTGAGCGGCTGGTTACGCAATGAAATCACTCCCCGGACACAGGACGAGTCCAGAGCCACCTATTTCCGACAGATAAAGAAAGAAGAGGGCGAAATCGACTGGTCCCTACCTGCCTGGGAAATCGGGCGGAAAGTGCGGGCATACTATCCCTGGCCGGGCTGTTTCACCAGGTGGAAAGGTAAGAATCTCAGGATAATCCGGGCTACGGTTTTGCCGGGAGAAAGCTCTGACGGGGCGGGGAAGGTAGTAACACTCCCCGGGCAGGAAGCTGGACTGGGTATATGTACGGGAGAGGGAGTGCTGGCTGTGACCAGCCTGCAGCTCGAGGGCAAGCGGGTGATGACAGCCTCCGAGTTCGTCAGGGGACAGCGCGATTTTATTGGGTCGGTATTGCCCGGATAAATCAAGTTTCATCGAATTTCGTATTGCCCCTCAGGTGCTCACCCTGTATAATCTGGGTTAAGGAGGCACTTTGGCGTCTTTACCGGAAGACCTGAGCAAGTTCGACAGCTTCGTGGATGTTATCGCCCGACTCCGCGGTCCGGACGGGTGTCCGTGGGATAAAGAGCAGACACACGCCTCGCTGCGTATTCACCTTCTCTCCGAGTGTTACGAGGTGCTGGAAGCCATCGACAGGAACGACCCCGCCAAGCTCTGCGAGGAACTCGGCGACCTTCTCCTGCAGATAGTGCTGCACGCCCAGATAGCCGCCGATAATGGTGAGTTCGAGATAAGTGACGTGATAAAGAGCATCAGCTCGAAGATAATCCACCGCCATCCGCATGTCTTCGGCGAAGGTCAGGCAGCTACCGCCGAAGAGGTCATGCACAACTGGGAGTTGCTCAAGCGGGAAGAGAGAGAAGGGGACGCTTCCGTGCTGGAGGGCTTGCCCAAACATATGCCTGCTCTCGCCTACGCCTACGAGATATCGCGACGGGCGGTACGGGTAGGCTTCGAGTGGGAGGACCTGGAAGGGGTTATCGATAAGTTAATCGAAGAGGTGCGGGAGATAAAGGAGGCGGGAAGCCGCGAGGAGAAGGCACGTGAGTTCGGCGACCTGCTCTTTACGATGGTGAACTTCGCGCGGTGGCAGGGAATAGATTCCGAGTCGGCGCTGCGGGAGGCTAACGATAAGTTTTATAAGCGCTTTACCCATATGGAGGCGCTCTGCCGCGAGCGCAATCTTGTGTTCAACGAGCTCTCTTTCGACGAGATGGACGCTCTGTGGGAAGAGGCGAAGAGGGATGTGGAAGGTAAATAAATAATGATTGCCGATAGCCTTAGATAGGTTAATAAAACCAGGAGAGCATGATGGCTAATAAAATGGTCGGGGCGCCCGGGTTTGAACCGGGGACCTCCGCGTCCCGAACGCGGCGCGCTACCAGGCTGCGCTACGCCCCGCCAGCACTATTATAAGGCTCTCCGCCTTGTTTAGGCAAGGTATAACGGATAAACGGTAAATATCGTAGAGCATATATGAGGAATTGCGCAACTGCGCAGGTGAGGATAAAATTATATATGAAATACTTCGTTTTGATACCCGACGGCGCCGCCGGCGAGCCCATGCCGGACCGGGACAACAGGACCTGCCTGGAGCTGGCGGCAACACCCAACCTGGATGACATGGTCAGGGAGGGCACCCTCGGACTGGCCAGAACGGTACCTCCGGGAATGGAGCCGAGCAGCGCCTGCGCCTGTATGTCGGTCCTGGGCTACGACCCCGCCGTCTATTACCGGGGGCGTGCCGGCATCGAAGCCAGGAGCATGGGACTGGATATCGGCGAAGATGAGGTCGTCTTCCGCTGTAACCTGGTAACCGTGCGTGACGGGCGGATGTGGGACTACAGCGCCGGGCATATCAGTACCGGTGAAGCCGCGGAAATCATAGAATCCCTTAATAAAGAACTCGGTACCAGTCATATTACTTTCCACCCGGGTATTGGCTACCGACACATACTAAAGCTAAAAGGCTTTAAGGATACCCTTGAAGCCGTCTGTACCCCGCCTCACGATATCCCCGGCAAGCCCGTGGCGGAATATTTACCGCAGGGACCGGGCGGACACCTGCTGAATGCCCTTATGACGCGCTCCCAGGACATGCTGAGAAGCCACAGAATCAACGTAGAACGACGTTCCCGTGGTGATGTGCCCGTTTCATCAATCTGGCTTTTCTGGGGCAGCGGGAGGGCACCTGAGATGCCGTCCTTTAATGAAACTTACGGAGTCCAGGCGGCAATGACCTCCGGCGTTGACCTGCTGCGCGGGCTGGCGTTGATGGCCGGTATGACCGTACTGGATATCGAGGGCGTGACCGATGGGCTTGATAACGACTACGCCGCTCAGGCGGGCGGCGCCCTTGAAGCCCTGGATGAACACGATATGGTGGTCATCCATGTCGAGGCACCCGACGATGCCGGTCACGACGGACTCGTGGATGAGAAGATAAAGGCTATCGAATGTATCGACGCTGAAATCATCGGGCGGCTGGTTTCGTGGGATAAAGATGAGCTTCGGGGACTAATAATGCCCGACCACCCCACGCCGATTACCTCGCGTACGCACCGCGCTGACCCCGTGCCTTACCTGCTCTGGGGTCCCGGTATCACATCCAACGGGGCGGCGCGCTTTACCGAGCCGGAAGCCGCCAGGGCTGGTCTTTTCATGGAGGAAGGGTATAAAATAATGGGAGAATTTTTATAAACACGAAGAAACATCCGGAGAAGGCGGTAATTTGCGCATCTGAGTAATTGCGCAGTAGAGGAATAAACAAATGGCGTTAATCGTGCAGAAATACGGCGGCAGTTCGGTAGCCGACGCGGAAAGGATAAAAAACGTCGCCCGGCGCATCGTACGCACGCGGGAAGCCGGTAATCAGGTTGTTGTGGTCGTCTCCGCCATGGGGAATACCACCGACAACCTGGTGCGCCTGGCCTACCAGATAAACGAAAAGCCCGATATGCGCGAGCTCGACGTTCTCCTTTCCACCGGCGAGGTTGTATCCAGTACTCTCCTGGCCATGGCATTACATGCCATAGGTTATCCTGCCATCAGCCTGACCGGTGCCCAGGCCGGCATTTCCACCGACACGGCTTACAGCAAGGCCAGGATTACCAGTATCAACCCCGTACGCGTGGAAAAGGAGCTGGAGAAGGGTAATATCGTCATCGTCGCCGGCTTCCAGGGAATCACCGAGGAGATGGACGTGACCACCCTGGGAAGGGGAGGTTCGGACACCACGGCGGTGGCCCTGGCGGCAGGACTCAAAGCGGAAATATGCCAGCGGTACACGGACGTCGACGGTATCTATACCGCCGACCCGCGCCTGATACCGGAGGCGCGGAAACTATCGGAAATCAGCTACGAAGAGATGCTGGAGATGGCAAGCTATGGCTCCAAAGCCATACATCCCCGGGCGGTCGAGTTGGGGGAGCTGTTCAACGTCCCCATAATAGTAGCTTCGAGCTTCAATGAAAACCCGGGTACTCTAATATGTGAAGAGGTGTCTATGGAGGTACGAAATAAAGTAAGAGGGATAGCCCATGACCTTGATGTGGCCAAGATAACGGTGGTCGGTGTCCCGGATAAGCCCGGTATCGCGGCGGGGATATTCGTTCCTTTAGCCGAAGCCGGTATCAGCGTCGATACCATCGTACAGAATGCCAGCATCGAAAATATTACCGACCTCACCTTTACGGTAGCCAGGAGCCAGCTAAAGGGAGCCATGGAGGTTATCGAGCCTATCGCCGCGTCAATCGGGGCCAGGGAATGCGTCAGCGATGATAAGCTTGGTAAGGTGAGTATTATCGGTACCGGTATGCAAAACGTGCCCGGCTATGCCGCCCGAATGTTTGACACGCTCAGCAAGGAGGGCATCAACATTCAGTTGATATCCACGTCGGAGATACGGATAACCTGCATCATCGAGGAATCGCGTGTGAAGGATGCGGTACGCGCCCTGCACCGCGTTTTTGAAATGGAGATAAATTAACGAACGCGCTATTTACAGACTATTCTACGGCGACGACTTCCTTGACCTGAGGAACTTCCTGTTTCAGTATCCGCTCAATCCCGTTCTTCAGGGTTATGGTGGACATGGGACATCCGGCGCAGGCGCCGACGAGCTTGACCTTGACGGTACCGTCGTCAACCCCGACAAGTTCCACATTACCGCCATCTCTGACCAGAGCCGGGCGTATCTTATCAAGTATCTCTTCAACCTTTTCCCGCATTACAGTCTCCTTCGGTAGTTGATAAAACTCTCTACTTTCATTCTAGTCACCACGAGAAGGATTTGTCAATACGTGGTAAAAATAGGTAGAAGTTGTGCCTGAAAAACGTTGTATGAATTTCTTGACTGATGTAGACTATAATACTTAAAATACTAATGAGGCCTGAGATGACGCGCGAAGAAGAGCGACTCGTCAGATACAAGCAGCAGCGCAGCAAGGAAGCGATAGATCTGGCTATGCAGGGAAGGTGGCAGGATGCGGTGGACGTGAACCAGGAAATCCTCTCTAACTTCCCCAGAGACGTTGATGCCTTTAACCGTCTGGGACGAGCTTATATGGAGCTGGGACAGCTTGCTAAAGCCACCGAGGCATACAGCCGGACCGTGGAGATAGACCCTTACAACGCCATCGCCAACCGGAACCTGCGGCGTATCGCCGACATGGACCAGTCGGAAGAAGATGAAGTTGATACCGACCATGTCGCTCCCCACCATTTCATCGAGGAAATCGGCAAGTCGGGTACCGTGGTACTTTACGACCTGGCACCGAAGGAAAAAAGGGCCAGAATGGTCGCCGGGGATAACGTGGTCTTGAAGGTAGACGGTTCCAGCTTGGTGGTGGAGAACAAACGCGGCGAGTATATGGGAAGAGTGGAGCCGAGAACCGCCCAGCGACTGGCAAGGTTGATTACGGGAGGAAACCAGTACAGCGCCACCATCGTCAGGGCCAAAGCGGACATGATGTCGGTTATCATCCGGGAAACCTATCAGGACCCGAGCCAGGCGGGTAAACTGTCCTTTCCGCCCCGGGGCGTGGATGAATTACGCGCTTACGAAGCTGAAGTAGCGCTTAAAGATGATACGCCCTACGAAGAAGACAGCGAGGATGAATCCGGCTACACCATCATCGGCGGCGATGAGATAGAGGTACTCTCCGAGGATTCCGATGATTCCGAAGACGACACAGGTAATGAAGATGATTAGGAGAATTGATGAGTTATGGTTATAGGCAATGTCAAGCCCGTTAGCTTAGAAGAGGAGATGAAAAGCTCCTACATTGACTACGCCATGACGGTTATAGTATCCCGGGCTCTACCCGATGTGCGCGACGGCCTGAAGCCGGTACACCGGCGTATCCTCTACGTTATGAACGACCTGGGGATGAGGTCGAACAGTGCCTATAAGAAGAGCGTGCGTATCGTCGGTGAGGTGCTGGGTAAATATCATCCCCACGGAGACACCTCGGTTTACGATGCCATGGTGCGTATGGCTCAGGACTTCTCGATGCGCTATCCTCTCATCGACGGACAGGGTAATTTCGGCAGCGTCGATAATGACCCGCCCGCCGCCATGCGTTATACCGAAGCCCGCATGACCAGGATAACCGAGGAAATGCTGGTGGACATCGAGAAAGAGACCGTCGACTTCATGCCCAACTTCGATGATACCCTGCAGGAGCCCCGGGTGCTGCCCACCAGGCTGCCCAACCTGCTGCTCAACGGCAGCGCCGGTATCGCCGTGGGTATGGCCACCAACATACCTCCCCACAATCTGAGCGAGGTCTGCGATGCCATTTCCCACCTCATCGATAATCCCCGGGCTACTATCGAAGACCTCAGCAGATATATCCAGGGGCCAGATTTCCCCACGGCGGGTATTATCCTGGGTGTCGACGGCATCAGAAATGCCTATACCACCGGCCATGGTAAGATTGTGGTGCAGGCTAAAGCTCACGTAAGCGAGATAAAAGGAACCGGCCGACATCAGATAATCATCAGCGAGCTGCCCTATCAGACCAATAAAGCCGCTCTGGTCGAGACCATCGCCGACCTCGTCAGGAACAAGAAAATCGACGGTATCAGTGACCTGCGCGACGAGTCCGACCGCGAAGGCATGCGGGTGGTTATCGAGCTCAGAAAGGAAGCCCAGGGGCAGAAGGTGCTTAACAACCTCTACAAGTACACCGCCATGCGGTCTTCATTCTTCATCAACATGCTGGCGCTGGTCGACGGGCAGCCCCGGGTCATCAGCCTCAGGGAAGCCCTCCAGCAGTTCGTCAACTTTCGACAGCAGGTTATAACGCGGCGCTCGCGCTACGAGTTGAAACAGGCCAGGGCGAGAGCCCATATACTGGAAGGTCTGCGGATAGCCCTTGACAATATCGATGCCATTATCAAGACCATCCGCGAATCGGAGACGGCCGAAGCGGCCCGGAAAAACCTCATGGAAGGTTTCGGACTAACGCAGGTTCAGGCGCAGGCCATCCTCGATATGCAACTCCGCAGACTCGCCAACCTGGAAAGAAAGAAGATACTGGATGAATACGCCGAGGTGGTCAAGACAATCGCCTACCTTGAAGACCTGCTGGCCAATCCGCGCCGTATCCAGATGCTGATAAAAGAGGAGATTGCCGAACTGAAGTCGAAATACGGCGACGAAAGACGGACGTCCATCCTCGAGCAGGGCAAGCTGGAGTTCACCGAGGAAGACCTGATCCCCCACGAGAGGGTGGCGGTAACGCTGAGCAGTCGCGGATTCATCAAAAGGGTGACGTCGCGTAATTACACCCTTCAGCACCGCGGCGGCAAGGGCATTATCGGGCAGGTGACCCGCGAGGAAGATGCGGTGATGCTGCTTACCGTTGCTGATACTCACGACGATTTGTTTTTCTTCACCGACCGCGGCAAGGTATATTACCTCAAGTGCCACGAGATACCCTCGGGCAGCTCACGCACGTCAAAAGGACTGGCGGTTATCAACCTGATGTCCATATCCGAAGGCGAAAGGGTCACGTCCATGGCGGCTACCACCGGATTGATGCCGGAAGCCTATATGGTAATGGTGACAAAGCAGGGAGAGATAAAGAAAACGTCTCTGGACAGGTTCTCGGCGGTGCGTTCCAGCGGACTGATTGCCATGGACCTGGAGCCGGGGGACGAGCTGGTATCGGTCTGCATGGCCACGGACAAGGACGATGTTATCCTGGTATCCAAGAAAGGGCAGTCGATACGCTTCGCCGTGTCCAGCCTGAGAGCGGCTTCACGAACCAGCGGTGGCGTGCGCGCCATGCGCCTCGCCAGGGGCGACAGCGTCGTCAGTATTGACAGGGCTGATGACAACGCCTTTTTACTGGTGGTAACCAGCGGCGGCTACGGCAAGATAACGCCGATAAGCCAGTACCCGAAGCAGAAACGGTCGGGTATGGGTGTCAGGACGTTCAAGATTGTCGAGAAATCGGGGGACGTTATCGCCGCCAGGGTAGTGTATCTTGATGAGCAAATCATGCTGATTTCCTCCGAGGGTATGGTCACTCGAACTCCTGTGAAGGAGAAAGACCCCCGGATGGGCATCACCACGCAGGGGAGGAGCACCCAGGGCGTAAGGGTAATGTCCCTCGAAGAAGGCGACAGCCTGGTGGCGATTACTGCTTTTGAGCAGGAAACAGCGCCGGTCCCTGACGCGAAACAAAAAGGTAAAAAGACCGGTAAAGGGAAGAAAAAGGCGTAGTTAGCTTCGCTGCCATGCGTATATCCTCAATTGCGCAATTGCGTATTACTTCTTATCGGCGCAGATATCAAGGTTTTCAAGTCCGCAGGTATTGCAGCTGTGTGTTCGACAGTCCGGGGTAGTCTTACCTTCCGCAGAACGCGTAAATTCAGCCTTGAGAAAGTCGACGGATATCCCCGTATCTATGTGAGACCAGGGTAATACCTCGTCCGGGGAGCGTTCCCGGCGAGCGTAAAAACTGGGGTCCAGTCCACTGTCCTCGAAAGCCCTGAGCCAGCTTTCGTGGCGGAAATGCTCGCTCCAGGCATCGAATTTACAGCCCGATTTCCAGGCTTTATAGATAGCCTGGCCTGTTCTACGGTCGCCGCGTGACAGGGCGGCTTCGAGCAGGCTGGTCGCGGGGTTCTCCCAGGAGAGTTTCGTGCCCTTTTGACGGAGTCCCCGCTGGAGGATTTCATGCCGGGCACTTAAATGGGGTTCCGATATTTGTGAAGTCCACTGATATGGCGTGTGAGGCTTGGGGACGAAGGTGGCCACGCTTACTCGAATCATCTGCTTCCTGCCGCTGGCTTGTTTCACGGTGGCGCGCACCTTCTCCATAAGGTGAACGATACTCTCGACGTCTTCAACGGTCTCGGTGGGCAGCCCCACCATGAAGTAAAGCTTAAGGTTCGTCCAGCCCCTTTCGAAAGCGGTGGCGGCCGTTTCCAGCAGGCTCTCTTCCGTCAGGTCTTTATTAATAGACCGCCTCAATCGTTCGCTGCCAGCCTCGGGTGCGAATGTAAGTCCGGTCCGGCGGCGGGTCGGTAGCGAGCCTACCAGGTCGACCGACGAGTTGTCGAGACGCAGGCTCGGCAGCGACAGGGTGAGATTGGGGTGTTGCCACACCAGCTTGCCGACCAGTCCGTTGATATCGGTGTAATCGGAAGTGCTGAGTGATACCAGCGAAACCTCATCGTAGCCGCAGTTCGATATGAGTTCGTCGGTGGCATGCAGCACCTCGTCGTGGGGGCGTTCCCGCACGGGACGGTATATCATGCCCGCCTGGCAGAAGCGGCAGCCGCGACTGCACCCGCGCTGTATCTCGATGGCGCCGCGGTCGTGGATTACCTCGATGTAGGGAACCACCGGCCGGGTGGGCGGTGGCGGTAGCTTCGAGACGATGCGCCTGGTAACGGTGGGTTTAGCCTCGGTTACGGTCGGGGTAATGCTTTTCGTCAGGCCATCGGCATCATATTCAACCTGGTAAAGCGACGGCACGTAGATACCGGGAATCGCTGCCAGCTTTAAAAGAAGGCCTTTTTTGGTCGTAGTTTTGTACTCTCGATAGACATCGAGAAACTCAAGGACCACCTCCTCACCGTCGCCGATAACAAAGAAATCGGTGAAGTCGGCCATCGGCTCGGGGTTCAAGCAGCAGCTGCCACCGGCGATTATCAGGGGGTGTGAGTCGTCCCTATCCGAAGAGAAGACAGGTATGCCTGCCAGGTCCAGCATATTGAGCACGTTGGTATAAGTCAACTCGTAGCCCAGCGAGAAGCCTATAATGTCGAATTCTCCGAGTGGACGTCTGCTTTCCAGGCTGAAGAGGGGAATATCACGCTGCCGCATCAATGTTTCCATGTCCGTCCGGGGAGCGTAAATCCTCTCGGCGAGGATGTCCGGCTGGCGGTTGAGGATGTCGTAGAGGATCGGGATTGCCATGTTGGACATGCCGATTTCGTAGGTATCGGGGTAGGCCAGGGCTATCCTCACGGGCGTTTTATCCCAATCCTTGACGATGCTGTTCCACTCGCCGCCCGTATAACGGGCGGGACGATTTACCTGATGTAATAACTCATTATCGAGCAAGACACTCCTCCGAATTCTCAATTATAGTGGCTAATCTAGCGGAGGCGCAAATGGTGTAAATGCGCAATTGCGCAAGTACGCAATACATCAGACTGAAGAACGCCCTTTTCATTATATTCGTAGTGTTGTATATTAATGCATATCTAGTAAATTTGCGTATCAGGAGGGCGAGATGAACGTAATCTGGGTGATATCCGATTCTTTAAGGCGCGACCACGTCGGCGCCTACGGTAATAAGGAAATTATTACACCATCGATAGATGCCTTCGCCGCAAAGTCGGTACGCTTCGACCGCCACTATATCGCGGGCTTTCCCACCATGCCCACACGCGCCGATTACCTGACCGGTCGCTGGACGATGTCCTACATGCAGTGGGAGCCTCTATTCGAAGACGAAATACTGTTGCCGGAAATCCTGGCCAGCAAAGGTATCCACACAGCGGCCGTAGTCGATACACCGTTTTATATTCGCAACGGCATGAACTACGACGTAGGCTTCCGCCACTTTACGGAAATACCCGGCCAGGTAAACCAGCAGTGGATTGTCGATCCGGACACTAAAAAGGGGAGTGTCGTCCACACTATATACGGAGGAGACGTGAAAGACGACTGGCGTTACGAGGCCGATTACATCTCGCCGCAGACCTTCCAGAAAGCCATGAACTGGCTGGAACGCCACCATAAAGAGGAATTCTTCCTGTGTGTGGATACCTGGGACCCGCATGAGCCCTGGGAACCGCCGCAGTACTACCGTGAGCTTTACTGGCCCGGCCACGATGGCGAACAGGCGATGCCGGTGTACGGCTACTGGCCGCAGATTCCCGGCATCACCGAGGAAATGGTCAAGAAAGCCCATGCTTCTTACTGCGGTGAGGTCACCATGGTCGATACCTGGTTCGGGTACTTCATGAAGAAGGTGGAAAACCTGGGCCTAATGCAGAATACGATGATCATTTTCACGAGCGACCACGGTTATTACTTCGGAGAGCACGGTGGTATTCTGGGTAAGATGGTCTTCGCACGGGACGAGAACGGTAAGATGAAGGGAAACGGTATATGGTCACACTCACCCTTCTATGAGGAAGTTACTAATACGCCGCTGTTCATCTATATGCCCGGTAATAAACCGGGCAGCTATGAAGGTATCACATCCGCCGTAGACCTGATGCCCACAGTGCTGGAAGTCATGGGCGTCGAGATTCCATCCCGCGTACAGGGTAAATCACTGCTTCCGGCAGTTGAAGACCAGACTGTCCCCGGCCGTTCTTACACCGTCAGTGCGCATCCGTTCATTAACGCCGGTGAATGGATGAAGTCGGTGGACGGCGTTAACCGCATGACGGAGAAGGATTCCGAGGCTACGGTGACCACCGGGGAATGGACGCTGCTCTACAATACCGAGCCAGGGATGTCCGATCTGTATAATATCAAGTCCGACCCTAAGCAGTTGAAAAATATTATTAATGAGCAGCCGGACAAGGCACGCGAGCTGCACAAATTACTGGTTGAATACATGCACGGAACAAATCTTGCGGAGCACCTGCTCAAACCGAGGTTGGAGTTGCGTTTGTAGAGCAGGGGAACTTTTCCCTCAGAAGTTGAGATTAACCGGTAGACCTGTCAAGAAGTATCTGCATTAGATAAACGTCAATGAGTTTACCGAACTTATAGCCGACTTCTCTCATTATACCGATATGCTCGAAGCCCTGTGATTCCGCGATGTGAATACTGCTGGCATTGCCTTCGGCGATTCTGGCAATCAGAGTATGGAGGCCGGCCTCCCGGCCAGCCTTGATGACAACCTCCGATAATTTCCGGCCAATACCTTTGCCCCGGTGGCTTTCTGCGACATATAGAGAAATCTCTGCCGTATCGGAGTAGGCACGCCGGTCTGACCACTCACTGAGTGATGCCCATCCCACGATAGCCCCGAGTTGTTCGGCAACGAGTATAGGGTATTTATCCCCGTGCTCATTGAACCAGACACGCTGTTCCTCTGGTGTCTTGGGTTCCGTATCGAAAGTGGCCACCGTATTGATAATCGCCTGGTTGTAGATTTCCGTGATACCGGCGAGATCATCTGCGTTTGCCGGTCGAATAGTGCATTCAGTCATCGACTTACAGTATATCACCAATCGATGCGGGGTAAAAAGAAAGGGGAGCTCAATTCGAGCCCCCCTTTAATATATTACGTAACTGCGCAAGTGCGCAGTTACTATACTTCTCTGTACTCGCCTTCTACCGTGCCTTCGTCCTCGCCGCCTTCTTTACCGCCCTCTTCGCCTCCGGGGGGCGGCGGTGCTTCACCACCTGGCGGTGGCTGCTGGGCCTGATAGACCGCCTGGCCTATCTTCTGCATCGTCGCGTTGAGCTCATCGGTAGCTTTCTTGATAGCTGCGGTATCATCGCCGTTCAGGGCTGATTTCACCGCCGCTATCTTTTCCTCGGCTTCGGTATTCAAATCCGCCGGTATCTTGTCTTTATTATCACGTAACAGTTTTTCGGCCTGGTAGGCGAGGCTGTCGGCCATGTTTTTAGCCTCGATTTCCTCGCGTCGCTTGCTGTCCTCGGAAGCGTGCATCTCCGCCTCTTTCTGCATCTTGTTCACTTCTTCCTTGGAGAGCCCACTGGAGGCGGTAATCGTTATCTTCTGTTCCTTGCCGGTACCCTTGTCCTGCGCTCTCACGTTAAGGATGCCGTTGGCGTCAATGTCGAAGGTGACCTCGATTTGCGGCATACCGCGCGGGGCAGGCAGGATACCGTCGAGCATGAACCTCCCAAGCGTGCGGTTATCGGCCGCCATCGGACGCTCACCCTGGAGGACATGTATTTCGACACTGGGCTGGTTGTCCGCCGCCGTGGAGAAAATCTGGCTCTTGGCGGTGGGGATGGTGGTGTTACGCGGTATAAGCGGTGTCGCCACACCCCCTAGGGTCTCGATTCCGAGCGTCAGAGGCGTCACGTCGAGCAATAATACGTCCTTGACGTCCCCCTTGAGCACACCGGCCTGTATCGCCGCTCCTATAGCCACCACCTCGTCGGGATTAACGCCCTTGTGAGGTTCTTTACCGAAATATTCCTGTACCTTCTTCTGCACGAGCGGCATGCGCGTCTGGCCACCCACCAGGATAACCTCATCAATCTGGGCGGTCGTCTTTTCTGCGTCAGTCAGTGCCTGCTTGCATGGCCCGATTGTTTTTTCCACCAGGTCCATTACCAGCTGCTCCAGCTTGGCGCGGGTGAGTGTGATATTCATATGTTTCGGCCCGCTGGCGTCAGCGGTAATAAACGGCAGGTTGACCTCGGTCTGCTGCACGGTGGATAGCTCTACTTTGGCCTTCTCGGCGGCTTCCTTAAGGCGCTGCAGGGCCGTCTTGTCCGACCGCAGGTCGATTCCCTGGTCTTTCTTGAACTCGTCGCAGAGCCAGTCGATGATTCTCTGGTCGAAGTCCTCACCGCCGAGGTGGGTATCACCGTTGGTGGACTTTACCTGGAAAGTGCCTTCGCCGAGTTCTAATATGGATATATCGAAAGTACCGCCGCCGAGGTCGTATACGGCGATGGTCTCGTCGTTCTTTTTATCAAGCCCGTAGGCCAGCGAGGCTGCGGTCGGTTCGTTGATGATGCGCAGCACCTCCAGCCCGGCTATCTTACCGGCGTCCTTGGTGGCCTGGCGCTGAGCGTCATTAAAGTAAGCCGGCACCGTTATGACCGCCTCGGTGACCTTCTCCCCGAGGTAAGCCTCAGCATCCGTCTTGAGCTTCTGTAAAATCATCGCCGAAATCTCCGGCGGACTGTACTCTTTACCGCCCATGACAACGCGTACGTCGTTATTGGCCGCTTTCGTTACTTTATACGTCTTGCGTTTGGCGTCTTCCTCGACGGGGAGTTCACGCCCGGCCGGCTCTCCGTATTTACGTCCCATGAAGCGCTTGATGGCGTAGATTGTGTTTTCCGGATTGGTAATGGCCTGCCGCTTGGCTATTTGCCCTACCAGTCTTTCACCGTTTTTATTCACGGCTACCACCGAGGGTACGAGGCGGCTGCCCTCGGAGCTTGTAATAACTACGGGTTCTCCCCCCTCCAGTACCGCTACCTCGCTGAAGGTGGTGCCCAGGTCTATTCCTACTGCCTTTCCCATTTATTCTTCCTCCTTTGTATCTGCTTCCCCATTGCCCACCACGACTCTGGCAGGCCGGATTAGTTTATCATGTAATAAATAACCTTTTTGATATTCTTCAACAACCATACCTTCTTTGCCTTTGTCCTGCCTCAGGGCTTCGTGATAATTGGGGTCGAAGGCTTCCCCCATCGCTTTAATCGGCTTGACCCCCTGCCCCTCCAGAATCGTCTTGAACTTATGCGCCACCAGTCTGACACCTTCTACCCAGTCGTTCTTTTTATATTTTGCCGGGATGGCTTCCAGAGCCCTTTCCAGGTCATCGAGTACGGGTAAAATAGCCAGTACTAGGTTGGCATTGGCGTAGCTGTTGAACTCCGCCCGCTCCTCCTCGGTACGCCGCTTGTAATTGATAAAATCGGCCTGAGCCCTCTGCCAGTTAGTCAGGTACTCGGCGGCTTTTTGCTTCTCGGCGGCCAGTTCTTCTTCAAGACCGGTCGGGCTTTCTATTTCGCCCGACTCGTTTTCCGGCTCGTTGTTTTCGTTCTCTTTCGCTTCTTTCGGTAACATCGCTCCCTACCGGTTATTCTTCCTCTCTATTGCGGTTGATATCTCTGCCGTAAAGGCTCGCCACGAGCTTGCTCAGTATCGACGACAGGTAGTAAACCGTGGGGATGGTACGCGAATAAGCCATCCGGGTGGGTCCCACGACGCCTATTGTTCCCGTGGCCTCTCCCGGCAGACCGTAGCGGCATACTACCACGCTGCAGTTCTGCATCGCCGTTGACCTGTTCTCTTTGCCGATGATTACGTGTACGCCCTCACCGGTGATTTCCGCAGGGGCGAGTACCTTGAGCAGGCCGCGCTGTTCGGTTAACTCCATCAAGGCGCTGACCCTGTCACTGTGGGCGAATTCGGGCTGGTTTATCATGAAATGCCATCCGTCCAGGTAGGGTTCGGCATATTCCTGCTGGTCCTCGGCTTTCATGATTTCCACCAGGTGCCCGACTATTTCATTCTCGAGGTCGATCAACTCTATTTCCTTTGCCTCAATCTCGCGGCCGGTCATGTCGGCGAAGGCGGAATTCAGTTTATTGCTGGTAACGGTGAGTTTTGCCTGGGACATGCCCTCCTTGAAGGTTATCAGTTTCTGTTTGACTTTAGCGCCGTGAAGGACGATAACCGCAAGTGCCATTGTTTCCTGCAACGACAGCAGTTCCAGGTGCTTTAATCTGCAGTCGGTCGACTTTGGCTTACTGACCACCGCCATATTCTGCGCCAAGCGTGCCAGCAGCGTTGCCGACAGGCTCAGCCAGACCTCGATTTCCCTCTCGGCCTGATGGAACGTATGACTGATTAAACGCTGTTCCTCGTAGGGCAGGGTAACGTTCTGAATGGACTCCACGTAGAAGCGGTAACCCTTATCCGATGGCAAACATCCCGCGGACGTGTGGGGACGAATGAGATAACCTTCGCGCTCCAGATGCGCCATCTCATTACGAACGGTAGCCGGACTCACCCCCAGGCTGATATCGCTGGCGATAAATTGCGAGGGCACCGGCATAATCTTGATTATGTACTCCTGTACTATCGAATTGAGTATTCTTCCGCTTCTCGTTGTTAGCATTTTACGCTCCGTTAGCAGTCTCGCCCTTAGACTGCTAATTAAAATCTAGCACTTTAACGGTCTGTTTGTCAAGAGCATTTATCACCGTTTATCAAGCTTTCTTGACCATTGAGGTCGGCTGTGATACATTGGTAACGTGGATATCGCCTGGTTGGGTCATTCTTGCTTCAGGATTAAAGGCAGTAATGCCGTTATCATTACCGATCCCTTCCCTCCGGACCTTGGCTATACCATGGGAAAACAGACGGCCAATATCATTACCCTGAGTCATGAGCATCCCTCGCATTCTTACGTGCAGGGTATCGGGGGAGAGCCCAGGATAATCAGGGGACCCGGGGAATACGAGATAAGCGGTATTCTGATAATCGGTATCGCCACGTTCCATGATACGCAGCGCGGCCAGGTCAGAGGTAAGAACACCGTGTATGTAATGGAAATCGACGGTGTTTCGGTATGTCACCTAGGCGACCTCGGACACGTGCTGTCATCCGAGCAGGTGGAGGAAATCGGTACCGTTGATGTCTTGCTTCTTCCGGTGGGAGGTCGTTCGACGATTAATTCCACCCTGGCCTCCGAGGTAATCCGACAGCTGGAGCCCAAGGCGGTGATACCCATGCATTACAAGACACCGGTTATCAAGCGTGAACTTGATTCCGTGGATGTTTTTCTAAAAGAGATGGGTATGGGACAAATCGAACCGCGACCCAAGCTGAGCCTGTCGAAATCTAACCTCCCCCTCAGCACGCAGGTATTTCTCCTTAACTCCTGATACCTCTCCCCGCCGCAAGTCACGTCAGTTGTTGAAATTTATGTAGTTATTATCACAGAATATTTCAGTTAATCAGGTTCCGGTTTTTTCGAGGAATTCGAGCAGGTGCCTGTTAAACTCGCGGTTGGTCCTCCCGTGCGGGGCGTGTCCGTAACCCGGAAGTATTACCAGGCGCGCCTCGGGTATTAAATCGGCTGCTCGCCGGGCTATATACAGAGGGTAATACAGGTCGTAGCGTTTCCAGATAATCAGCGTGGGCATCTTCAGGTTGGGTAGCTCGTCCACGCACGCCCAGTTCGGGTCATCGCCTTCCCTGGCGAGGAATTTCGGAAAGGGCTGCGGAATACGGAACAGCTTCCGCGCCACCCAGAATCCCGTTAAAAGGGTCGTACCGACTCTGGAGACTTTACCGAGTCCGGCGGCATCCGCCAGAACGAGCTTGCCCACGTTTTCCGGGTGTTTCAGGGCCATATCGAGGCATACCCGCCCGCCGAACGAATGCCCCACCAGTGCCGGTCTTTCCAGTCCGAGAGAATCCATAAAACCCAGGACAAAAGTGCAGAACTCCGAGAGGTAATACCCTTCGCTGTTACGCTCGTTCTGCCCGAACCCCAGCAGGTCGGGCGCATACAGGGTATAACGAAGGGAAAGGGCGGTCATCGTGCGGAGCCAGTCCCGCGAATCGCTGGCGCCGCCGTGCAGCAGGACTACGGGAGGTCCCTTACCCGCCTTGAGATAATGGGCCCGGTAGCCGCTTACGTTCGTCTGTAAATTCTCGATACCCGCCGGGATATTCTCGACCGTATTAACTGCTCTTGACATCCGTTGTACCTTCCAGTTGCACGAAATCGATGAACTCTTCCACCAGGCGTGTTACTACCCGCTCTTTCCGGTAAACGCAGTAGAAGTCGCGCCTGAGGTCCAGCCCGGCGACTCGTACCTGCTTTATCAGGCCCAGCACCAGGCTTTTCTTTATCGCCAGGTTCGAAACGAAGGCGATGCCGGCGCCGCCTTCCACCGCCGCCACTACGGCCTGGCTGGTCCCCAGTATCAGTATCGGCTTGAATTTTTTAAGGTTTAATCCTTCCCTGGAGAGATAGCTCTCCAGATGGCGTTGCGTACCCGACGTATTCTCGCGGAATATAAGCGACTCTCCTTCCAACTCGCCTGCCGATATCTGGTCGCGTCGGGCGAAAGGGTGTTCCGGAAACACGGTAAGGACGATTCTGTCCTCGGCTACCTTCAACGACGTGAGTTCGTGACCTTCTGGTGATATGCCGCAGAATCCCAGCTCGTACCGATTTTGTTCCACCCCGTCGATGACGGCCAGTGAATCGGAAATATCTACCTGTACTCTCACGGCAGGATGCATTTTCTTGAATTTGGCCAGCATTCCCGGCAGCAGGAACTCACCGGGGATGGTGCTGGCGGCGATGAGCAGTTCCCCGGAGACTTCTTCCCGTAATTGCTCGAGGTCGTGCTGGAGCTGCCCGCGCTCCCCTTCGATGAATTTCGCGAAGTGTAAAAGACGCTTGCCGGCTGCTGTCAACGTGATTTCTCTCCGCGAGCGGTCAATCAGGCGTGTGCCGAGTTCCTGCTCCAGTCTTTGAATTTGAAAGGAGACTGCCGGCTGGGTTATCGCCAATTTTTTTGCTACCTCTGAGAAGCTACCGAGCCTGACTACCTCTTGAAACGTTTTTAAATGTTCTAAATTCATAACGTTAACTATAAATTATATTTATGTTGCGCAAAGAAATATCTTATGTTATAATCTCCCGGGAATATTTTAAAGTATTGATACCAATTCATCAAGAAAGAAGGATCAGGAATGGCTGATGAAAATGTAGAGATGTGGGAGAAACTGGGTATTGATATAGAAAAGCACAACGCTCTTCTGAACGGACTGGGGCCGGCTTACCAGGAAATATTTCTCTCGAGGGAGAACCGCCCGGAAGGTATGGGTTTCTATGATTTCGTCGTCGGTGATATTCACGGTATCCGGGTGAAGGAGCTTCGTGCGCACGCGGCAAAGGGTGGTAAGGTGGTGGCTACCTACTGTGTCTTCGTCCCGGAAGAGATTGTCTGGGCGGCCGGCGGTATTCCCGTGGGACTGTGCGCCGGAGCGCAATTCTCCATTCCCATGGCTGAACCCATTCTCTCCCGTAATACCTGCGCTCTTATAAAGTCATCACTCGGTTTCAAGCTGGGTCTTGTTTGCCCGTATGTCCAGGCCAGCCACTTGATTGTGGGCGAGACGACCTGCGACGGCAAAAAGAAGATGTTTGAAATACTAAACGAATATCACCCGGTTTACGTCATGGAAGTACCGAACAAGAAGTCGGAGCGTAGTCAGGAACTCTGGTTGGGCGAGGTCAGGGCCTTTAAAGATGTTATCGAAGACCTCACCGGCAATAAGATAACCGCCGACAGCTTGGCGGAGGCTATTGATAGTGTCAACGCGCGCCGTCGAGCCTTACAGAGGCTGTACAACCTGAGAAAAGCCAGTCCTGCACCTATCAGTGGTCGGGATGCCCTATTGGTGACTCAGGTATCTTTTTATGATGACGTCAAGCGTAATACCCAGATGATCAACACCCTCTGTGACGAGCTTGACGAGCGAGTGGTGTCGGGACAGGGTATCGCCCCTGAGGGTACCGCACGTATCCTCGTTTCCGGTTGCCCCCAGGCTATTCCCAACTGGAAGCTGCACCAGGTAATCGAGTCGGCCGGAGCGGTGGTCGTCGGCGAGGAGACCTGCACCGGCACGCGGTTCTTCAGCGAGCTTGTACCATCCGTCGATAGTAATTTAGACAAACAGATTGAAGCCGTTGCCAATCGTTATATGAACATCCACTGTGCCTGTTTTACGCCCAACGAAGAACGACTAGACGATATCGTCAGACTGGCCAGGGAGTGCAAGGTTGACGGGATAATCCATTATAATCTCCAGTTCTGTCATACCTACGCTACCGAGGCGGCACAGGTGGAGAAACGCCTGGAGAAGGAGGGGCTGCCGCTGTTACGTATCGAGACGGACTACAGCGACGAAGATACTGGGCAGATAAAAAACCGCGTTGAAGCATTTCTGGAGATGGTAAAGCCTTGATTTACGCCGGACTTGATGTTGGCTCCCGCACGATTAAAATGGTTACCTTCGATTCTGTCGTCAGGGAGGCGAAGGTTGTAGCTGCGGGGGTTAATCCTTTACAGCTCTGTCGGGAATTATTGGAAAATAAGGAATACTCACGGCTGGTGGTGACCGGTTACGGTCGCCACCTGGTCGCTTCGGCGCTGGGAGGAGATATCGTGTCGGAGATAAAGGCATTCGCTATTGGAGCCCACTATCTGTTCCCCGAATGCCGTTCAGTGATTGATATCGGCGGGCAGGACTGCAAAGTCATTCTTCTTACCGAAGAGGGCGGGGTGGGGAAATTTGAGATGAACGACCGCTGCGCGGCCGGTACGGGCCGGTTCCTGGAGATTATGGCCGGTACTCTGGAAACATCCGTCGCGGATATCGGGGACCTTGCTTTAAGTGCGTCTCGAACAATTAGCATCAATAGTCTTTGCACGGTATTCGCCGAATCGGAGGTAATATCGCTCATTGCCAGGGGTGAAGAGCCCGGCGCTATCGCTCTCGCCCTCCATGAAGCAATCGCCATCCGGATCCTTACCATGGTGCTGCGGGTAGGAATTAAGGAAAAAATTGTCTTCGCCGGCGGGGGTTCGTATAACCGATGCCTGGCTAGGTTACTGGAACAAAAACTCGGCAAGCAGCTTATCATCCCGGAATCACCGCAAACGGTCGGGGCGCTGGGCGCGGCGCTTTTAGCCGGGGAGTGTAAAACGGGGAACTGAAAAGGGGGTAAAATATGCCGTCTAAAGTCATATTGATTCAATCCGAAGTACTGGGAAGAGGCAATGATGAACTCGGCGGACTGCTCATGTCCAGCTTTCTGCAACTTCTGGGAGAGAGCCAGGAAAAACCCGCCAAACTGGTATTCTGGAATACGGGAGTACGACTTGTCTGTGAAGGTTCCTGGGCGCTGGAGCACCTCCGGGAGCTTGAAGGACAAGGGGTGGAAATACTAGCCTGTGGTACCTGTCTGGATTTCTTTGAACTCAAAGATAAACTCGGTGTTGGTAAGCCCACAACGATGGTACAGTCAATAGGGTCGTTGCTCGATGCTGACATGGTCTGCCTGTGATAAAGGTGGCGTCAAGTAACTTCGAGGAGTAGAATATAGCCGGAGTAGATAAGATGGATGAGAAAAAGAAGCGTCTCACCGAAACAGTACACGGGTCGGGTTGAGCCTGCAAGATAGGTCCGGGTGACCTCGCCCAGGCGCTTGCCGGCCTCCCCTTCCAGTCCGATCCAAATCTTATCGTCGGGATGGAAAGAGCCGAGGATGCCGGCGTATACAAGCTTACCGGTGAACTAGCTATCGTGCAAACGGTCGATTTCTTTACCCCAATCGTCGACGATGCCCACCAGTTCGGCCAGATAGCCGTAACCAACGCTTTAAGCGATGTTTACGCCATGGGCGGCAGGCCTCTGACGGCACTAAATATCGTCTGCTTTCCCCGGGATGCCATGGATATCTCCGTCCTTCAAGACGTGCTCAGAGGTGGCATGGACAAGATGCACGAGGCCGGGGTGATACTGGTCGGTGGGCATACCGTGGAAGACCCCGAGCTCAAATACGGCCTGGCGGTCACCGGCACCATTCACCCGGATAAAGTAATTCAAAACTGCACAGCCAGGGCGGGTGACAAGCTGATACTGACGAAGCCGCTGGGCACGGGGATAATCAGTACCGCTATCAAGGGCGGTAAAGCCGACGAAGAATCGGTAGAGAGCATCGTCAGGTCCATGACCGCGCTTAACCGGACGGCTTCCGAACTGATGGTGGAGGTTGGCGTGGATGCCTGCACCGATATTACCGGCTTCGGACTGCTCGGTCACGCCGGCGAGATGATTGAAGGTAGTGATGTCGGTATGGTAATTGATGCGGCGAGTGTCCCTTGCTTCCCCGGGGCTAAAAAGCTGGCGGAAATGGGCATGATTCCCGGCGGACTCCGCCGCAACCGTGACTTTCGGAAGAATATGGTGGATATCGGTACAAATATTCCAGAATTCCTGCAGGATATTCTCTTCGACCCGCAGACGTCGGGCGGACTGCTCATAGCTGTACCGGAGAATAAAGCATCAAAGCTGCTTGATGAGTTGCATGAAAAAGGCGTTAGTGAAGCCGTAATCATCGGAGATGTGGTAGCGCAGAATAAGGGCAGGATTCAGGTAAAATAGGCTGATAACAATAAAAAGTAAGGAATTCCCCCCGGATATACCACCTAGAACTATGTTCTATCCCCTCCCAGAGCCCCTGTAATCAAAATCTATGTATATTATAGTGTTGAAATATCTCTTTATATTATTCAAGCATGCACCGGCACAGGATTTTTAATGTAGAGCTTTGCCGGAATACAGGGAAATACTTTTTAACGAAGCTGCGCTGCCATCCTGTGGAAAAGCTCTTCGTCATCCTTGATGCCCCGGACGTCGATGCCCGACTGGCTGTAAGCCCTTACCATCGCCTCGATGAGCTTGGTCTTGCTCAGCTTCTTGCCGCCGCTGAATTTGGCTGTCGATGCCAGGCTCTCCAGGTAGGCGTCTTCCTCCCGGTTCAGAAACACCGACAGCTTGATCATCGAAGGACGTGTCTGCCCGGGCTGCCTGGAGAATGATTTTGATTCGGGCGGTCGTTCTACCGTCGAGGTGACTCTATCACCCCCGGTAAGTCGGTCCAGAGCGGTACCGTAAGCGAGTTCCTCGGTTATTCTAGCTCTTTTCATTCAGCACCTCTTCTGTTAATAGTCTGTAGGCTATTGCGCCGTCGGAAGTAGGCGCATAGGTCAGGATTGACATCCCCGCTGCCGGTGCCTCCTTGAAACGCACGCTGGTGGGGACGGTGTTCTCAAATACCTTGATGCGACTGCCGAATGCCCTCTTGGTGACGTCGATTACCTCCCGACTGTGCAGTGTACGCGGATTGGTCATGGTGAAAAGTATGCCGAGTATCTCCAGGTCATGGTTGAGCTTCTCCTTGACTTCGATGATGGTGTGCAGCAGCAGCGCCAGCCCCTTCATCGCCAGGAAATCGGCCTGCAGCGGGATGAGCACCTTGTCGGCGGCCGCCAGGGCGTTGATGGTCAGGAGTCCCAGACTGGGCAGGCAGTCGATGAGTATATAGTCGTAAGAGTAGCGCACCGGCCTGATTATCTCTTTTAATATCGATTCACGTTCGGGGATGCCCACCAGGTCCAGCTGTGCCTGTGAAAGCTCGATATTCGAAGGCACGATGTCGATGGCGGGGTTATCGGTGTTCAGGGCAATCTGTTCGATGGAAGGGCCCCCGTTCTTCAGCATTACCGTCCTCAGGACGTCGTAGGTGGTAAGTCTCAGGTTGTCCGGGTTTATACCGAAATTTACCGAAAGGCTTCCCTGGGGGTCCCAGTCGATGAGAAGGACGCGTTTATGATGCTCGGCGAGCCCCTGGGCGAAAGCAGCCGCGGTTGTCGTCTTTCCTACTCCGCCTTTCTGGTTGGCGATACATACTACCGGCATCTATTTACCCCTTTATTTGATGTAAATTATAGAGTAATTGCGCAAATGCGTCAATACTCTTTTACGCATGTCCGGATAAAAAATTCGTTGGGTGGTAGAAAATACCGCAGTAGTGAGCTTTTGATGGGATGAAAAATTAAGAATATTGATATTTTAAGAAATTTTTATGAAAATTCTCAAAAAGGGTATTGACAAAATCAATATTCGGGGTTATAATATATTAAAATAATTAATTATCAAGTTAACAAAATTAATAATCCCGATTGTTAAAGGCAAAGGAAGGCTGAAAAATGGCAAAAGAATGGCAAGAGTTAACGGAAATGACCCGCGGGAAACCGATAACGGTAGAGCGCGTACGACTGGTCGATAGCGGTATCGCCATAGAGGGGAGTTTCACCCTCCCGCCGTTGGCGAACCTCTCCGCCGAAGACCAGGTTTTTGTCATGGCATTTGTCCGGTGTCACGGCTCTATCAAGGACATGGAAGAGATGTTCGGCATAAGCTACCCCACTGTGAAAAACCGCATCAACCGCGTCGCCGAGCAATTCCAGTTCGTCGAGATGGTCGCCCCCTCTGCTTCCCAGGATGACGTTATCTCCGAACTGGAGCACGGCGATATCACGCCCGAAGAAGCGATAAGGAGGTTATCGAAATGAACCGTCCACCCCTGCTGATGCGCCTGCGCATCCACAACGAGGGCCATAACTTCGGACTGTGGCTGCCGCTGTTCCTGCTGATACCCGTTGCCCTGGTGGTATTTATCATCCTGTCGCCGCTGATACTGCTCGCCGTTATCATACTCTGGCCGACCGGCTGGGGAAGGGTGGCTCTGCTGGCTCCCTGGTACGCCTGGAATTGTATCTGCGCCACCCGCGGCCTCAGTGTTGATGTCCAGGGTCCCCGAGAATACGTAAAAATCGCTTTTATATAAGCGAATTAAGGAGGATATTATCATGACCGACAACCAGAAGAAAATACTCGAGATGCTTGCCGAAAAGAAGATTAGTACCGATGAAGCCTACCGACTGCTCAATGCCCTGGGCTCGGAAGAGGGCGGGCAGAAGGAAGCCCCGAGGGTACAGACGGGTACCGTGTTAAAGCCAAAGTACCTGCGTGTCACCGTTACTCCCAGGGAAGGCGCCGACCCGCAGCATGCCGACCGCGTTAATGTGCGAGTGCCTATGTCCCTGGTACGCGCTGGAATAAAGCTGACCTCTCTCATACCTCACGATGCCACGGACAAGATTAACGACGCCCTGCGGGAGAAGGGGATCAACTTCGATGTGCGTAATATCAAGGCGGAAGACATCGAGGAGCTTATCAACGCGCTGGGTGAACTGGAAGTGGACGTCGAGACCGGACACGGCGAAAAAGTAAAGGTATTCGTCGAATATTAATTGTTAAGGAGTTAAGATAATGGGTTATTTTAAAATACTTGCGGCTATCCCGGGATTTTTTCTGAGCTCACTGTTCCTCATGCTGCTCTGGGACCCCATCAGGGAGCACTTGGGCTGGGGGGACATCGGTTACGTGACCGCCATGCTGATTACCATTACTCTCTGGCTGGTGGTGGCGCCGCTGGCGGCCGTCGGTAAAAAATACCATCACTAAAATACCGGGCGGGGTTGGTGTAAACGGACTACCAGACTGCTCTACCGGCCCCGCATTCTTTTTCTCTCTTTTAGACTCAAATTACCTCAATATTCCCCGCCCCTCCAGGTCATCGGCGACGTCGTCCAGCTTTAGCTCGGCAAGGTTTTCCCTGGTCGGCACACCGGTATCCACGTTCCAGCCGCGCAGTCCGTAATATTCGCTCTTCATCTCCTCGAATTTATCTTTCCCAACGACCTTACCCGCCTGAGATATCACCTCGCCATCGTGACCGGGCGCCAGGCAGTCAACGTTCAGGTGCAGTTCGCCTTTGCGCAGGGGTACGTCATGATAGTAGTCCATCAGCCGGTCGCCTTCGCGTCCCGGCCATCCCTGCCGCAGCAATATCGCCCTCTGCAGGTTGAAGATTCTCTCGCCCTTCCGGTACAACCCTGCCTCGTCGGTCTCTTTACCGGTAATCGCCGAATATATCTCGCTTTCCGTCACCGGTGCCTCGTTGATGCCAAGTCCGGGCTTCCGCGGCAATCCCTTGGCGCTGGACTCTTTTAGCTTGGTTTTAGTGTAAACGTCGCTTTCGGTGAGGGGGCCGCTTTCGTCTCCCCCGAAGCGGAATGTCTGGGCCATCGTCCACCGCAGGTCGCAGATAACCAGGCTTTCCTTGGCGAAAACGCGGTCCTGGAGTTTCTTGGCCGCCAGCGCCTTGCCTTCGTACGTGGAAAAGTCGGCGGCGATGGGGCTGCCCCACAGTCCGCTGGCGAGTCGCCGGTAGGTCTCTGAGGAGAACGGAATGTTTTTATCTCCCTCCGCCCATCGCAGCCAGGTCAGCAGTGGCATGGCGACTTCATGGAGCTGCTGAATCGGCCTCCTCGGCTCAAGAGCGTAGAGAAGGGCTGTTGTCATTATCAGCCGGGGGTCGTAGTCTTTGTTCTCGCTCCCCCGCGTGGCGATATACATACTCAACATTTCTTCAGCCTGCGGTCCGACCGCCGCAGCGGCAGCGATGGTACCACGTGCCAGTATTTCGCCGAAGCCATCACGGTAGGTTATCTTCTTTATGATTTGTTCGATAAATTCGGGGCTGCCGAACTCCGAAAGGGGAAGCCCCGTACCTTTATCAGTGACGAGGCCTTCCCGGTAGCACGATTCAAGAAATAGAATCATCCCGCTCAGTATGGCGGTGTCGATGCCGTAGCCGTCGGTGAGTCTGGTTGCCAGCAGGTGTTCCCCATTATCTTTGCCGGCGTATTTCATCGTCGGCACCGCGTAGAACATGGACGCCTGGCAGAGCGCCTTGTACGTGCGGTTGTCATTGGCGTGGTACGACTGCCGGGAGCAGCCGATGCCGCACCCGTAGCAGGCGTGGTTCCGGGTCAGCCCCGGTATCGCCCACGGCGAGGGTAACTGAGCCTTGGCTGTGGTTGCCTGAATGCGGTCGAACAGTTGCCTCACCCTATCAGGGTCGGCGGCTTCCGGCCTCCTGTTGCCGGGAGCGACGACGATGGCTTTCAGGTTTTTCGACCCCATCACTGCGCCGAGACCGCCACCGCCGGAGGCTCCCCCTTCCGCCAGCACGATGGAGTAGGGTATCAGGTTCTCCCCGGCCGGGCCGATGGTCAGGACGCTGGCGTTTTTACCCAGTTCCGCTTTCAGATTATCGCTTGCCGCGAAGGTAGTCCGTCCCCAGATATGAGAGGCGTCGCGTATATCAACTTTTCCGTCGTGGACGTAAATATAAACGGGTTTTTCCGCCTTTCCCTGTACGGCGATGGCATCGTAACCCGCGTATTTCAACCAGGTACCCCACCGCTCCCCCAGATTGCAGTAGGAGAACGATTCCGGGTCGCTGTAGGACGTTTTGCCACAGACTTTCCAGCGGGAGCCGGCGAAGCCGGGAAACCCGGCCAGGGGACCGGAAGCGCAGATGAAGCAGTTCTCCGGGTCCGTGGCTTTTGCTTCGGACGGTACCATCTCCCAGTAGAGTCGGGCGGCGATGCCGTGCCCGCCGATGTATTTATCGGCATAATCGGCGGTATCCAGTTCGGCTGTTTTACCGTCGGATAGATTTACTTTCAGTATTTTGCCGGCGTATCCGTATTCAGGCATTTTAAGGTCCCCTTCTTAGCCGGTTTTAATGCCTAGCTCTTTCAGCTTGGCGGCGGATGGATTGCCGTCTTTATCCCAGCCGCGTACCGAGTAGTATTCATCGAGCATCGTGTCCAGGTCTTTCTGGCTGATGAGTTGCCCTTTGGACGCCCCTTCCTTGATGGCTTCCGTCATCAGGCGCTTGGGGAAGGTATCGTCCTTGCGGGTAAATCCCTCTCTGATATTAAATAATCGGGCGATATTATTAATCCTCTCGCCTATTTTCTCGATTTCCTCCGGTGTGAAATCCGTACCCGCGACGGCATTGACCAGGTCGGCGGTGTTCTGGCAGGCTATCCCGGGCACGGCCATGTCCAACAGGAAGGCGCACATCGGGGCGCAGTCGCAGGTAACGCAGCGGATGTCCTGGTTCCACTTGGTCAGCCTGCCTTTGCCCTCGACAACCATTCTGTCAACCTGCTCCGGGACGGGTATATCGAATATTTCCTGGAAGGCGTAGCCCCGGTTATGGTCGGCGCCGGTATAGGCTGTGGCGTAGTTCAGTCCGTGCGCCTTGGCTCCCCTCACGTCGTAGGCCGGTAATTCCAGCCCTTTGACATGCATGGCGTAAGCCTCCGAGCCCTTCCCGATTATACCCGCCGCCTTTTTTGTGCCTTGGGCCAGGATATCGCCGAGTCCCTCCCGGTAGGTTATCCTGCGCAGCATCTCCAGCAGGATGTTATGATTCCCGAATTTAAGTTCGAGACCATCGGTGTCCTTCTTGGTAAGAATCCCTTTTTCGTAGAGTTCCATGGCAAAGCCGATGACCACGCCCGCCGACATCGTGTCCAGCCCGTATTCGTCGCACATTCTGTCGGCGGCGATGACCGCGGGGAGGTAATCTATACCCAGCGTGCTCCCCAGCGAATAGGTCGTCTCGTATTCGGGACCCTCGCTCATGTAGCCCGCGTAAGGACCCTCTGTGACCAGTTTTATCTGGCTGCATCCCACCGGGCAGTCGTGGCAGTGGGCCTTGTGGACTATCATCCTGGCCTGGGCGGCGTCGCCGAGTCCCCTGACCATGTCGATTTCGCCCGTGGCCGACCAGTTATTAATTGGATATATTCCCATCCCGGAAGTGGCGTCGACGACCATCGGCGTGCCCGACTTGGAGAACTGGGGATAGAGTACGGGACTGTCCTTCATTGCCTGGTTCATCGCCTGGCGCGCTTTCTTGAATTTTTCGGCATCGACGACGCCGGGTCGGTGGCTGCCCCGCACGGCGATGGCTTTGAGGTTCTTGGAGCCCATCACTGCCCCCAGGCCTTTTCTACCTGCTGCTCTTCTCTCGTTGACGATGCAGGCCATCGGACCGAGTTTTTCCCCGGCGGGACCGATGCAGGCAATCCGGTAGTTCTGGTCGCCAAGTTCATCCTTGATGATAAGCTGCGTATCGGTGGTCAGCATGCCGCATAGTTTCTCCGCGCTTCGGAAGCGTACTTTGCCGTCCTTTATTGCCAGGTAAGTCGGTTTTTCCGACTTCCCATCGATAATCATCATGTCGTAGCCCGCCATTTTCATCTCGGCGGGGAACTGTCCGCCCGAGAGAGCCATGCCAACAGCACCGGTCAGCGGCGATTTAGCCACCACTGACATCCGGCTGGCGCAAGCTGCCCCGGATGCTGTCAGCGGCCCCACCGCGAAAATGAGCTTGTTTCCTTCGTCCAGCGGGGGAGTCTTCGGTTTGACCTCGTCGTACAGGCATTTGATGGCGAACCCCGCGCCTCCCAGGTAGTTTTTCACCAATTCGTCCGGTACCGTCTCTTCGCTGGACGTCTGGTTACTTAGATTTATTCTTAATATCTTTCCTGCGTACCCACCGCTGTACATGACATTCCTCCTGAACTATATATACGAAATAATTACATATATTACATCATTACACTGCCGCCATTGACGATGATGTATTGTCCGGTGATGAAATCCGAGTCGGACGAGGCCAGGAACACCGCCGTCCCTACCAGGTCGTTCGGTTCCTCGCGGCGCTTGATACACTGCATGTCAACGGTAGCATCGAAAGAAGCCCGATTACCCTCCTGTCCTAGGCTGGCTTCGGTGGCGGTAAAACCCGGAGCGATGCTGTTGACGTTAACACCAGCAGGACCCAGGGCTCTGGCCAGCCCCTGCGTCAGGGCATAGACAGCCGCCTTGCTGCAGGAATATGCCAGTAGGTTGACGCTTCCCGGCACCCTGAAAACGTCCGAGGCGATATTGATGATTTTGCCGCTGCCGGCCTTAACCATCAGGCGGCCGATAGCTTTACAGCACAGATAAGTGCCCCTTACATTGATTTCAAACATACGGTCCCAGTCAGCTACCAACCAGGCGTCCCATTCACGCCGTTCGACTCCATAGTACATGGCGGCGTTATTCAGCAGAATATCCACCCTGCCGTAGAGTCGCATCACCTCCTCGGCCATTTTTTGCGTGTCTTTCTCTTCGGAAATATCGGCCTTCATGGCGAAGGCTTCTCCGCCCCTAGCCTTTATTTCTTCCGCCGTGACCCGGGCGCGTTCCAGGCTGATATCGGGTAGCAGCAGCCTGGCGCCTTCATCGGCGAACCTCAGAGCGAATACCTTGCCCAGGCCCCGCCCCGCCCCGGTGATAATGGCTACTTTATCCTTCAACGCGGGTGACATAGAACCCTCCTTTGGATTATCCTGATGTGCCGGTCATGATATTTTAAGACTTTTAGTCAAATTATCGCTACTGGTTACCCAGCCGAAAACCGAAGCAACAGTCCATACCGTGGCTTCCTGGGTGTATTCGGGTCCGGTATTACCGCAGCCGTCGCTGATAAGTATGGGAAAATACTCATGAAAAAAGGCATCGCGCAGGGTAGATTCAACACATACATTGGTAAAAAGTCCGGTAAATACCGTGTATTTAATGTTATTTGTCTTTAATATAGCATCGAGGTCTGTTTTAACGAAGCCGCTATACCGGGTTTTATCAACGACGATATCATCGGTTTCGGGTTTAAGCTCATCGACTATTTCCTGGTCCCAGGTACCTCTGGTCAGGAACTTGCCCCTCAGTTCGGGATTTTTACGCATCAGTGCCAATCCACTCTGTTTCCAGTAGTTGGGCGATTCCTGGCCACCGGCATCGGACAGGTCCTGGCTGTAGGTCATCCTGAGAAAGACGATTCTCATCCCGCTATCTCTGGAGATTCCGACAATCTTCTTATTGACCTCGATGATTCGCCTGGCTTTATCTTCGTTTAGCCGCCCCATGTAATCGAACAATCCGCCCCTTTTACAGAATGCGTTCTGCATGTCCACCACGATTAAAGCCGTCCTTGCGGTGTCCAGCGTAATTGCTTCCGGTTCTGCCTTTAAAATTATCTCCATGAATGCCGTTCCCCGTTTTGTTCAACTGGCACTGATTTTACATCTTACCCCTTCCATCGTCAATTCAGTAGAGGGTTTTCCGGTTATTTTATTGCGTTTGACAATTTATCCACCGATATGCAATATTACACGTAAATAAATACTTCATTGTATATCATGCCTTTCATTTCTCAATTCCGTTAATATTAGATGGCCGGGAGGTTAGACGTGCCGAATGGTTTCATGGGAAAAATCCTGTGGGTGGACCTTTCTAGGAAGGAACTAAGGGAAGAACCGCTCGACGAGAAGACGGGTCGAGAATTCCTCGGCGGCTACGGCCTCGGTGCCCGTATATTGTTCAGTCGGCAGAAAGCCGGCGTTGACCCACTCGGCCCCGCGGCTATTCTCGGTATCACCACCGGCGTACTTACCGGCACCGACGCCCTGGGAGGCTCACGGTACATCATGGTGGGAAAATCGCCGTTGACGGGTGGCTGGGGGGATGCGAACTCGGGGGGTAATGTGGGGCCTTATCTGAAATTCGCCGGATACGACGCCGTCTTCTTCAGCGGTATCTCGGACAGGCCTGTCTATCTCCACATCAATAACGGCAAGGCCGAGATTAAAGACGCCGGTAAAATCTGGGGCAGGGATACCTTCGAGACGCAGGACATAATCTGTGAGGAACACGGCAAAGAACTCGAGGTGGCCTGCATCGGGCCGGCAGGGGAGAAGGTGGCCTTGATTGCTTCGGTGATGAACAACAAGGGACGCGCTGCGGGACGGTCCGGACTGGGGGCGGTGATGGGTTCCAAGAAGCTCAAGGCGATCGCGGTACAGGGCAATTTGAAAGTGCCTGTGGCTGATGCCCCCGGGCTCAAGGAGATGAGAAAGCGACATACGGCGGAGCTGGGCGGGCATGTTGTCGGCTTGCGGGATAACGGGACGCCGACTATCTTCAACATGTGCTGCGAGATGGACGATGCCCCCACCAAGAACTGGGGGGGCGTGGCCGGTATAGACATGCCCACCTATACCAACCTCGGGGCTGAGCCGGTGGTTGCCAAAGAAGAAAAAAAATTTGGCTGCTACCGCTGTCCCATCGCCTGCGGCGGTCTCATGAAGGCCGGTGAGGGCGAGTATAAATACGCCGCCGGCTCTCACAAGCCGGAGTACGAGACGCTGGCGGTGTTCGGACCCAACTGCTGCAACGACAACCTGGAGTCCGTCATAGTGGCCAACGATATCTGCAACCGCTACGGTCTTGATACCATTTCAGCCGGGAGCTGCATCGGCTTTACCATCGAATGCTATGAAAACAACATTATCACTATTAATGATACAGATGGTTTAGAGATGAACTGGGGCAACCACAGGGCTGTCGTCGCCATGACGGAGAAACTGGCTAGGCGCGAAGGCTTCGGGGATGTCATCGCGGACGGTGTGAAAAAAGCCGCGGAGAGAATCGGTAAGGGTTCCGAGAAATACGCCATGCACGTCGGCGGGCAGGAGTTCGGTGCCCACGACCCGCGAGGCGGTTGGGGATTTGCCACCGGCTATGGCACTGACCCCACCCCTGGTCGCCACACCCAGGGCGGCGGCATGGTGCCGCCCGGCGTGGATATTCCCCGGATTGAGCGTAGTCAGCGTAAAGGACGCGGTCTCCACCACAGGATAAGCACCTGCTTCAACCATGCCACCAATTCCATGGGAATGTGCAATTTCATCATCGGCGGTTTTCCCCACATCGATAACCTCATGGAATCGCTGAAAGCCATTACCGGCTGGAATGACCTTACTGTGGAAGAGCTTATCAGGACCGGCGAGCGGATTACCAACGTGCGGCAGGCTTTTAACATCCGGGAAGGACTGAAAACCCCGTTCGACTTCCCCGACCGAATGTTGGGCAGACCTCCCAAGACGGTCGGTCCCCGTGCGGGTATCACTATGACCCGGGCGGAGATTTTTAACGAATATCTCAGGGAGATGGACTGGGACTTCGATACCGGCAGGCCCAGCAAAGAGAAGCTTATCGAACTCGGACTTGATGATATTCTTAAGGAACTTTATAAATAAAGTTCAGAATATTCAAATAAAGCGGGCCTCCGGTTGTACGAATATCGCCCTTCCTTTTAAGAACACTATACCTTGCTAAACGAGGTAAATATATTTATAATGTTACCCGATTATACCCACCATACCAATTACGGGAGAAAGCAGGGGCAAGGTTATGGCTGAGGATTTTCTGGTCGCGACTGACCTTCACAAGAGCTTCCATGATTTTAAAGCCGTTAACGGCGTTTCTTTTTCTATCGCCAAGGGCGAGATTTTTGGCTTGCTGGGTCCCAACGGCGCTGGTAAAACCACCACCATACGCATGCTTTCCACGGTGCTGGAAGCTGACAGCGGTGAGATTATCATTGGCGGTCATTCCGTCCGAAAAAAGGCCGAGTCGGTGAGGGCTCTCATCGGCGTCTGCCCTCAGGAGCTGGCATTGTATGAAGACCTTTCCGCCATGGAGAACCTGATATTCTTCGGTCGTATGGATGGATTGAATACACGGGATGCCCGCGCTCAGGCTGAGGAATACCTGAAGCTGATGGGACTTCAGGACAGGGCTAAAGGGAGAGTAGCCAAATTCTCCGGGGGCATGAAACGCCGTATCAATCTGGCTATCGCTCTGATGGGTAATCCCCAGCTTGTCTTCATGGACGAACCTACCGTCGGTATCGATCCGCAGTCGCGCAACCGCATCTATGAGACCATCGAGGGACTGCAGAGTAAAGGTATGACCATCCTCTACACTACTCACTATATGGAAGAAGCCGACCGCCTATGCGACCGTATTGCCATCATGGACGGCGGCAAGATAATCGCCATGGATACACCGCGTGCGCTCAAGGCTCAACTGGGAGATTCAGAAAAGGCGACGCTGGAAGACGTTTTCCTGAATCTGACCGGGCGAAGCCTGCGCGATTAGACTGGAAAATTATGCGGGCCATATATATCGCTCTCAACGAAGTAAGACTCTACCTGCGGGATAAGGGAGACCTTGCCTTCAGCCTGCTCCTGCCCATCGTTACCGTTGCCCTTGTTTACGCCGCCTTCGGCGGGGAGACGAGATTTGAGGGTGACGCCTACGTGGTGGATGAGGATAACGGCCTGTATTCGAATATACTGATTGACCAGCTTGAAGCGGTGGATGGCGTTGATGTTGAGCTGCTGACAGCCTCCGAGGCCGATGCCAAGCTGGACAATTCTGATGTTTTGCTGGTGCTTTTCATCCCCGAAAATTTCTCGGAGGACCTGAAATCCGGAGAGCCTACACATTTGCTTTTTAAACAGAGAGGCAATGCCGGAGACGAGGGACAGATCGTACGGAGTATCATCCAGGGTGTGGTTAGTGAGATAAACAAGGAGTTCACGGTTAGGAGCCAGGTTGCTGAGATAGTGCAGGATAGGGGAATTACGCAGGACCAGATTGAAAACAATGTACAGGAATTGTTGGCTGAGGAGCGCGCCCGGCCGCTGGTGGGAGTGAACGAGGAGGTCTTGGGAGGAAGTTCCGACTTTGAGACCCAGTTTCTACCAGGTATCGTCACCATGTACGTTCTCTTCGCCGTCTCCATGACCGCTCGCATAATCGTTGAAGAACGTCGTAACGGGACGTTGGAACGTTTGCTTTCTACACGTCTCAGCGTTGGCCAGCTCTTTTTAGGTAAGTTCTTGGCCAATATGTCACGCGGATTCGTGCAGACGCTCATCCTCCTGGTGCTGTCTTATATCGTCTTTCAGATGTTCACCCCTCTAACGTTTCTACAATCGCTGGTTATTGCCCTACTTTTCACGGCGGCGGTCAGCGCCATCGGACTTATCATCGCCTCCATCGCCCACAGTGAAGAAGGGGCTTCCTGGATAGCCGTCGTTTTTTCGGTAATCTGCTTTATGTTCGGCGGTACTTTCTTCCAGGTCGCCAAAGACTCGGCATTCTACTCTATAAGTCGGATATCTATCAATACCTATGCCAATGATGCTTTTGATACGATATTAACCGGGGGAGGTTCTCTTGCCAATGTTAGCACAGACCTGCTGGTACTTGTAGGAGTCACTGTGGTTGGATTAATGATCAGCCGATATCTCTTCAGGATTGTAGCCGGGGGTAAATAGAGAAACTATGAAGCAGTTTAATTATATGTGGCTGATTGCTCTCAAAGATTTGAGAATCTTTGTGAAAGACCGTGCCGCATTGTTCTTTTTCATAATCTTCCCCTTCATGTTTATTCTGTTGTTCTATTTCCTTAATCTAGGCGCGGCTACGGACGAACGATTGACCTACTATCTGGTCACCAGCGAGGCGGAAGGAGGTCTCAGCCATCAGATAATTAACCTAATGGAGACAAAAAACGAATCTCAACTTAAACCCGGGGAACCTGTGTTTGTCGTTGAAAGCAATTTCGATGAAGCTTATCAGAAGGTTAAAGACGGTCAGTTATCCGGCTTCATCGCCTTTCCTGCCGACTTCACCGAGAGAATGACAACAGGGTCCGGCGCCCAACTTGAGGTCGTTGTAGACGCTGGAGCTGGTTACGATAGAGCTGCCCTTAACGGTATAGCTGCGGCTATCGCTTCACAGGTCGGTGCGGAACAAATCGTTATTAAAGCCAGCGTTTCACTGCTCGTCGAAGGTGGTATAATCCCCCCTGATGAAGAGAGTATAAACCAGGCGACCCGGCAGATTTTAGCTGAGATTACCGCCGAGCAAAGCCAGACTGGCGGGGAGCCGTCATTTATCGGATTCGATATTGAAAGAGTTGGTGATATCGAGTCCGGTAATCCGGCCGATTATGTTATCCCCGGCTATCTCGTCATGTTTGTCTTTTTCGCC
>Ga0209427_10000040_pt1 | contig 100478 bp, 87 predicted proteins | sample DeeMarSWOR136_30_FD_187465 | JGI IMG/M metagenome (GOLD analysis project Ga0209427, IMG submission 187465) | Marine sediment microbial communities from White Oak River estuary, North Carolina - WOR-1-36_30 (SPAdes) (version 2) | ecosystem: Environmental > Aquatic > Marine > Intertidal zone >... | reverse complement strand
GAAAAAGTTGATAAAAGAGGGCGCCTACACCATCACGGTGACCGATAGTGAGTATAACACCCTGGCCCATACTCCTGTTGCCTTCTACAAAGCAGAGGAAAAGAAAAAGGAAAAGTAACATCAGATTTGCGAGTGGAAAACAGAAGCGGGAGGAACAACGGGCTAGAACGGCCTAAAAAGCACATAGTATTCTCGAAGAGAAAGGTCCACCAGCAACGGTAAAAGGGAAAGGCGACTATGAATCCACGATGAACCTCTCTCGTGGGGATAATGAGTAGCCTGGAAACAGATGAACAAGAGAAAGTATAAAGACCTTCGTGAACATCTCGAGATATTACAGCAAAAAGGGCTACTCGTCCGCGTAAGCAAGGAAATTAACAAGAACACAGAGCTTCATCCATTGGTAAGATGGCAGTTTAGAAGTACAATCCCCGAGTCAGAGAGAAAAGGTTTCTTATTCGAAAACGTGATTGATTCGAAGGGAAAACATTACGATTTCCCCGTGGCTCTGGGGATTCTGGCTTCCAGTCCGGAAATCTATGCATTGGGCCTGCAGTGTAGTGTCGATGAAATCTCCGAAAAATGGGAAAAGGCCCTGGCTAATCCCATCGAGCCGGTGACCGTTGATTCTGGACCTGTTCATGAAGTTATCTACACGGGAGATGAACTGAACGGAAAAGGGAAAGGTCTCGACATGCTCCCCGTACCCATATCCACCCCGGGCTTCGACAACGCGCCCTACACCACTTGCTCCCATTGGTTCACCAAGGATATTGAGACCGGAATCCAAAATGCCGGTAATTACCGGGGGCAAATAAAAGGGCGAGGGAAAATCGGCTGCTATAACCAACCCGGTCAGCATTTTACCCTTCACCTACAAAAACATAAGGAAAAGGGTATTCCTATGGATGCCGCGTTGGTCATTGGGGGGCCGCCGGTTGTTTCCTATGCCACGGTTCAAAAAATCCCTTACGGCGAGGATGAAATGGCGGTTGCCGGCGCCCTTGTTGGAGGACCCATACATATGGTGTGTTGCAAAACCGTGGATCTTCAGGTACCTGCGGAGTCCGAGCTCGTCATAGAGGGGAAGGTTAACACGGAATTTTACGAGCCCGAAGGACCGTTTGGAGAATCTCACGGCCACATTCATCCGAGGAAACTGAGCCCGTACATGGAAATAACTGCAATTACTCATCGGAAGGATATGATTTATGTTTCATTTATCAGCCAAGTGACCCCAAGCGAGAGTAGCGTCATTAAGAAGGTGGGATACGAGCCGATGTTCCTCCGATTTCTGCGAGACCAAGCTGGCCTGAAGAACGTGATAAAGGTAAAGATGCACGAGGCCATGACCAATCTTCGAAAAGTCGTTATCATTCAGATGCAGGGACCCTCTGAGGCTGAGGTTTGGCGGTCCTTAATGCTCGCTGCTGGGTTCCACCAAGGGGTTGGCAAAGTCTTGATTGCCGTAGATGAGGACATCAACCCCCAAGATCCGGACTCGCTGCTCTGGGCTATCAGTTATCGTTGTACGCCTCACAAGGACATTCAAATTATCAAAGGGCAGGAAAAAGGGCATGCGCCTCCTTTTCACTATTTCGAGGGTATGACTGAGGATAAGGTTTTGTTCAAAGAGGCAGCGGATGACAGTTGCATATTGATCAACGCCACATTGAAAACTCCCTTTCCCCCGATCTCACTACCAAAACGGGAATACATGGAGCGTGCTGAACAGATATGGACAGAGCTTGGGCTGCCGCGGTTCGAAAAGAAATATCCGTGGTACGGATATTCCCTCGGACAGTGGGATGAGGAGTTGGAAGACGAAGCAGAACTGGCTATCAGGGGTGATCACTATAAAACCGGGGAAAAGCTCGCGAAAAACAAGGTCAAGATGTAATAAGGAAGATCGCAAAGATTTCAGAGCGGTAGAAACCAGAGCTGAGGTACCTACCACAGGTTAGAGTATGGGCAAGGAACGATAAATTACAAAAACCCAGACAAAAAGGAGGAAGCCATGAAAAAGCTAACTATTGTTTCGTTAATTGGAGTGTTTATCTTTACGGGAATCTTCTTCGGCTTTCTGACACAAGTTTCGGGACAAGACTTTCCCAAGAAAAATATCAGATGGGTTGTTCCATATGCGCCCGGCGGAGGATTTGACACGTATTCAAGGGCGATAGCACGAACCATGAAAAAGCATTTGCCCAAAGGCGTTAATGTTATCGTAATGAACAAACCCGGTGCTGGAGCTCAAGTGGGCACCAGTTTGATTTACAATGCCAAGCCGGACGGATATACGGTCGGAATCTTGCCCATGCCAGGTCTATACATGCCTCAGATGTTTTACAAGACCAAATACGACGTGAAGAAGATCACATGGCTGGGCACGGTTTTAAATGAGCCAATGGTCTTCGCTCTGGCTGCTTCGTCAAAGTTTAAAACGCTCGAAGAGGTGCGGCAGGCAGAATCTTTTCGGATTTGTGGCACGGGATTTACGGGACCGGAAGTCGTTGCACCCATCACAATGGAAACATTGGGAATCAAGGCCAAATTCATTATTGGCCATAAGAGCAGCAAGGAGGCAATTCTGGCTGCCATGAGGGGAGATGGGGATGCCGTCGTGTTTTCTTATGGGACCATGCGCAGCCATGTGCTGGGCAAAGGCTTCAAGGCCTTGCTTCTTATTGGGGCACAAGAGAGATCCCCTGAGATGCCGGATGTACCGATACCAGCGGAAATCGGGCATCCCAAATTGGGACTCCTCGGGACCTACCGTGTTATTGGAGCACCCCCGGGTTTGCCTAAAGACCGGGATAAGTATTTAAGTGACATTTTGCTGAAGAGCTTGAACGACCCGGAGTTTCAGGAATGGACAAAAAAGGCGAAGCGGCCTATTACCATAATGGACGGTTCCGCCACCAAAAAAACGTTACTGGAAGTTATTAGTCTTTACGATAAGGATTATCGAGATCTCTTAGAACGGTACTTCAAGAAGTAAAAGGCAATACGCTGTCGGACAAAAAAATCTGCGGCGGAACAAGAACGGCAATAGCATAACCCGTGGTCGTAGAGCCATATAGCGTGCTGTTGAAAGGGATTTAAGGGTTAGGCCCGGGGCCGTGTGAGCCGGAGACCTTCAGACTCGCCGACCGATACTTCGTACTTGAAGTTTCGGAAAGCTTCTCCACAATGTGACGTTTTACACCTCTTCCAATTGGGAGATAATCTCGTTGGATTGGGAACTATTTATTGCCACGCTGGCCAACTTGTTGGGTTGGCCGGGGATCTTATTTCTCATTTCCGGGACTATCATCGGAATGATTTTTGGCGCAATCCCGGGGTTGAGTGGTACTACCGCTATCGTCGTTTTGATTCCCATGACTTTTGGTATGAACCCTTCTACGGCGATGCTCTGGCTGGGAGCTGCTTACGGCGCTGCCACTTACGGCGGCGCCATTCCAAGCATATTGATCAACACCCCCGGAGAAGCGCCCAATGCAGCAACAGTTATTGATGGCTTTCCCATGTCCCAAAAGGGAAAAGCAGGCATCGCCCTGGGAGCTGCGGCTACTGCTTCTACCTTAGGTGGTCTTATAGGCCTCCTGATTACCCTGTCCCTGATTCCTCTGCTTATAAAGTTCTTGATGTCTTTTTCCTATCAGGAATTTTTCATGATGGCCTTTTTAGGATTGTGCATTATTGCCGTCCTCGGTGAGGGGACGCTCATCAAGGGATTGGCTTCAGGGGGCCTGGGCATCATGCTTTCCTTCATAGGGTTTGATCCCATTACATCGGAACTGAGATACACCTTTGGAATTGAATACCTGTGGGATGGCATCCCCGTTGTTCCCGCCATATTTGGGCTTCTAGCCATCGGCGAAGTCATGGACCTGATTATAGAGGGAAAGACGATTGCATCCCCTCGGGCGACACGAGCGCCTCAAGGGCAGGTATGGGAGGGGGTCATTGAGACGTTTAAAAACATTCCATTAGTGCTTCGAAGTTCAGCTCTGGGGACGTTCATCGGTGCAATTCCGGGCGTCGGCGGCACAGTGGCAGGTTTCTTTGCCTACATGCAGGCAAAGCAAACGTGCAAGAACAACGAAACTTTTGGCAAGGGTGATGTTCGCGGCGTCATTGCGCCTGAAGCCGCCAATGATGCCAAGGAGGGCGGTGCCTTATTGCCTACCCTGGCTTTCGGGATCCCCGGAAGCAGTGCCATGGCTGTCTTCCTGGGGGCTTTGACTTTGCATGGACTGGATGTGGGACAAGATATCTTTGTAACGCATTTGGGTGTGGTTTACATGTTGATCCTGGCAATGTTGGGATGTCATATGGTGGCCGCTGTTATCGGTCTATTGGTTGCTGACAAGGTTGCCATCCTCACGAGAATTCGACCCACGCTCTTCGGACCCATTATTTTCGTTGTCTGCCTCATCGGTGCTTATGCCCTTCGAAATAGTATGGGCGATGTATTTGTGACTGTCCTGTTTGGTTTGCTGGGCTACGAGATGCGAAAGTTCGGTTTTTCTCGAATTGCGCTGTTTCTGGGGCTCCTTTTGGGTGGCATGGCAGAGATAAGCTTTCGTCAGGCTTTAATGTCGGAAGCCGGAACTGCGGGATTCTTTACGCGCCCCATTTCCCTGGTATTATTTTTAACAATGTTGGTCATGATTACTTCTCCGTATATTCGGGGTTACCGGAAGAGAAGGAGGCAAAGTGTATGAAAACCGAGGAAAAGGTTCTCACTTTTTTTCTTCTGGGCATTGTGTGTTTTATGATGGTTTTAACTTTTGGGTACAGGCCTGGATCGAGATTGGTTCCCCAAGTCATTGGATTTTGTACTTTAGCTCTCATGATAATCTTATGCATGATGGTCATTTCTCCAAAGTTTGCTTCTTGGTATCAGAAAGTAGAAGGGACATCACCCCTCATAGGAATGAGCAAGGAATTGATTGAGTCGGGGAAAAAAGTTGAGCAGAAGGACATGAAGAAAAGGGAAATATCCGTTGTGGGGTGGGTGTTATTCCTCATGGCTGTCACATATATTTTGGGATTTCTCGTTGCCATCCCTCTTTTCCTCTTTCTCTTTTTGAAACTCTGGGCGAAAGAGGGGTGGGTTTTGTCACTGTGCATGTCAGGAACTGTTTTGGGAGTCGTCTTTTTTGTCTTCGTTTATATATTACAACTCCCATTACACGAGGGCATTGTTTTCCAATAGAAACCCCTTCGATGAGCACCAGATTTCAACCCCCGGCTGTGGACCGGTATAGTCCCATGAAACTCCTTAACCACCGGAGCTTCCCCTCTTTTTCTCTCTGACTGGCTCGACGAATTACCATCGGGCATCTTCAAAAGCCCGGCATCTGCCCTCAAATCCCAGGTGCCTCATTTTTCTGCAGCTTGCGTACCAGGTATTCCCAAAAGTTATTGATATTTTTTGGATAAAAAACCTGCTCCCCTTTTCCTTCAGTTTCCGCCAGTGTGCTCGTGCTCAATGACCCAATCTGGGAAGCTGTCACCTGCAATCTGGCCGCCCTTTCCAAAAGAACGGCATAGACCGTCGCTTCTTCAACCGAAGCCCCTGTTACCACCACACCATGATTACGCATGAGGAGCGCACGGTGTCCATTCAGGCAAAGCGCTACGGCTTCCCCCAACGCAGGGGTACGAATGAGCAAAGTGGTTTCAACAAAGACGGGAATGCTAGCAAACAAACTACCCTCGTGGCTAATGGTTTTAATGGTGCCCTCAGTAGCACCGACAACTATGCTGTAAAAAGGATGGGTATGGATGACACAGTTTATGTGTGGGTATATCTTGTAGATTTCGGTATGGATAGGATATTCTGAATGCCTCCGCCCTGAGCCCACGAGTTTAGTGCCTTCAAAGTCAATAATAATGATATCTTGCGAAGTAATTTCCTCCAGCCCCAAGTCATGCGGATTCATGTGTAGGTGCGTCTGACCCGGTTTTCTTGCCGTTACGTGTCCCATGGTCAGGTTTGCATGACCTCCCATAGCCAAAATGTTACAGCTCAACGCAAGCTTCTCGGATAGTTCCGCATCAACTTCTGGCATAACCTTAAATCTCCCCTCTATGAGTATGTGGCGAGTTGAACCAAAACCTCCCCATTTTTTGCCTTGGGTAATTGAATATTTTCTCCCCTTGTATCTCGATGACGGCTCCGATATCTCTCGATCAAACCGTAAAGAAGCTCTGTACCTCCCGGGGAAACAACTCTTCAGCTTTCAGGCGACGGTGGCAGACACCCTGCTCGTAGGCGTATTCGAGAAAGGCCTCCAGCGTTTTCCGGTTGGGCTCAACGCCGTAGGGCCAATAATCATCTCCGAAAATTTCCCTCGATCGAACGGTGTACTCGGAACACCAGGGGATTGGGAAGCGGGGTGATGACATGTCGAGCGCCCGTTCAATGCTTCGGCGCTTGGCCTCCTCGAAGGCCTTAAATAGGTTCATGGCCACCCATGGATAGCGTTTCAGCACGTCAGCACGTATTGCGATGGTGTGCATAATTGGGAAGATTCCGGTCTCGCGCCAGTACTCTTCTTCTGCAGCTCGATAATCGGGGATGAGACGAACAATTTCCGGTTTCGCGGCGAGAAAATGTCGCGGAGGCCGAGCGCTCAGGACCGCGTCAATGTCTCCCGAAAGAAGCAACTCGGTCAAAGAACGGTCGGGGACGGGTGTGTAGCGGACACCCTTCGGAATTTTGAGATCCACCTTCTCGGTTCGCCCCGCTTCATTGACGCCAGCCTGATACCAGTCGATATCCTGGAGTCGTATGCCGACCTGGTGCACGAGATAACCCCGTGTGTATACAGAGGCCGTCTGTGCCCATTCGGGAACGCCGACCTTTTTTCCAGCAAGATCCTCCGGCTTCTTAACATCCCCATCCCGGCGCACGTAGATGGAGGATAAGCGGAAGATGCGAGACGGGAAGACCGGGATCGCCGTAAGATCTTCGTCGTTCTGAGAAATGAGCGAGACGTACTTAGCCATCGATATTTCTGAGACATCCCATTCCCGAAAATAGAGGAAGCGGTAAAAGATCTCCTCATGCTGCAGCTTGAGATAGGTAATCTCGATGCCTTCTGCCTCTATATCCCCCTGGGCAAAATCGCGCACGTGATCGTAGTCACCAATCGCAAGGGTGAGATGGACTTTATGCATCTTCATCTCCTTAGTCCGTCGAAGTTTCTTGCCGACTCTCCGCATTGATTCTCAAGTTCGTGATAATGGCAGCGGGAAGCCTTTGAACGACCGGTATGCGAAAATATCTCGAATTGTTCAAAATGGCCATTATCCACCCGAGCCATTGCGCCCAAAACACAAAGACGATTGATAACCGTTACATCTTTTTTCGCCACCCTGTATTCTTGCCAGCTGCAGCCAAAATAGCATCCTCTATCCTCTTGTATCCAGTACAACGACAGATGTTGCCCGCTATCGCAGTACGTACCTCCGCACGTGTGGGAGCGGGATTGTTCTCCAATAAAACCTTCGCTGAAAGAAGCCATCCGGCCGTGCAGAACCCACACTGCACTGCGTCGTGCTCTATGGCCGACTTCTGTAGAGGGTGGAGTTCCCCATTCCGGGCTAATCCCTCTATGGTCGTTATCTCCTTGGACTGACATCTTACCGCAAGGGTCATACAGCTTAGGACCGGTTCTCCGTCAACAATCACCGTACAGGCCCCGCAGGCACCCGAGTCACATCCCTTCTTTGTGCCCGTTAGCGCCAACTCTTCCCTCAGGACATCTAAGAGAGTCTGATTCGGCTCCACGGATAACTCATAGACGTCTCCGTTCACCTGCAAGGTGATGGTCGTCTTCAAGTCCCACCTCCTCGTCTCGTCGCAGCCTCCAGGGATTGGTCTACTGCCGACTTCACATAGATCCTAACCATATCCCGACGATACTTAGGGGTTAAGCCGGAAGCGTTGTTAACGGGATGAGCCTGCTTATATGCTGCCTCTGCCAGCCCTTCTATCATTTCGTCCGTAATCTTCTTACCCTTAAGCTCATCGGCTGCTTTGATCAAAAGGGGGGCTTTCCCCACTCCGGTCAGAGCCACCTTAACGTCCCTGAAAGTTCCATCTCCCCCTTCTAACGCCAACGTCACTGCAACACCCAATAGGGGATAGTCTATGGTTTTGCGTACTCTCAGCTTGAGATAGGCCCCCCCTGAGTTGGCCGATGGAGTCGGCACCTGCACCTCCATAACGACCTGGCCGGGATGTAGGGTGTGAGGTACTTTCCCATCGCCGGAATAGAGCTCGCTCAGGGGTATGACCTTCTCACCCTTGGGGTCTGCTATCTTAACCCTTGCCCCAAGAACCAACAGGACAGGTGCAAGGTCACCACAATAGGTAGCCCAGCACGTTTTGCTCCTGCGGACCGCATGGCAGACAGTGCCCCACAATTTATGACATGCCTCCAGCCCCTGCCTCCACATGGGGGGGCGGTTATAGTAGAGACAGCATGAATCCTGGCAGAGATTGCCGCCGATGGTACCCATGGCCTGAATCTGGGCGCTTCCGACATCCAACGCTGCCCGGGCAAAAATGGCATATTTTTCCCTCACTACTGGGTCGGCTACTAGATGGCGGAGGGTAACCAGCGCTCCTACGTTCAATCCGTCTTTCTGGGAATAACGTATCCCGTTAAGATTCGGTACGCAGCACAGATCCACCAACATTTTCGGGACTTTCAGCCTATTCTTCAAGGCCACCATGAGGTTGGTCCCACCCGCAATGGCCTGAGCATTAGCTCCGTGCTCCTCCAGCAACTTACAGCATTCGCCGATGGACTTAGGTTGGGCATACTCGAATTTCGGCACCTTCATGGCTGTCTCCTTTCCTCCTTGACCCCGGCAAACATCGCGCTCATAACCTAAGCCCGATCTTTAGGGTTCCCATTCTTTTTCTCTTGAGCTTTCCTCTTCAGAGCATCAAGAACCTTATCCGGAGTGATGGGAAGGTCTCTGATTCTCACTCCAACGGCATCGTAAATGGCATTGGCAATGGCCGGCGGGAGAGGTACGTTGCTTGTTTCTCCCACTCCCTTCGCGCCATAAGGCCCCTCCCGGTGAAGACATTCTACAAGCATCGATTCCATCTCGGGCATTTCCAGCACTGTTGGAACCTTATAGCTGAGGAAAGAAGGGTTTAAAACAGTGCCGCCCTTGAACATGAACTCCTCAAAGAAGGCGAAGCCTATCCCAAACCCAATTCCTCCCTCAATCTGACCAACACAGTTAGCGGGGTGGATCGCCTTGCCTATGTCGTGGGCCGCGTAGACTTTCAAGACCTTTACCTCTCCGGTCTGCCTGTTCACCTCTACCTCAACACCATGAGCTCCGAGCAACCAGAAGATCATATACGTTGAGAAATATTTCCCCGGAACCTTCACCTCAGGGAAATAGAAGCCCCTTCCCAAAACGGTTCCGCTGGAACCGTAGTGCTCGGCCAGCAGCCTTGGGATGGGAAGCGGTTCTTCCGGCACACCCTTAAGGTAAACGTTCCCATCCTTGATTTCCAAGTCCTCCGTATTTGCCTCCCAGGATTCCGCGGCCAGCTCGATAATCTGTCCCCTCGCATCCGCAGCGGCCATCTTGACCGCATTTCCCATATGAAAGGTGGAGCGGCTGGAGGTGGTTGAGGCATCATAGGGGGTGAACGCGGTGTCCGGAGTCGCCTTTCTCACCCACTCCAAGGGCACACCCAGCTCCTCTGCAACGATTTGGCACAGGACCGTTTCCGAGCCCTGCCCCACCTCCGTGGTGCTGCTCAAAACCTCCACCGTCCCGTCCTCGTTCACCTTGACAAAAGCCGCTGAGCCAAAGGGAGTCTTGATCGCCCTCTCCATACAAGCGATACCCCTGCCCCTATCCTTGCTAAGAGGCTTCATGCCCCATTCCATGCTTTTCGCGACCTTCTCAAGACATTCCTTAAGGCCTTCCGAATATATCTCCTGGCCGGTGGTGTGCACATCACCATCAGTGTAGACGTGCTGCAATCTGAACTCCAGGGGGTCTATTCCCAGTTTCCGGGCGATGATGTCCATGTGAGACTCATAGGCCCAAGCCGCTTGCGGCCCGCTGTAGCCCCGCATTGCCCCGGCTACCTGTCTGTTGGTATAGACACAGTAGGCATCCACACGAACGTTCGGTATGGTGTAGGGCCCTGCACCCGACACACCTCCGAATCGACATACCGTTGGCCCTTTTTCAGCGTAGGCTCCAGTCGCCCAGTACATTTTCACCTGTCGGGCAATAAGGGTCCCGTCCTTTTTGACCCCGGTTTTCAAGTGAATCACGGAGGGATGTCTCACTATAGCGGAGCAAAATTCCTCTTCCCTGGTATACATCATCCTTATTGGCTTGTTCCTTATTTTCCAAGCTAAGGCGATCGCACATGCCTCAGCCTGGAGCCCACCTTTGCCACCGAAATTGCCGCCAATGTAAGGTGCGCTGATAACCCGCACATTGCTCGTTGGGATATTCAACGCGCTCGCTATTTCCTTGCGGCAGCGATACGGGGAATCGTTATTAGCCCAAAGGGTTATGCGGTTATCATCATCGATCAAGCAGATTGCACCGTGGGGTTCAATGAAACTATGATGCACCATCCCGGTGGTAAATGTGTCCTCGAAGATGTGATCCGATCCTGCAAATCCAATTTCTACGTCCCCCTTTATGAGTTGAAAATGGTTGCAGATGTTCGTCCCCTTAATAGGGTTAATGCCTGGAGCGTGATGGTAGCTTCCCAATTCTTCGTGGATTAGAGGGGCTTCAGGCTTGGCCGCCTCAATGGGATCGAATACAGCGGGCAATTCGTCGTAGTCAACCTCGATCAACTCAAGGGCTTCTTCCGCAGTTGCCTCATCCAGGGCGGCCACTGCTACCACGCCTTCCCCCAGATAGCGCACCTTGTCCCTGGCCAGGAGCGGCTTATCCATCAGGGCCTCACCGTGCAAAAAGGGGAGATCAGCCCCGGTGACGACTCCCTTGATCCCAGGAAGCCTCTGTGCCCTGGAGGTATCGATACTCAGAATACGGGCATGGGGATATTTGCTCCGGAGCACTTTCCCGTAAAGCATGCCACGGAGCTGTATATCCTCTATATAAACAGCTCTCCCCGTTACCTTGCTCTTTGCATCCAAGCGGATGGGGGAATTCCCAACAAACTCATGTTGTTCCATTACACCGGTACGGTCCATAGCCACCTATCCATCCCCTGTGTCATTCTTTGCCGCATTAGGGTTATGGTGATATTTATGTATTCTTCCCCCGCCTTGTCAAGGAGTAAAATCGAGACCTCCGAAAAAATCCTATCTTCTTCTCAGGGCATCCCTTTCCAGTTTCTCGGTTATCCCAAACCACTCCATTTCATTAATATTATTCGGTCTCCAAAAGTAGTATACATTTCCGGGGAAATAGTTCAATAACTCTATCTCTATAGGATTTTGCCAAAATATCCCGTGATTTTCACGGGGATGAATTGCTTCTTCTTTGTGGAATTCGAGAGATAGACCCCCATAGTCCCTCTTTGTACTCCGCCTCATGGGTCGAAACCCTCACTGGGAAGAAATTGACTAAAAAGGGAGCCGGTACAAGGTACAATCACGGCAACCGATAGTTATCGTAACATCCTGGTTCATGCTCCCTTCCTTTTATAGGGAAGAAGAAACGTAACCGGGCTCATGAACGCATCTGTTGGCGAGTTCAAGAAAGAGAGATATACATTAAGATCTTATTTTCTTGGAAGCGGCCGGAAAATGTGTTAAGCTAAAAGGCCGATTACACTAGAATGCAGTCTGACCAGACAAAGCGGGAAAATGAGCTCGTGTGGGCGTAAGCATTCTAAGTCTTTCCTGCGAATGTTTGGTAGGCTGGGTTAGCGCAGTTTCAGGAGAAATGTTACTATTCATACTTTATATAAACGAAGAAGGAGGGCGTTATGAGTGCTTATAAGGATGTGCGCGAGTGGGTAGATCAGGCAAAGGACATAGGTGAGCTTAAGATCATAGAGGGGGCCGACCCAAACCTTGAAGTAGGCACTATCGTGCAGATAGATGCAAAAAACGAGGGGCCGGCCCTTTTGTTCCGTAAGCTCAAGGGCCACACTGAGGGATTTAGGATTTTAACCAACTCCATGGCCAACATAAGGACCGTTAACCTGGTTTTTGGGTTACCCATAGAAAACAGCATCCAGAAGAGCGTTGAGGCACTGAGGGTTAAGGCAGGGGAATGGGCAGAGACGGCCAATGACTTCCCGGCCAAGGTCGTTAAATCCGGCCCAATACTTGAGAACGTGGAGGAAGGCGATGCCGTTGACCTCAGTAAGTTTCCAGCCGCGCGGTATCATGAGCTGGACGGCGGAAAGTATATTGGTACTGGAGTTGGCGTAGTAACGAGGGATCCCGATTCCGGGGAACTGAATATGGGCACTTACAGGGTGCAGCTTCACGATAGCCGAACCGTGGGGTTTTATATTTCGCCGGGAAAGCACGGTAGAATGCACCGAGACAAGCATTTCTCAAGGGGTGAGCCATGCCCTGTAGCGATGATTTTTGGCCTCGATCCTCTCAATTTCGCTCTATCTGCTAGTGAAATTCCGGCTGGCACCTTCGAATTGGATTATTTGGGCGCAGTAAGAGGGGAACCTGTGCCTGTGATAAAAGGCAAGGTCACGGGCTTACCTATCCCTGCACATGCTGAGATAGCCGTTGAGGGATTTGCCGATCCCGAGGAGACTATGCTTGAAGGGCCTTTTGGTGAGTGGACAGGCACTTACGGGAGCGATGCCAGGCAGGAACCCTTTATCAAGGTGGCGGCATTGTATTATCGTAATGACCCGATCATGCTCGCTTCCCCGCCCTCAAAGGGTACCTACAATGACCACGGATTTTTCCGGAGCGTTTGGAGATCGGCACTTCTCTACAATGAGATCGAGAGGGCAGGTATTCCCGAAGTAAAAGGGGTCTGGTGTCCCCCTTTTGGTGGGTCGCGTCAGTTTGTCATCGTCTCTATAAAGCAGAGTTATCCGGGCCACGCTACAGAGGCGGGACACATAGCTTCTCAGACCAGAGCCGGGGCATACGCAGGAAGGTACGTTGTTGTGGTTGACGAGGACATAAATCCATATGACATGGATGACGTGATGTGGGCGGTATGTACGAGGTCGGAGCCCGTGGAAATGGACGTGATTAAGAAGGCATGGAGCACTCCTCTCGACCCGCGGATCCGAAAGCCGACCGATAGCTACCATAACTCTCGGGGCATCATCTATGCTGTCAAGCCATATGAATGGTTCAATGATTTTCCACCGACGGCTGTGGAAAGGGAGGAGCTGCGAAAAGCGACCTTTTCCAAATGGGCTGATCAGCTAGACGGCAGATGGAAGGTTATCTAGGTCTAAGGGTTTTAGACGAATACGATCTTTGAGCCGGACCAGAAAATTTTTGATATATTCCAGTTCCCTTGATTCCCCCCATTGACTGAAATATAGTGGCATTACCTACCGAGGCTACCGCATTGCTGGTGGAGGCGTAAAAACCACTGGTGCTTCGCGGGCTTTTTCCGCCGCCGGTCATGGTCACGACCCTATCCTTCAGTCTTATCTTGCTCATAGTAACTCACCCCTTCTTTCGGCCAGCCAGATCCGGCAAAGATGGCCAGTTGGGCTCCAGTATCCTCCGAATCTCCAGAACAAAAGCCCGCGTACCACATTAGGAAATACGTTGCTCGCAGCACATAGTGGCCCCTGCTGAGGTGTGCAAGTTTATAAGCGGCCAGTTAGCTCAGTTTTCCCTATTCTCGGAGACGCGGGACAACGAGTTCCCTACTCTTCGGAAAGCTGGATCAAATCGATACTCGTTATTGTCGTTTGCTTTTGGCTAGCGGGAGCGTTAGCCAGATGCCACGCGGTGTACTGCTCTGGATACAGTTCACTAGCCGACATTCCGTCCACAGGAACAATAACTCCGAGTCCCCTCAAGGCGGCCCCAGTGGCTGTGTGAAGAACAGCGCCGTGAGCGGCGGTTCCCACCACAATTACGTTTTCAATCCTCCTCTCCGCTAGGATCTTTTCCAAGTCAGTACCGAAGAACTTATCCGGCCCCGACTGAACTACCGGCTCACCCTCGAGGGGCGCAACGTCCTTGATGATGTCAGAAATGCTTCCGGCTCGAGTAAGACTGTAGACGACGGACATCCCTTTTGTCCTGGCCTCGGACAAGAGCTTTTTGATTTTCGGGACGGAAGCCACACATCGAGGTCTTCTTTCAACGTTACAGTTCTGGTTTTGAATATCCAGAATGAGAAGGGCTGTTACCGTAGGGTCAACATGTATCCCTTTCAGTTCGGGTGGCGGTGGAACCTTAACGCTGCTCCATTCATCTACAATAGTATTCTTCCCCTGCATCACATCCATAATTAGTCCTCCTTTCAAACAGGCTTTCATTCATTTAACGATTCCTTACCTTTCCGCTCGAGCTTTAGCAAGTGGACGGGGACTATCTCTTCAACGACCATGGGATGACCCGACATCCTCCTGTTTGTATAACGGCGGTCCAATAGATTCCCTTATCACCATTTTCCATCATCAAAGAGGTGGCCCCACTTCTTGTGGACCTCCTCGAGGTATTGAGGGGAGCTCCCGTTGCCCCTGGAAAATTCTCCCTCTCTTCAAAGGGAATGCACGCATCCACCAATGCCAAAGAGGTATAATAGTCCTTATTCTTATCAAAACAGAGGGGATCGAGGGGAGTACTGCGGGAACGATTAATGAATTCGATACCGGTGGCGGGTAGCTATGGCCCACAATACCTGATCCATGTTGGATGGGTCAATATCTTCATCAACTACCACTACCTACCAGCATAGGCCCCGGCTGTAGTTTGCGCAGCCACATGGAGCACCTGCCGAGCATGACCGTAATACCTCTGCTTGATAGAGATAACATTAAATAACCTTGACCCAACCTGTTCATACCGCCATACTCCCTTAACCTCCGGAATTCCCGCTGTCTCCAGCTCCTTCCAGAGGAGAGCGGAACGCATCAGTGATCGGAAATCGAAGGGTTTGCCCCGGATCTCATGGCAGCCGGTCAAGATGGGATCATTACGGTGCAGCACCGATTTTACCCTCATCACAGGCTCCTATCGACTGGAACTGCCATAATATCCCGTCCATTCGGGAAACGGTCCCTCCGGTTTTGTATCACCAGGGGAACAATAATCCTCGATCACTATCTCCGCGTGGGCGGGAATAGGTAGGCCTGTTTCTGGCCCCTCAATAACCCCACCTCCCTTCGTATCCTTAGTTGCAGCATAAACCTCCTCGCTACAGGGCCCCTCTATCAAGAAATCCCCAAGATTCCCCTTATGAAGAGCCTCCCTCGTGGCTACGTGAAGATAAGACCGGTCGTAGCCAGATATCCGCATATGAATATATGCTCTAGATACCGTATCACCGGCAAAAGTCAAAGTAATTTTTTCTTATGCTATGTATAAGAAAACATTATCCTTTCGATCCAATGAAAACACAGGTTCAAGGCACCGTCAAGCAAAAGGGGATAATAGGGAGTAACGCTTTTCACCCTGCGAACAATTCATCCCCTGAGGGAAACCCTCGGATAAGGGTCCGTCATCAAAAAGCCAGGTTTGGGGCTCCTCAAGCGAAGTTAGATCAGTATCGGGCATAAGGCCGTATCCATTTTTCCTCGCTTATGCTATATATAAGAAAAAGTGATACCTCTCAAAATCTAACCAGGATAAGGATTATTGAGAGGATCTTTGGAGCGCATAGATTGGGAGGTGATAGAAGTGCTTAATTTTAACCAGCTGCGAACATTTCATCAGGCGGCAAAATCCCTCAATTTTACCGTAGCCGGGAAGAACCTGTTCGTTAGCCAGCCTGCAGTGACGGCGCAGATAAAACTATTTGAGGAGTTCTGTGATTTGGATCTGTTTGCAAAAAAAGGCCGCAGGATATATTTGACCGATGAGGGCAAAACAATCTTCAAGTATACCTCCAAGATATTCGAACTGGAACACGATCTGGAGAAGACCATTTATGACCTGCAGAAGTTGAAACAAGGGTGCCTTCGTATTGGTACTACCAAAACGTATGCCCGGTACTTGATGCCCGTCCTCCTCACGCCCTTTCACCAGTCGTTCCCCGGTGTAACCATCGAGTTGAATGAGGGAAGCTCTCTGGAAATGAGCGAACACGTTCTCGATTTCAGGAATTCACTCGCTATCATACCTAGAGTGGATGATAATCCCGATATACATTTCATCCCACTTTTCCGGGAAGAAGTGGTATTGATAGCTGCTTCGGATTATCACCTAACGAGAAGAGATGGAATATCCATTGAAGAGCTGATTGGCGAGCCAATTGCAATGAAGGAAATCGGCTCAGGAACCAGGAGATTGGTGGAGGAATGTTTCGGAAATGATAGGGAGAAGCTCAACATACTAGCTGAAACCAGCAATATGGATTTTATCAAGGAGTTGGTGAAACAAGGTAAAGGCATCTCCTTTCTGGTCAAGACGGCCGTCAAGAGAGAACTGGCTGAGGGAACCCTTGTGACCATCCCCATAAGGAACCGGAGCTTATCCTTAGTCGTGTCTATTGCCTACTTAGGCGACTACCGTCTTCCCATGGCCGCCAAGGCCTTTCTCGATTTTCTTCAGCCTATTGTTCAGTCAAATGAACCCCTTCGGGATATAGATACCTTCCTCGCTGAGATACGGGACAAGAAGTAGATTAAGTACCGGTTCCATCTGATAAGATCTCTTCTCAAATGTTGGGGCAGTGAGAACAGAGATTCCATTCCGAAGCCCCCCAGCACCATGTGATATAATACCCTTGTTAACCTCTTTCATCAAGGCCCCTCAGGGGGTTCCGAACATTTCAGCGGCCTCATGGGGGAAACCATGAAATACCCGTCGGCCGGAGCTCTGTACCTTCGCCTGGGTGAAGGCTGATCTCCGGAAAAGCCCTTTTCCCGGCGGTTCTTCAGATATGTTTTGCCCATGGACTAAAAGACACTGGCAATTACTCTTCTGCGGCTCTTTGGGCTGTATTGAACCGATGTTTCAATGGACTCGAAGGCATAATCTTTTCTTATGCATTACATAAAAAAAATTACTTTGTTTTTTTCAGCCTATATCATATATTGTTATTCTCGATCGGAATAACCTTGAGAAACCAACTGAGGAGGATAATACAATGGCGAATGAAAAAGTCAGAAGCCTACGGTCAACGCTCGATTGGTTGAGAAAGGAGGGTTTGCTTCTCGAATCAGAACGGGAAATAAACCCCAAGTTAGAGCTGGCGGCGATTCAAAAACGTCTGGATGGGGGCCCTCCGATTCTATTCGATAATGTTAAAGGATATGACAACGCGCGCCTTGCGACCAATATTTTTGGCTCGGATAAAATTATCGCCCAGATGTTCGATTGTAAGGATAGAAGGGAAGTGAAGTTCAAAATTCACAGCGGTATTATTGAGCCCATCCATCCCAGAATCGTGGACGAGGCGCCGTGTCAGGAGGTTGTCATTGACAGCGACATTGATGTTTGGCCCGTGATTCCCATGATTCAGCATACACCCAAGGATCCGGGGCCGACCCTTGGGGCCGGGAAGACACTCGCTTCGCCGAAACAGTTCTGGGGTGGTTGGCACATCGCCTTTAACCGTATGAGCTTTCGTGAGGACCTTGGGTGGAAGGATCACTCTACGTTCCAGATATCTCCAGGTTCACATATGGATCAGATAGCTACCAAGTACTACAAGAAGGAACCCATCCCTCTCAGCATCAACATAGGAATTCCTCCGGCAGCAACCTTGGCGGCTGGCTCCGGTTTTATGTATGTTATCCTCCCAAGGGGATGTGATGAGTTAGGAATCGCAGGGACCATTCAGGGATACCCTATTGACGTGGTTAAATGCAAGACCATTGATGCCTATGCGATTGCTGAGGCGGAGTATGTGCTCGAAGGGTACCTGGACACGACCCAAAGGGTGTGGGAGAGCCCATTAGCTGAAAAGGATCAGGCGCAAGGTGTCTATCCGTTTCATCCCGAGTGGTCCGGCTACTTCGGGAAAGCTTATCGAACCCATCAGTTCAACGTAACGGCCATTACCTATCGAGAAAGTAAACCCATCTATGATCCCTTGATCGTCCATGGATACGATAACCATAATATCGATGTCTTGTGCCGTGAGGCATGTTTCTTTGAGCTGGCCGAGCGGATCAGCGCGGGCTTTTGCGTGGATACGCACATTCCCATGTGTATCCCTGACTGGGGTGGCGTGATTTTTCAGGTGAAAAAGCGGAGGCAAAGGGATGAGGGGTTTCCCAGGAACATCCTCGCCTCGGCCCTGTCCTGCTCCCTTGGCGCCCGTTTTGCCATGGTCGTGGATCCGGACGTTAACATATACTCAACGGACGATTTGATGTGGGCTTTGGTCACCCGGGTAGACGCTCAGGACGACATCATGATTGTGGCGCCGGGAGGCATGGGGCAAACCTTTCAACCGGCGGAACGAAGCTCTGCTGGAGAAAAACAGTGGACCCAGACCAACATTAGATTTTCAGGCGCGATCGGCGTGGATGCCACAGTTCCCTTTCGATACAGAGATGCGTTCGAGCGGGCATCCTATCCTATTGACGTAGTGGACCTCAAGGACTGGTTTTCCGAAGAAGAAATCGAAAAAGCAAGGGCACATCAGGAGGAATATGCGCGATGGTTCTCCGAGGTTGGTATATGATTGTGGCGAACGATGTATATTCCATTTTGCGCATGAGGATAGGTTCCTTTTGAAAAACGTGATCCATGCGATCACTCAAGTGAGATGAGAACAGAGGGGATGGAGGGGGAAAGGGAATTGCTCAAAAAGGGAGTGTAATGGACCGGCAAGGTAAAACAGAGTACATGCTTTCTCCCTACCGGGTTTTGGATCTCACGGATGAGAAAGGGTTCTTATGTGGTAAGATCCTGGGCGACCTGGGAGCCGATGTGATAAAGGTTGAGAGGCCAGGGGGAGATCCAGCCCGGAAAATCGGCCCTTTCTATGAAGATGTGCCGGATCCGGAGAAGAGCCTTTACTGGTTCGCCTATAACAACAACAAAAGAGGCATAACCTTGAACGTTGAGACCGCTGATGGACGGGAGCTCTTCAAGAGGCTTGTTAAGACCGCTGACATCGTCGTCGAATCCTTCCCACCGGGCCACATGGATGAGCTGGGTTTGGGACATTCGGCCCTTAGCCAAATAACTGAAGGAAAGGTCGTAATGACCTCTATTAGTCCTTTTGGGCAAAACGGCCCATATCGGCATTACAAGGCCTCTGACATTGGGATTATGGCCATGAGCGGCTCAATGTATCTCCTGGGCGACACTGACCGCCCCCCCGTTCGGACGAGCATCCCGGTGTCCTACATGTGGGCCGGAAGCTACGCGGCCCTGGGCACGTTGATGGCGCTATTCCATCGTCAAATGACGGGCCAAGGACAGCATGTGGACGTTTCAGCCCAAGCCAGCGCCGCATGGGCTGCGGATACCGGTCCCTTCTACTGGGAAGCGGACGGGACGATGACAAAGCGAGAGGGAAATGCCATAGCGGGACGCAGCATCCACGGGGCGGTCATGCGGGCTGCCTACCCGTGCAAGGATGGCTATATCTGTTGGCTTATATACGGAGCAAGATCGGGGGCTATAACGAACAAGGAGATGGTAAAGTGGATGGATGAGAAGGGGATGGCTACCGACTGGCTGAAGGCGCAAGATTGGGATAAATTCGACCCTGCCCATGCAACCCAGGAAGATTTCGATCGTATCATGGAGCCGGTGAGCAATTTTCTCGGTACTGTCTCCAAGAAGGAGTTTCAAGAGGAGGCGGTCAAAAAGAGGATAATGGGATACCCCGTATCCACGCCCAAGGATATTATGGAGCACCCCCAGCTTGCGGCGAGAGAAGTATGGCAAGACGTGGAACATCCGGAGTTGGGTACTCCCATAACGTATCCTGGTCCTTGGGTCAAACTGTCCCAGTCTTCGTGCGGAATACGCCGTCGAGCTCCCCTGATTGGTGAACACAACCATGATATCTACGTTGGCGAACTTGGCCTTTCCGAGGATGAGCTGAAAGAGTCAAAAGAGAGGGGTATTATCTAGTCCATGGGGGGTGAACGTGAAAGACAACGGGATATTTGAGGATGTGAAGATCCTGGAGTTTGGCCAGATCGTCGCCGGCCCGCTCATTTCCACATATTTGGCCGACTATGGGGCGGAAGTTGTCCACATCGAGTCACATAAGCGACCCGACCAATATAGGTTGTACCCTCCCTTTAAGGACAACAAGCCGGGAATAAATCGTGGCCTTGATTTTGCCATTTACAGTCACAATAAGTACGGCATCACGCTCGACCTGAGGCATCCTAAGGGTATTGAAGTGGCTAAACGGCTCGTGAAGAACTGGGCGAACGTTGTCACCGAAAACTTCACCCCGGGTGTCATGAAAAGGCTGGCGCTGGATTACGAAGAGCTGAGGAAGGTTAAGCCTGACCTTATAATGCTGAGCAGCTGCAACCTTGGGCAAACAGGACCATACGCAGCCCATCCGGGTATGGGCTCCCACCTCACTCACCTGAGCGGATTTACCCATCTCAGTGGATGGCCCGACCGAGACCCTTTGATTCTTTACGGTCCATATATAGACTTCATCGGGGTGGTATATGGCACGATCGCCTTAGCCGCGGCTCTGGATTACCACCGCCGTACGGGCAAGGGGCAGTACATCGACGTTGCCCAGTTTGAGGGCGGCATTCAGTTTCTCGCCTCAACATTACTGGATTATACCGTGAATGGCCGCATTCAGGAGAGAAAGGGCAATCGCTCCGATTATGTTGCTCCGCATGGGGCCTATCCGTGCCGAGGTGAGGATAGATGGTGCGTCATCGCGGTATTCACCGATAAGGAGTGGGAGGAGTTAATTCGGATCATGGGCGAGCCTGATTGGTCAAAGGATCCTAAATTCGCCACGCTCCTGGGTAGAAAGCAAAACGAGGAAGAACTCGATAGATTGATAGGTGAATGGACGTCGACCTTATCCGCTGAAGACGTCATGGCCAAGTTGCAATCAGTTGGAGTGGAAGGGGCAATTGTAAAAAACCCCCAGGAAATGTACAACGATCCACATCTGAAGCAATACCTCTGGGCGGAGATGAAACATGCCGAGATAGGGAAATACCACGTTCAAGTTCCCTCGTTTAAATTGTCAAGGACGCCAGTTCAGTTGCGAAGGCCCGGCCCCCTCCTCGGCGAGCACAATGAGTACGTTTATATGAATCTGGCCGGCTTCTCTCGCGAGGAATACGAACAGCTTCAACAAGAGGGAGTTTTCGAATAGAGGTTGCGTGACGAAATGAGCCTCTAACATCCATCGTATCTTGCACGAATCCTCTTGCACGTTCCCCATTACTCAGTGTAACTTTATAAAGATTGGCTAATGTGCCCATGTTAGGCAATTACGTATCCTTGTGTCTTCTCATCCAGCAGGGAGCGATTTTCCCCTCCCCCTGTAGACGCTTGTGGAATTTGGTTGGAAGGGGATCATATGCAAAATTCCCAGGAACTGGCGCAGCGGGCAACAGGGTCGGCGATCCGAGGTAAGGCCAAGCATGCTAAAGCGGCCCATCTCCCGTCCCACGCTCAAGACAAAATGAGTCGCTTCCTCAAAAAGAACCGGGTGAAAATCATGATTCGCTCCCGCTCGGACAATGACCCGGATGTGAGCACCCGTCTTCTGTGGGGCGATCACTGGGTAAAATACGAGCTTGGCCGGGAGTTCAGACGACTGGGACTCTCAGTGGTTGAGAAAAACCCCGATGTTATTGTACACCTCTTCGGCTCCCCCGTGAATGCCCTTCCGGACCACACATACAACATGGTTTGGTTATATAGCCACCCTGACGTGGTCACAACGGAAAACCTGATGCAATTCGACAAGATCTTCTGCGCCTCGCCTAATTTTACGCCCAAGCTTGGGGCCATGGGTTATAACAACGTGGAGACTATGATTCCATCGACCTCGAAGAGGCCCGCAAAAGTCACGATCAAGCATGACATAATCTTCGTGGGAAACGCCCGGAGCCGGAGGCCCGAGGGACGTTCGGTGGTACACGATATGGACACAACCCTTCATGACTTCAAGGTCTGGGGTAACTTGTGGGAACATATTCTTCCCAGAAAGTACTACGGGGGAAGGTATTGGGACTATCGTCGGCTGGGTGCACTTTACGCTTCCGCCCGCATCACGCTGACCGATCACCACCCCGACATGGCCAGGGAGGGGTTCGTTTCGAACAAGATCTTCGACATTCTCGCAAGCGGGGGCTTTGCCATCTCCGATGAAAACGCAGGCCTCGACAAGATCTTCGGGAAAGCGGTCCCCCAGTATGGATCTCCCGACCGTCTCCAGGAGCTCGTGGAGTTTTACCTGAGCAACCCCCCCGAACGGGAGAGGCTGATGCTCATGGGACGGGAAATTGCCCTGGACAACACCTACCGGGACCGGGCAATCCAGTTCGCTCGGGAATTCTTGTCCCCGGCTAAGGGGAGGATATTCCCCGTTTCCTCCAGGAAGAATGCAGCACATGGAACAAGGAAAATCATATACATCGATTTATTCCGTCGAGAGAACTCCAACCCCTTTTGGTTGAAGGCCTTCCAAAAGCACGCAGAGGTTCAACCATTTGATGTCCGTCGTGACGATCTTAATACCCTTGCTCCCAGAATCGCATCTTTCCGGCCAGACCACATCCACCTGGGGGGCAGCGTTAAGAAAGGGATTATCCAGCCCAAACTCCTCGCCAAAATCAAGCGTAATTCGGGGTGCACTATCTCCGCCTTTTACGGAGACGCCCGCTACTCGACCTATCACTACGATTTGGGTTGGGTGGTGGATCATGTCTACATGAGCAACAAGACCCACATAGAGCAGAATGGATCCCTCGGCTTGGCAAACTTCCACTATCTGCCCTGCCCCACCGACCCGGAGGTTTTCCGACCGGTGGACGGTGAGAAGAAGCACGATCTGCTCTTTGTCGGCAATAACAACAACCTCTCCCGGCTAGAACTGCTGAGGAAGATCCACCAACGCTTCAACCTCTCCGTGGCTGGGGCGGGTTGGGAAGGCGCAGGGTTCAAAACATTCACCGAGGCGTATGGCCCTGAGTTCAGCCTACTCGTGGGCCAGGCAAGAATTTTGTTGGGGCTCATAGGTGACCAATGGAACGAACTGGAGGCTTACTTCTCTAACCGAGTGACCAATACCCTGGCTTGTGGGGCCTTCCTCATTCAGAGATACACTCCCGGCCTTGAGGGGGTATTCAGGAATCACGAGCAGCTGGTTTGGTACCGTACAGTGGAGGAACTCCTATCGCTTATCGAGCGGTACCTGGGTCAACCGGCTGAGCGCGAACGCATCGCCAGGCAAGGACGGAAGTTGGTAACATCAAGCTTCACTTACGACAGGGCGGTTTCCAGAATGCTTGAGGAGGCCGACGGGAACAGGCAGACGAACATGGACTTACAACGTTCTCCCGGCCCACAGTCCAACCGCGGGGATCTGAAGCTGCACTTGGGCTGCGGGAACAACCTCCTGCCCGGTTACGTGAATATCGACAAGTACAACCGTCATGCTGACCGCCTTATGGACGTGGGCCAACTGGACTACCCCGACAATAGCGTAAGCGAAATCCTGACCTCGCACATGATCGAGCACGTACCCCTGTCCGAGTTCCAGGCGATGCTGTTTGAGTGGAAAAGGGTCTTGAAGCCCGGAGGGAGCTTAACAATCCGGTGCCCCAATCATGAGCTGTACATGCGGATGTGGCTAGAGGGTGACGATGAGTATCGTTGGGGCGCTGGGCTCAACACTATCCTTGGCATCCAGGACCGTGGGCCCGGGTACCTTAACCGCAACCTCTTCACCGTCACTAGGTTGGAAAAATTGCTTCAGGAGGCGGAATTTGAGGTCCATGGCTGCCAGGAATTCCCCTCTAGAACCGGACACATACCCAACGGAGACATCCTTTGCCGAGCGAGAAAGCCTACCGCTGCAGTGGGATGAACGCTGGTCTGGACGAGGCCCCGTTGAACTAGCTTTGGCACCAAGCAACGACCGTTTTTCTCCTCTCTTCCCCAAAGCACCGATGCTTCCTTCAGTCTTCAACTTTGATCACAACGAGGGTGACATCATCCTCTTGCTCACGTGAGGAGCGGAAACCTTCTACCGCATCGAGCACTGCAACGATAATTTCCCTTGCTGGTTTGTTCGCATGGGCGCGGATAATCCTTCGTAATGCATCTTTTCCGAACATCTCGCCCTGCTGGTTGTGGGCCTCCCAGATACCGTCCGTGCCGATCAGAATGATCTGCCCAGGGGCAATTTTTCGCCGGGATTCCCTGTAGGCAGAATCCTCAAAAACTCCCAGGGGCAAACCCCGCCCTCCGAGCTCATCGAAGGAATCCGAACTGATATCGTAGATAATAGCCGGATCATGCCCGGCGGTCACCCAGCGGATACATCTTTCTTGAGTGTCGATTTCACTGAAAACAAGGGTCATAAACCGGCCCGTTTCCTCGACGTCCCGGGTCATCTGCCGGTTCACGTCTGAAACGATCCGTGCAATGCTGCCAGACATGGAGGATCGTTGCCTGAGAAACGCCCGGGCCGTGGCCATAAGCAGGGCAGACGGGATTCCGTGCTCAGAGACATCGCCCACAACTACACCGATTTTCCCTTGCTCCTTTTCACCTATGTCCAGATAATCGTAATAATCACCCCCGGTTTTGTCACAGTAAATGCTTTTCCCCGCAATATCCAATCCCTCGATTTTCGGGTCAGCTTTTGGCATAAAGTGCTGTTGCACTTCCTTGGCGAGGTCGAGCGAATAAATTATAAAGCGATATTCCTTGAGTTGAGGACCAACAGAGTTGAATACTCGGCCCATTTCGCCCAACTCGTCCCGGGACCGGATCTCTGTCTGGGTGTCAAAGTCGCCTTTCGCTAGTCGCCGGGCGCTTTCTACCAAAGCCTCTATCGGTTTGGTGACTGTGCGCGAAAAGGCGAAGGCAGCAACGACGACCAGGATTCCAGATCCGAACATAGTATAGAGGGCTAACATGACCAGATTATTTATAAGGCCCTGCAGATTTTCCTCAGCCTGGTCCGCTGGTTTGAGGATTTCATCATAGGGCGTTATGAGTACCAAAGAGGCCTGGTTCTGCATGGAACCGTATGCCCAGAGGCTGTCACGGCCATTGTATGACATCCTGCGAGTGTTGCTTTTTCCCGCCTCCAAGTCTGTTATCATGTCATGAAACTCCGCTTCATCATTTGACGTCAGCCAGTCATTACTGATCTGGGACCACCATTTTCTGTATGAAATATCTGTGTGTTCTTTACGGGCGAAGATACGAGCTCCTCTTTGACCGGCCTCCGGCATCGTCTCCAAATAGATCATGAAAGCTTCGGTTTTTGGCGGGATATTTCGAACGAGCAATCTACGTTCGAGAAGCCGGCTTATGGGGACAACAATTGCCGTCACCCCGGCAATTTGGCTATTCGGTCGTTTCACCGGCATGGTGGCGGCGATCACGATCTGCCGCGTCTCCGGATCGACATATGGATCGGACCATGGGACCTTTCTTTCAAAAGCCGCCCTGTACCAAGGGCGCGTTTTGGGATCTAAACTCGCGGGAATGCCGGCATGGCCAGGATATGCGCTATGCAGCCCGTTTGCTAGGCTTGTATACTGCCAAGAACTAAATTCTTGAAGACGCTTGGATATGCTCTCGTAAATGGGAGTCATAGCGGAAAGGCGACCGATATCCGCAGAGACCTCTTCCCGTTTCGCCCCGGGTGCCAGCTTGAAGACCTGTGTGGAACGAGAAATTTTCAGGAAGCTTATCCTCCCTTCTGGCTGGGTACGGAAAATAGGGGAGAGGATAGTGTCGTGGGGCAAATCCCTTCCCTCGTTAAAATCCTCGGCGAAATAGACCTTTGGTGGCAGGGGCACGTCCTTGGCCAGGAAGCGTTCCACCTCCTTAGCCTGGACCATGAGCGCCATCTCCAACTTTTCGCGGGCTGACGAGATTACCTGGGCATAACTGTCCACCAAGAGGCGCAGACCACTTTCCACATCGGCGATGTGATGCTCACGCGTCTGGGAAACGAGCATATCTCCTAGCAAACGAACTTGCCGGGCGCCAAGGGTCGTCATCATCAAAATCGGAATTAGGGCAATCGTGAGAAGCAAAATAAGCAATTTCCATCGATATCGCATCCTTGTCCTCCCTTAAATTCTTTCCGAACCAGCTGAATGGTCTCCTTTGAAGAGGCAAACACATTCATCCTTTCAGCGGATCCCTACTCCGACTGGCACGATTACGTGAACTAGGTAAATTAGTATTTAAATCCCCTTTACAATTATACCGGGTGAGGGAAACAAAAGGTAGGCACTTAAAGAACCTGAGTTTCGATCCACAACCATCTTAGAATTCGCTACTTTACGTTTCAGCGAACTTTAGTATACCTTTTGGATAGCCGTTACTGTTGGGAGTCAAGGGCATAAGCCCATTTCATTCTTCATGGGGTATTTCCACGTAATTTCCTATCTGCCAAAGGAAAATTTGTGTATAATAATAGGAAAACATGACCGTTTTCCCGAAACCGGATGTCTCATTTTTTATTCGACAATAACTCGATTTAGCGAGGAGGATCAGCTTACAATGGAAAAGGTGAAAACCCCCGTGGTCAAAAGATCCATCTTTTCCTGGATATTGCCAGGCAATATCAAACTCCAGGTACTTCTTTTATTCATTATTACGATTGCGGTTTTTACCCGGGTCTTTCCCCTGGAAATGCAGAAGAGGATCGTCAACGAGGCTATTAATTTAAGGAAAGTCGATTTGTTATTTCTTTACTGCAATCTGTATCTCGCCGCAGTTCTTCTTGCCAGCGGACTCAAATACTTCATCAACGTTCTCGAGACCCTCATCAGCCAACGGGCTTTGGCAAATATGAGAAAAGACGTGTACCATCACATTCTGACGCTCCCTCTCAGCTTCTTCAGAAGGACTCAACCCGGCATGGTGGTCACATCGCTCGTAAATGAGCTTGCCACGGCAGGGGATTTCGTGGGAAGCGCCATTGCCGTTCCGATAACGAGCGTTTTGACCCTGCTCGCTTTTGCCGGGTACCTATTCTGGCTGAACCCGTTGTTGGCAGCCCTTTCCCTCAGTATCTACCCGATGGTTCTCCTTGTGGTACCCGCGCTGCAGAGACGTGCCAATAGCGCCAACAAAAAAAGGGTGGACTCATCTCGCGACATGTCAAGTAAGATCGCGGAATCCATTACTGGAATTCATGAAATCCATGGCAACGGCGCTTACCGCATTGAGAACAAAAAATTCGACGCTCTCGTGGATAAACAGTTGAAGATCAGGATCGTCTGGAATCTCTACCGGTTCGGCATCAAGGTAACGAATAATCTCTTCAACAACTTGAGCCCCTTTCTCATATTCATCGTAGGCGGCTACTTAACCATTAAAGGCCAATTGGAGCTAGGCGCGCTGGTTGCATTCTTGTCTGCCCAGGGGCGGTTGTATGATCCCTGGAGAGAACTCATTGAGTTCTACCAGCTTTACCAGGACGCCTCCGTAGGGTACAGGAAAACCATGGATTATTTCGATGTCGTTCCAGAACACGCCCTTGTGCCCGAGGGCCGTAAACCCTATGAATTGGAAGGAAGTCTTGAAGTCAGCGATTTATCCTTCGTTACGGAAGAGGGTATCCAGTTAATCGACGGAATGAGCTTTTCCTTGAGACCCGGAGAGCACCTGGCCCTGGTCGGTTTTTCCGGTAGCGGCAAAAGCACTTTGGCCCAATGCATCGGGCAGCTTTATAGTTACACCGGAGGCCACGTCTTGATCGGCCAAAAAGAAGTTTCAGACCTTACCAAATCGGACGTGGTTCATAACATCGGTTATGTCGCTCAGGCCCCCTTTATTTTTGACGGAACCATCGAGGAAAATCTCCTCTATTCCTGTTCATCCCTTATTGAAGGCAACGGGAATGGGAAAGGAGATACCATGCCGAGCCTCGACAACATCATCGAGGTACTGCAACAAACCGGCGTCTTTGCGGATGTCTTGCGTTTCGGTCTGAACGCCATCCTTGTTCCCGATCAGCATAAAGACCTGGTATCACGTATCATTCGCGTTCGTGAGAAGTTCCAGCGCGATTTCGGTCATCAGCTGGCTGACTATGTTGAATTCTTTGAGGAAGACAGCTACCTTTACCACTCCCCCGTTTCCGAGAATCTGACTTTCGGCACCTCCAATCGGGAGTCATTCGCCAACAGGGACTTATGCCGCAATGATTATTTTCTCAAATTTCTGCGCGAGGCCGAACTGACAAGGCCACTTTTAAGCTTAGGGGCCGAACTTTCTAAACAAACGGTGAACATTGTGGGGAATCTGCCGCCTGATAAGGCGTTTTTCGAACAGAGTCCCATTAGCCCGGATGAGTTGGATGAATATAAACCGCTGGTTGAACGCCTGAAAGAAAAAAAACTGCATCAGCTTTCATCTCAAGACCGGGAAACGCTTTTGGAGCTTGCCCTCCGTTTCACTCCGGGCAGGCACAAGATGATTGGACTGCCAGATATGCTGGAAAAGCTCATTCTTGAAGCACGGGCTCTGTTCAAGGAGAGGGTTTCCGCTGATGATCCTGGAGCAATCTCCTTCTTTCAGATGTCCGATTACATCCGTTCACAAACCATCCTGAATAATATCTTATTCGGGAAAACGAAGACCGAAAAACCGGAAGCCCAGGAAAAGATCAACCAGAGCATAATCCAACTACTTATCGAAGAGGATCTTCTGGAAACCATTGTGGAAATCGGCATGCAATTTCAGGTAGGTACCAAGGGGGATCGACTTTCCGGTGGGCAACGCCAGAAGCTCGCTATAGCCAGGGCTTTTCTCAAGACACCAAGGATACTGATAATGGACGAAGCGACCTCGGGGCTTGATAATAACTCCCAGGCGCGCATACAGAATCAGCTCGACACGAGGTGGAAGAAGAGCACCGTGATCTCTGTTGCCCACCGTCTGGATATCACAAAGACGTATGACAAGATTGCAGTCCTGAAGGCCGGAAAAATCGTGGAAATGGGAACGTACGATAAACTTATCGCAAGCAAAGGAGTGTTGCATGAACTTGTCCTCGGGAAAAAATGAAGAATATCAATCGAGCGAGTTCCAAGAGAACCTCGAAATCCTGCGACAGATCTATTTATTTTCGAGCCTGCCCCTTGAAAGCCTTAAAGTGTTCGCCTACCTGTGCACGAGGGAAACCTTTAAGCAAGGAGAACACCTTTTTCGACAGGGTGATGATGATGGTCAGGCTTTTTATATCATTTCCGGGAAGGCCAGACTTGTACACACAAACGGAGACGCCGAACAGATAATTCGAGACTATGAAACAGGGGAGTTCTTGGGGGGGATGGTCCTATTGGGTAATATGCATCGCCTTTTTTCACTGAAAGCCCTAACGGACGTTACCTGTCTTATCCTGACACGAGAGAAATTCAGCACAACCGTTCAACCATTTCCGGACCTCATGCCAAGAATTATGAAATCCGTGGCTGAGAGAATAAGCGCTTGGGAAGGGGGATTTCTCGTTTCTCTGGGGGAAGGCTGCGAGGTCTGTGGGCAGAAAGTCGGTGTTAGTCTTGTATGAATGGGGGGTCCCGAGGTGCGAATTGGAGAAGTATTCAAATCATCTCTACAATTCGGCGAATGAGGTGGGACGTCTGAACCCGGAACTCCGAGGTAGATGGAGGTTACATGACTCGGGGTAAGGCTTCACTTGTGCTCAGGAACAACCTATCCGAATTGAATGAGGTACGGCGAAACCTGGAAGAGTTCGGCAAATCCCTTGGACTTTCGAAGAAAAGCACTTTCCAGATCAATCTCGCCATGGAGGAGGTGTTCTCCAATATTGTCTCGTACGCCTATACGGATAATGGAGAACATTGGATCAAGGTTACCATTTCGCGTGAAAAGGAGGCATTGATTTTACGGGTTGAGGACGACGGGATTCCCTTTAATCCTTGTGAGGTTGAAGTGCCTGATCTTGAATGTTCCCTTGAAGAACGCCAGATAGGTGGTCTCGGCTGCTATCTCATGAGATGTTGTATGGATGATATCGTATATGAGAGGCGCGGCAATAAGAACGTCCTAACCATGAAGAAAACGATAGGGGAGACATAACCATCGAAAAGAATAAGCTTCCATAAGATTCCTATTCCAAGAAGGGGCCCATTACTTTTTAATAGATTTGAACTATCTATGAAAACATCTGCACATATTGGGAGGATAGTAAATGGAGATTATTGAGAAAAAGCAAAATGAAATTTCTATTTTTATGCTCAACGGTCGCCTTGATTCCAATACTTCCTCAGCACTAGAGGAAAAGATTCTTGAGGCTATCAAAAGTGGATCAAACAAAATGATTATAGATTTCGCGGCCCTTGAGTATATTTCGAGCGCGGGTTTGAGAGTCCTCAATAAGGCAACCAAGCAACTCAAACCTAATGAGGGTACGCTCATACTCAGTTCCATGCAGGATTACATCAGGGAAGTCTTTGAAATAGCTGGATTTGATTCCTTTCTCCCCATAGTCTCCACTATGGATGAAGCCCTGAAGAAGTTTTGAGGCTCAATTCTATCGATAAAATACGGGGCTATACCGCAAAAAACGGGCCCTTGCTTAATCCCTCATGTCACCGTCTGCATCATTTGTGTTCCTAGTGTACTCCCCAGTTATTCACGCCATTGTCGGAATAATCAAAAAAACTCATTCCTCACACCTCATTCTTTCCGCTAGAAATGAGGCGGCCATTTCAGCGCCACGAATATTTATCGTTTGATCCCTCCATACTGATGCATGCAGTTGTTTTTCCAATGCCGCCCGGATGGTTCTCGCGTCAGCCTTCGATTCGGCAAGGACTTGGATGGATTCCTTTGTGAACGGAATAAGCCTTGTAAGATGATCTTCCTGTTCCTTGTCCTCCACGTCGCGCAAGAGAACAACTGATGGGATTTGCGCTGCCAAGACGTCGGTAAGGCTATTGTACCCCGCGTATACCATGGCAGCCTTTGAGTTGAGCAACGCAGGGACATATCTTTCACTTACTTCCTCTATGGTGCAGAAGGAGAGGCTTCTGAAGAGTTCTTGAATTGTATCTTTCTTTTCCCCGGGGACGAAGAGACGCCACCGGCCGTATGTATTGTCAATAGCGGCCAGGGCGGAATGAATATTCCGCATGAATGCCCACGTTGCGTCACTTCCCCAGGGAATGGCGATGGTTCCAGCTACGGGGTCTTTTTCCAATGCTATTATGTGTTTGATTTCTCTTACCCTGGAGACATATCCTGTCTCCAGGGGTTTCACGCCGAAACGGCTCTCAACCATATTGGGATAGTCACGGCCAAGAACATTTGTGTCGCCATACCAGAGAATGGAATGATAATATTCCTTGAAGAATTGAACCGCATAGTCAGACCAAACGTCCTTGTCATCTCCAATTATGCCTCGCAAGCCGAGTACCCATCGGGTGTCGGTGTCCTTCGTCTCTTCCAGGGCACCATGTAATTCCTCTCTTCTGCCAGATGGCGCGTGATCAACCAGCACGACTCGGGGTTTAAAGACCCTTACAATTGAAGCTAACATCTCGGTTCTCAACTGCCCCAAAACCGATTTGTAGAACTTTGAATCGCCATCGGAGCCTTCAGCTTTGCCCTGAATGATTCTTGTTTCGTAAGACGGGAGTTTTATCCAGTCCAGCGGCGCGGGTCCTATCAATGCGCTGGCCTGTTTGCAGCCTGATACAAATAAAGTTTTGCATTTTGGGAAAAGACGCCGAATGGCCATACCTATAGCAACACCCCTACTAGCATGACCAAGTCCGCGTCCATCATGGGCATAGAGCAGAAAGTCCAATCGTTTTGAAAAATGGCGACCTAATTTCTTGGAATAATACCAGTTCTCCATGGATAATTCCCGGAGTGAGAGACAGCTAACATAGGACCTAGACCACAACTAAATCCAGAGATTAGTACTCACACCAAATTGCCACTTACTTGAGCCCTATGAGGCCGCGTTTTCCCAGCTCACGCAGATAACGGCTCACAGCAACCTCGGCTTCCTTGATGTGCAACTGGTACTTTCCAGAAAATCCCTGGATAACCCGCCGCACCGAACATCTCCCATCTACGAGATCCCAGACCGCAGTCCCCAGTTCATCGAGGTGGAGTTTTTTCCACTGGACTCTGTTAGCATCGCCGCCGAATTGTCGGATCAGGCCGCCTATCCAAGGCCGAATCGTTACCGGATAGGTCAAAAGTACCTCCCCGGTCTCCAGGCGTTCCTCCTTAACCTCGGCGCTCTTGACCGGCGTGGATTTGAGGGCTTCTTCACGCGTTATCTGAGCGCCTCTGCTCTTTCTCCTAAAGGCTCTCATAACCGGCGCAAATCCGTTCAAGGAGGCGAAGATCTATCGCCTCTTTTCCCTCGGCCCTGACCGCAAGGATACGGTTTTTCCCCTCCACGTGCCACAGTCGAGCCCACTGAAAAGAGGACTTCTCCCTAACCCAGCTCCACCAGTGGTCATAGCGGGTCGAGGGAGGTTTAGCGCTCCATTCCACCACCTTGCCACCGACCCCAATCACAGGGTGAGGCTCCTCCTGATGATGAGGAAGAATGGTCCTCGCAAACTGGACAAGGTCACGGCCAGAAAGGAAAATCGATGCTGGCCCCCACCGGTGCAAGGTAATCTTTTGCCTCCCAAAGGCAAATGCCAGCTCAAATTCCCCAGCCTCAAAACGGTGCCGCACCAGTTGGAACTTCTCCGGAATCGTTGCCCGGATGTCAAAGAGGGACCAGATGATCTGGTTGTCTTGCCGGTGATCCCGGAAGGATGCCAAAAGGCGCTGGGGGCTCTTCTCTCTTTGATCTGACCCCTTCTTGTAGAATTGAATCAGGGTGGCGTTTTGACACGTGGAGCAGTAGAGGAGCACCCCCATGCCGCCTACTGTCCTTCCGCGCCAGGAAAAACCGGTAACTTCGTACTTTCCAAGGGCCTTTTTCCATGCCGCCGGAAGGGGACGCTGTCTGACGGACTCTCGAAGTTCTCTTCCCTGGAAGGCAGCAAGACGACGCAAGTGGTCGTGGTGGGAAAAACTTCCCTTGACCCGCCCCCATTTGACCTCCAGGACCGGCCCGGACTCTTCTTCGAGCATGAGGTAACGGGCCCCTATCTTCCCCACCTGCCAGTCGGGGGGAGCCATAAAGCGGATCCCGTTCCAGGCAAATTCCTTCCAGACCATATGACCGGATTTCAGGGAATCTGGCGAATGAAAACGTTAACGGGGAACGAGTAAGTCCCAGTTCACCGGACCCCGCCCCTTTTTTCCCTGCGCGTGCTCCCGCGACTTCTCTTGAAACGCGGGGTGTTTTTTTTCAAAGCAGAGGCGTTCTTCTTCTATGAGATTCCACACGGTGAGTTTTACGGCATTGCCCCTCTTCTCCTCCTCGTCCCTGGTATTGTGCTGGAGGATCATGCTAATGTGGTTATTTTCCCTGTCAGTAAAGGACCATTTCCAGGCAATGACGACGTGGAAGGCATCTCCCCGCCACTCGGTGGGTTCGCCGAATCGTTCTTTACACCGCTCAAGGAGCATATCGTAGAACTTCTTTGTGGTATCGGCATACTTGAACTTGATCCGCACGATCTGCCCTGGCCTTGCGCAGGTTCCGTACCAGATGAGACCGCTCTTGAACCCCTCCATCTCCTTGATCTCCACCTCCTTAAGGTACTCCATGTGGCGGATTGGGAGTGCGGTATCCATCTTTACCATTTCCGTGAAATCGGCGATGTCCCTACCCAGGGTAAATCCCGCCACTTGGTGAGGGGCTTGGGCCAGGCTTATGCTAGAAAAAAGGAAAAACGCCATATTCACCAACAAAATCGCATTTCCTTTCATATTCACCCCTTCTTTCTTCCCCCAATCATGGGTTTCTTCGTACATTTTCCCCCTCATTGCTATTTTATCGCACACTCATTTGGCAAATCAATCATGGGATCTCTGAAAAACTGGAAAAAGGAGCTCTGAGCTCGAATTTATCACGTATTTGACCTAAAATTTTCACCGCACAACCGCATGACTGCAGCACTACAACACTGCAAAACCGCAAATCCAGCGTTTGAGCCTCAAAGGCGAGTTTTGGGAACGAAGTAGCGCCCCAGCGCTCTTTGCAGTGAAGCAAACTCTAGAACGGTCTAAAATTCTTTTCAGTGAGCGAAAGCGAATTTGGGCAATAGACCGCGAACCACGAAAGCAAAGGGACAAGGGTGTTAGCTTAGAAAAATAGAATTTGCCATACAATCGGCAGATTACAAAAGTACTCCCTGGAAAAGTCAAGAGTCTTCAATTAAGGCTCAACCTTTATCCGATACTCCTTTTCCATTATCTGGATAATCAATATGCCAAGCGTGTCAGCGACTTTAGGATGAGAGTAACTCCCATGGCAAACATTCCGGTAAGGCCCATCCCGCAGGAAAAGCCAGCCAACAAAACCGGAGCATATTGGCGCCACATCGTCCCATACCGCTTCAGAAAAAGGAAGCGCCCCAGCAAGGCCCCTATCACCTCAAGGATGAGTCCGTGGGGTGTGGTCTGTCCCAACCCGCGAACCACACCATAGATCAAAAGAACGGGAAGACCCAGGAAGGTCAGCAGGGCGTAGGTGACAGTGCCGAAAACCATACCTGACAAGACGTAGCCCGCGTTGAGGGCCTGGAAGAAGTAGGAATCGCCCTCCAGAGTGGAGGTTTGCATCAAGAGCGTATTTAAGGCCTGGAGATGCCACAATTCCTGCGCATAGGGGTAGCTGCTGGAGGGAATGGGGGCCAATCGCCAGATGAACTGAGAGAACAGAAGGCTAGCCACCATTACCACCGGGAAGACCACGATTTCAGCCTTAATGATCCCCCGGATGCTGGTGCCGGTAAGCTCGATCTTGCGGAAATTGACGGTGGCCTCACCATAATTGTGGATCGGAATGGGGGCATACCAGATCTCGATCCCCTGGTAGCCGAAGAATTTTGCTCCGGCGATGAAACTCGCTTCCCGCACCAGGGGAAGACTTACGAATTGTCCAGCAATTCCTTCCATGCGGGCAGTGATGTATGATATGATGGGCGTGTAAATAAACCCATATCCGAGAAAGAAGATCCATGGGAAGTTGGGAACAAGCCAGATACAGAGGCCAACATATGCAAGGGTTGAAAAAACATAGATTCCTATGGAGATCCAGAAATTGAAATCTCCCCGGCCAGGCGGTGGGCGAAATAGCTCCTTGAAGCTCCCTTGCCGCCCGGAACCCGTATTCCCAAAAGATCTCACCACATGCCAGATCCCCACAAAGGCGATGGCAAGCCCTAGCCCGATGCCAAAGCTCATGTAGAAGTCGAAATTATTAGCAAAGACGGTGTCCACGGTCCCCATCCCCTGGTGCCAGCGGGTAAGGATGCCCTGTCCGTAGAGAATTGGGTTTGCCACCACCGTGATCAAAAGTCCTATAAACCCTCCGATCACGGCCCAGAAGGGAAGGACCATTCCAACAAATATGAGCCCCAGATCGAGTTGGATTCCGGTGGCCACTGCCGGGAGAATTTCCTCAGTGTGGCGGGTCAGTTCAACCCAAGGAATCGGAATCAACCGGATCGGTTGGGTAAAAAGAAGGCCCGAAACAGTAGGCAATAGAACATAGATCCCGCCAAAGGCAAGCCCGATAACGCCGCCTATGGAAAAAACGCGCCATTTCCAGCTCTTCTGCTTATCTTCCGTTGACTCGGCCAGGGCCATCGTGCCCAGGGCTCCCACCGGGGCCATGGGAAAAGGGAGCTTCTCAACATCAGAGGTGATCCGGTACAGGGCATACCCTAATCCGAACTGATCGATCCGCTGGATGATCTGGGAACCGATCAGCAGGAGTATGGGAATAAGCCAGTCGCGATGGAAGAAGGTTCGGGCCACTAAGGATTCGGACTCTGGCGGGGGGGCTACCCAGGTAGGAATAAACTCGGTCACTCCCAGCATCCTGGCCGCATCGGACTGCACGAGATACTGATCCCACAGCAGACCCTTGAAGGGAGAGGCCAAGGCCGCCCCTGCCATGTAGTAGAGGAGAAAAATCTCCTGCTGCTTGAGTTCCTTGTAGGATCGCTTGGCGATCTCGGCAAAGAGGATAATCGTGACCCATCGAGCAGCGGGACCGATCCCCGTGCCGATAACCAGCTGGAGGTACATGCTTCCGGGCATCATGAGAAAGCCGATGAAGATTGCCCCCACGATGGCCTTCCAGTCGAATCCCTCCTCGAAATGGTCCGGGGGTTTCAGGAGATCTCTGTATTCTTGGAGTTCCCTGTCCTCATACATGAAGACGTTCTATTGGCCGTGGTCACAACACGGCTATGGGTTCCGGGTTTTCAGTTCAACCTTCTGAGTCCTCATTTCTTACCGTTTTAGGATTTCATCCCAAGGTTCCAACTGTGGAAAACTTCTCCTCAATATCCTTATGACGAATTGACTGGAGATGGAATACGAGACAACATATGACAAAAAAGTCTTCTTTTTAGATGGAGACGATGAAAAATCCATCTCGACCCCTCACTTCAGAGCTCACCGCTCAGCTAGGCAACACCTGGAAACTTGCGTAACCAAAAAGCCCGATAATGGCCCATATCCCTCCCATGAGGAAATCGCCAATGATTAAGCCCACAAAGAAATAACGGAGCCTCCTGAAAAGAGTCACCCCGCCGTAACGCATGCAAAGGACATTGCTCAGCCATCCCAAGAAGAAGCTGAACCAGAGAATCCGCATGGCCGAGCTGTATGCGGTCAGATAACCTATGGGATGAATAGGCCACCAATAGAATCGATGATAGCAGATCACCAGGATCAGCATGACGAGCGCTCCCGCCACGGAAAAAACCGCCACCCAGTGGCCGGGTTTCACGGGCGAATCGATCAGGGAATAGATGTTTTCATAGACCGCCACCGTGCTGCGAGTGGCCCAATCAAGTTGAAGCTCCCGGACACCGAATTTGTAGCAGAGGGTCAACATAGCCAGAAAAGAAACCAACACGCCGGCCACCAGGGTGATCGCTATGCCGCCAATGATCATCCGCCTATTAGCGATCCCTTGGGTGACTTTACGGGCGTGCACGAGAGAGGGCATCAGGGATTCCCTCAGGTCCACAAAAAGGACCTTCTGGACCACCCCGGCAACGAGGATCCCGATGCCCGTTAAAAGACGGGGGCCCAAAAAGGCGATCAGGCCATCGATGGGGGCCACGGTCAAGGTAAAGTAAGGGATTCCTCCCTGGCAGATGATCCTGCTCGCCACGAGCATGACCATGAAAAAGGCTGCCACAACGGAGAAGGAGACCCAAAAAGGTATACCAAAATAATTGCACCAGATCACGATCACGAGGGTCCCGATGACAAACCCCCAGAAGGCCACCCTTGTAGGAAGCCACTCTCCCCTCGAAGGGTCCTCTCTTTTAAACCCAAAGCCCTGTCGGAGGAGATCCAAAAGATGGTGTCGCGCCAGCCAAAGGAGAAAGAGGAAAAAAACCCCGTAAGCTCCGATCATCTGCGTCTCCTCTGGCCGGGAAAGCGTTGGGCCAAAAGTAATCCCCAGTGCGGCCGCCGGTATTCTGTACCCCAAAACGCCCAAAAGGCCGAACAACAGACTCCCCATGATGAAAAAGAACCAGAAGGAAAAGGAGATCTGCTTTGGGGTGAGGAAGGCAAAACCGATAAAGGCCGGATAGATATAGATCTTGAGCTTATAAAATCCGGAAAAGAGGCCATGTTTCGGGAAATAGGGGCCAGCCAGGATCAGGGTTGGGATGTCGGGGATCGCCGGATAATAGAAATGGAGCCCGTTGATCAGGTGGAGCACTACAGGAATCATGAGGCCACTCAGGAGAAAACGATTAGCAAGAAAATGGCTTATCCCGTTTTTATCCACGGCTTCTTCAATCAACAGGGGAACCTGTAAGAGCGGAAAATTCATCCTTTCATTGTCAAGCCACTGCTTGCTCAAGAGGGTCACAAGGCAGATCATGACGAAATAGCAGAGGAGGATAAAACCACTCCAGACGAGAAGGGGCGCAAGCCAGGCTTCCCATGGGATCTTTCGGAGGATTTCCCACCATCCCATCTGACGTCCCGCGGCAAGACCATTGTAGAGACCTTCTATGGCTTCCTGGCTCTGGGGATACCACGCCTTCGGGAGGAGGGGATGTAGGACCTCTGCCCAGCGGTTCCCCATAGTGGCGAAATGATAAGGGGCCGTGAGGTTAATGAAAAATGTGCGGACCAGGCCGGTGTAAGCGATCCCTGAAACGAGGGCCATCAGTGTCCAGGCGACCAAGAGCTCCTTTCCCGTGAGCCACCTTCGGCCCTGGAATACCTTTCCCATCAGGGCAACCAGAAGGGTCATCCACATCAGAATGATAAAAGGGGCCAGGGGAAAGTGCCCCCCTCCAAGGGGAGTCCCCTGGTGGTAGGCGTTGTTGAGGGGAGTGATGGCGCTGATGGCTACCGCAAGAATAAATCCTACCACCACAGCACGGAATCGGATACTGAGGCCTATTTCTCCCGGATCATCCCCCTTAAAAGAACCTTCGGCGATGGAGGCCGGTCCTCTGTTACGGTTTTTCCCACTCACCGCTCGGTGGCTACACCTTTCTCTTTTAGCGTTACATCAAAGGCCCGCTCATAGCGCTCTTGAGCTAACTCATCTAGGGAACGCCACACCAAAAGCTGTTTGCGCAGCTGATTGAGGAATCCCTTGTTGATTCTTCTCCAGGCGTTTGCTTCCCCTGCCTCCCGTACGAGGCGGATTTTGATCTCCAGAAATCCGGGATCCTCGGCCGCGGGACAGAATATCACATCCACTCCCTGCATAATGCCGAAGTCAAAAGGGGCAAGCCACACTTTCGTGTGGAAGTTGAGGCAAGCCTCATATCTGCAGACACTATCCCTGCACACGGGCTTTTTTTCGGCGATCCCCGAGAGTAAAGGACATATAAAGGTAAGAGCCAAATCCCCGGTGGAAAAAAGCCCGTGGGAAACGTCCTGATGTTCCCTGAGATACTCGAAAAGGAAACCACCGATACCCCGGTGTTCCTTGTACTTCATATAGAAAGGGAGGGTGATTTCAAGGACATTTCCCTGAGGATCGGGGAGCTTCCATGACCTCGTTACATCTGGAATGGCGATTTCCGATGCCACCCTGGATGGATAGATCACCGAGACCAGAACCACGAGAATCACCAGGAGCATGGCCACCACCCCTGCCAAGGATGAATAGTTCACCGTAATGCCAGCCCAAAGGGAGGTCCCGGAAAAGAGGCTGGCGGTTGTTTGTGCGAGAAGGTATCCAAGGACTACGCTCAATACAGCAAACGCCAGGGACTCGGCAATGAAGAGAAAGGAGACGTGGGAGGGAGCGAGCCCAACCGACGTATAGATCCCGATCTCCCGCTTCCTTTCGTACACGCTACTAATCATGGTGTTTAAAACGATAAAGACGGAGATAAGCATGGGGATGACGACATTGGGGACACCGCTGTACCTCAAGGTGTCGCTGGCCTCGTACAAGAACGTTCCACGTGCTTCACCGCTGAAGAGGGTGAGCCCGAACCGGTCTACCAAGTCCTGCGCCGTGCTCTGGATTTCTTCCCGAGAAACGGGACGGATGGCCACGCTTTTGAGGTGACCTCCAGCCGCCAGAAGGGTCCGGTACGGTATGATCACGGTGAGGTCTCCGGAAATGTGCTGGTACCGACTTTGAAAGGCCCGCACATCCTCGCCCGACTCAATAGCCTCCATCTCCACCTCTGTTATCTTCATGGAAACCTCACTGGGAAAGGTGACCGGAGTCAACGGTTCCCCGTCAAGATCGGATCGTTCGTGGAGTTCCTTTCCGGAAAAAGTGCCCACCACATCAAAGGGAATACCCCATAACAGCACACGAGACCCAAGGGGCCGATTGGGATCGATTCCAAGGTTTCTCGCCATCCGCTCAGGTAAGAGGACCGAATACCGTTCCTTCTCCTGAAACCACCTTCCCCCGACGAGGATCTGGTCAAGCCCCGAGACGCGAACCTCCCTTGAGGAGAGCCCCACCAGGCCCGTAGCCTCATAGGTTCGGTCCTTAAATCGCACTGGAATCCGCGCTGCCCGGGTCCTATCTTCCGACTCAAGCCAAACCCGCGGAGCCACCACGCCCTTTTCCCCGAAGGCGTTCGAAAGGATACCCAGGGCCTCCGGGGGTAAATCCTCCCAGTTGATTTCCTTTAAGAGAAAACCCTGGTACGGGGCGCTGCTCCGGTATAAAATGCGCGCATGGTGGCGCGTGGTCTTGACCGAGGTGAAACTCATGATCGTGAAAGTGAGGATGATGAGGGTAACGCAAGTAAGTATGGTCCTGAGGCGACGGCGCCGCAGGTTGCTCACCCCCAGGAAAAAAGCCGCAACGAATGCCTTCCATCGACTGATCTCGCTGGACTTCACATGCCTTGCGCGACTCTGGAGAAGGACCATTTCCTGCTCGAACCGGGAAAAGATGATCAGCGTCACCATCAGGGAAAGGCCAATGATGAAAAAGGCAAGGATCACCACCATGGGACTGTAGGTGAGATGAAATGCCGGGTGGACCTTATAGATTAAGGCTATGAGCAGGACCAGTATGATGGAAAACGCGATGATTCTCTTGTGGATATCCGAATAGGAAAAAACCAGACGTTCCATACAGAAAGCAAAGGGGACAAAGAGCGCGATGTAAAAGAGGACGCCGAACAGGACGTCCTTCTGGGTTTCTTCCACATGGTCGTACACCCGGCTGGCCAGGGCCCAGGATCTTCTGGAGGCCTCGGCAAATTGGTCGTACAATTTTGCCTCAAGGGCCTGTTCGGCCTGTTTCAACGCAGCGGTTCCCTCGCTCTGAAGCTTACGAATCCTCTCATTGTAAATTCCATGGTCTTCAAGATTGGCAATCCGGGGGGCAAGAAGTGCCCACATATCCCACGCCACCCTATATTCCGTATTATGGATGAAAGGCCAATCGTCCACCCGGTATCCGACACCTTCCGGGTGCGTGTCCGTGGCGTTGGTGAGGATCAACTTTTTCCGAAGCACCGTGTCGGAGTGGGTCATCTTGAGAGGCGTTCCGGGCTCCAAATAGATGGAAGAGATGATGGATGAACGCGTGTCAATTCGGCTCCACCAGTAACGCAGCGGTGTTGCCTCCCGCCGGGCATCGATGAGCTCGATTTTGGTCAAGTGGCGAAAGGTGCGCGGTTCAAGCAGGTTGAAAAGGGTGGTTTCCTTGCAGGAAAACATTACCAGTTTCGTTTCCATGTTTCGCCGTTGCATTTTGAGCCGGTAGGCATCCTTGCCGGTCTGCTTCTTATCGATGGCCCATGCCACGGATCCCGTGTCCGGTTCAAACCGGTATCCCTCAATGATCACCTTATCCAGTACATGGTTGTTGTCAGCCACACCCTTGATCTGGAATGTCCCCATGGTATCGACCATAGCATAGAAGCGGGCCGAACTCTGGTAGGCGAGGATGACGCTCCCCGGGGCGGGTTGGTCCGCAAAGAGCTCACCATGGCGAATGAAGTTGGCCCTTCCCGTCACAGTGGAAAAGCCTTCTCTGGGGAGATTTCCGGTATGAAGCGACGGGGCCTGAGCCAACTGATTCACCAGGCCCGCTACAAGACCACTCTGCTTTAAGGCATACTCCCAATTCACATCGTCAGGAAGGTCGTATGGAGTCCCCCACATTTGCCGTGCGTCATGGAGAGTTACCAGACTTACCCCCAGGTATCCCGCAAGGGCGCTCACTTCTCCTCCCAGGAAGGGCCGATCAAGAAAATAGCTATCCCATGAACGGAGCTGGCTGGGTCGAAGGGTATCCCGGAACAGCGAGTTATCCCCCGGGGATCCTTCCACATTTGATGCCCCATGACGCAGGACTTCATCCAGAGTCCTGTAGGCGGCCACCCTGTTGATCGTGGGCTTTAAGGGATACAGAAACCCCTGGTTGAAGGCACCAAGTCCATCGCCATGGCTAGAAAGATGGAGCGAGACGAGCACCGCGAGATCCATGTCCTTCACAAGTGACCGAAACCTACGGGCACTGCTGAGCACTTTCAGCTGTCTCTTGGCATCGCCCAGAATCGCCTCATGATCCTTTGCCGCCAGGGGAATCAACGCAGTGAGCGCCTGTTGCTCCCCACGGGTGAGATCATAAAAGGTGTTGCGCCACCCAAGACGCCGAAGCAGGAGGCGGTGACGTGCCAGTTCCTGAATGATCTCCTGCTTTGATACATCTTTTTCTTGCAGGCGAAGGTTCATAAGCTGGCGTGAAATCATGTCCACTTCCGTTTTGATCCGTTCGCTCACAGCCTCTCGAAGCAACCTGTCCAGGACCTCATCCCTCGACCCCCCAAGAGATACTCCGCGGAGAATATCAAGCATTGTCTGAGTACTCTTCACGGTGGCGTCGAGCCTTTTTTTCATCTTTCTCAGGTCCTTGGATCTGGCGCTAAGGCTCCAGATCATCTCCCGCATGCCGGCCAATGTTTGCGCATGGCTACCGGTGGCTACGAGGAGGACGGATCTGGCAGGGGGGTTTTTCTTCAGGACCCGGCCCAATTCCAGAAGGGTAGCTACACCAATGGCCTCATCCGCTCCAGGTGACCTTTCGAAGACGAAGGCGGTGCTGTCATAGAAAGCTTCCACGATTACCAGCTCCTCCCGGAGCTTCGGATCAGTACCGGGAATCAGGCAATAGATATTTTCCCCCGTAACCTCTTGCCACGCTACTTCGGAAGTGAGACGAATGTGAGAAGCCACACGACCCTCTGGCGAATCTTCGAAAGAACCGAAGAACTCCCGTGCTTTGGAGAAGGGAATCTGGAAACGGGGAAATCGAATGGGGGAAAGTTCTACCTTTTCCTCATACAGTGTTCTCGGGGGCGAGCCCCGACCCACATAGATCAGGGCCTTTGCACCCAGCGCAGCCGCATTGAGCCAGTTTTTTCCCGAGTCGAGTTCCATCAGGATGATGGCACCCGCAACCTCTTTTCCGTTGAACTCCCTCAGTTCGCCCGGACCGACATAGACCAGAGGGCCTTCCATACCCGGGGGGGGAATAGCCTCCGGCGATATTGCATTACCCCTTATCGGTTGGATGGGAAGGGTAAGCCCACTGTCCGGCCAAACGAGAGCACTTCCACCATGTCGGCGCACAGGGACTGAAAATCGGTGGGATCCAACCCCGTCGAACCCGAGCTGGGAGAAACTCTCTTTTATGCACGCGGCGGCCTTCTCACAGCCAGGGGTGCCCGTACTCCTGTCCTCGAAAGATGCCAGGGTCCTAATGATGTTCGCGAAATCATTTGAGGATGTCATTGGGATTTCGGCCGCAGCAAGCATGCCGGGGAGAAAACCCCACAAAAGGGCAAGAACGATCGATAGTCGCTTGAGTGTGTACGTATTGAACGTTGGGTTGGAAGGTTCAAAGATTGACATGCTCTTTTACCACATGGCCACCGGAACGGCCAGGCCGCCATCTCCATTCTCGCCAAATCATTCCCTGGCGCCAATCTGTCCAACTGAGATGGAAAGCTCCTCCCGATCCTCGATCCTATCGATTCGCCCGTCGCGGATCCAGACCACCCGGTCCGACACGTTCAACATCTTGATATCATGGGTGGCGGAGATGACGGTCACATTTCTCTCCTGGCTCAGTTGCTTTAAAAGGGAGATAATCTCCTCCCCCGTGGTAAGGTCGAGGTTCCCCGTCGGTTCATCCGCCAGGATGATGGCTGGATCATTGGCGAGGGCCCGCGCCACAGCAACACGCTGCTGCTGGCCCCCGGAAAGCTCAAAAGGCTTGTGGCGGAACCGGTCCCCCAATCCCACCAACTCCAAGAGTTCCATTCCCTTCTCTACCGCTGCATCGTTGTTCATCCCCCCAAAGATCATGGGAAGCGTGACGTTCTCCAAGGCAGTCATCACCTGGATGATGTTGAAGGTCTGGAAGATGTACCCGATCTTCCGGCAGCGGAGCCAGGCCAGTTCGTAGGCGTCAAGCTGGGCGATGTCGACCTCGTCGATAAAGACCTTCCCGGATGTGGGCTTATCCAGGCCACCGATCATATTGAAAAGGGTGGTTTTCCCCGATCCGGAAGGCCCCATGATGGAAAGATACTCCCCGGCAGCAATCTCAAGGTCAACACCTTGTAACGCCTTAACCTCAACTTTGCCCAGTTGGAAAGTCTTGGTCACCTTGGAAACGCGAACAATATTTCGGAAATCTACCAAAGCCCGTCATCCCGGCTCTTCTGTTTTAAAAAATTCCCTTCCTCCCGCCCATTCCCTTGGCAATGCAAAACTGAACTACTGCTCTACCCGCATGGCCTCCACGGGCTGCATTCTTGCAGCCAGAATTGCGGGATATATAACCCCAATCAAGCTCAGCAAGAAGCCCGCACCGGTGGCAAAAACTATTGATAGGAAAACAGCCATCCATGAAAGCGACGTCACCGCCACGGTACCAAAGCTCAGCATGGAATTGACCAGGGAGAATAGTGCTCCTGCTATTGCCCCCACAAAACCCCCTGCAAGACCCTCCATGCCCGCCTCAAGGAGAAAAAGCCTCAGAATGAACCGGTCCAGGGCTCCAAGACATTTCATGGTGCCGATCTCCCGGAAACGTTCGGTCACCGCCATGAGCTGGGCGTTTACGATTCCCACCACGCAGACTAAAAGCGATAGAATGATAATCCAACGTTGCTTAGGGTTGCTCCCCAAACTGCTGACTCCCGGCCCAACATCATAACCGGCCCGGGTCAATGCCTGAATCAGCTCGGGATCCCGGGTGGACAGCAGACCATTAGCCACGTCTGTACTCACGCTGACAAAACCCAGAAAAGAGACCGCCAGCACGAGGCTCATGGTAAGGATTAGGGACCGGAAGAAACGGACCTTGAGACTCTTCAAAGAGATCTCCACGGACTTCTTCAGGGGGAGGACTATAAGTCGCTCCACAGAAGCCGGTCTTCCAACCGCTCCTGGTTTCACGTGCCTGTTTTTCACGGCCTAAAGGACCCTCGCCGATAAACTCAATCTTTGCAATGCCTTATTCGGATCGTATGCAGGGACATCAGAGGCTCTTTTCCCGTCAAAAATCCGATGGAGAACTCGATAAGGAATAGAAACCCCGCTTCCTTTCCGGGAGAAAAGCGATTTTCTTGGATCATCTACTTGGTCTTTCTCGAGCCAACTCTTCTGGGCTCATGGTCCAGAATGGAGTTCCGTCCTTGGTTAAGCGCACCTTAAATTCAAAATAGTCACCCTTTTTTACCTTGGACGCCATAAATACATCTTTGCCCTGGATCTCAGCCCAGACACCTTTAACCTTTACCTTTTCGCCCTTTCTTACGCCAACCTGCTTAACAAACCATTTGGGACCGAGGTGGACCGAAATGACATCATTCCCCCCCCCTTCACGGACAAGGAGTGCAACACCCGGTGACATTCCTGGGAGAGGGATAACTTCCTTGCATCCAACAACAATGCCCTTGAACGAATCCATCTCATCGGGGTTATAGAGCTTGTTATAGGGGCTATCTTTTTCCCAGCCGCCCATGTCACGTTTTTCTTCCCCGTAAACGAGGTCCGCGTTTGAAATGCATATGGCTAAAAAGAGGGCCAGGCTCACCATAGTGCACTTAAAATAACGAAACATGCTCTCTCCCCCCTTTTTTGTTATCCGTTGCCCGGATCACCTAACTAAGCTTCTCATGACTTGCCCGTTGATTAGGCCGCTTATTACCTAGATCTTAGAAATAAGGTGGCCGAATACCCGGCGAAATTCAGCCTAAACTAACATATCATAGGAGACCAGTTGAAATCCACCCGGATCATCTCCTTTGCCCCTTCACCCCTCTTAAGGATTCGTAAGGGCCTCGCCTGGCAAATCACGTTTCACTCCATCAATACGAAAGGACGTGGGAATATCCATGAAAACCAAAAAAGTTTGGAGGTAAGACAAGCCGCAATTCGATTCCGCGGGCTACCGGGACCCGATGGATATTTTCCTTATTTTCGAATGAAGTGTACCGGGCTTTTGAGATTGTATTTCAGACATTTTTCGTGGCATTCCACCTGCATGACCCATTTCCCCCCAAAAGTGGCCTGGACGAAATTCAAGAGGTGAAATCGTCTGTTTCGTATGAATTTCGATGGATACCTCGTACCAAACTCATCCAAATCCATGTCGAGATCTCGTTCTATATGGTACTCCGGGCGAAGGGTCAAGAACATCTCAGAACGGGACAATCGCTCCAGCCCTGCGAGGCATGCCTGAAGTTTACATTTCCTGACAGCACTTTTACCAATGAAATCGATCATCATGCCAACGTCAAAGATCTCGCCCAAATCGCTCTTCGTAAAGTCGGCTGCGCGAAATTCCACGTTAGATAGACCGTAGTGGGCCCTTAATATCTCGCACCCCCGGATGATTTCTCCATTGATATCGATTCCAACCACTCTCTTAGCCCCGAGACGAGCAGCGAGAAACGTGTAGTATCCAAAGTTGCAGCCCAGATCAACGACGGTTTTTCCCTCAAAGTCGACGGACTGTAGTGTTTCGGGAATGATGTCGTAAAATTTCCCTCCTCCCCGGGCGACGAGTTTATTTTCTTTGTCATAAATGGGGCGCCAAACGTTCTCATGCCCAACACGTTCAAAAATCCGTTGTAGCTGTGCTCTTAGACCCGTCATCTACATTTCCCTCTGTTCCCTGAACCATTCATTCCGAGCCCTGCGATGAGGCTCTATTTCCATCGCGTCTTCCAAAGCACATCACCGGATGTCCCGCGTTCTTGGGGAACCTCAAGTCCCACATATAACCTCCTGCAACCAGCCCAAGGAAAAGGATTAAGCCAAATGCCCATTTCGAAGGCAGCCTGCAAGCCCCTCATGGACGAAAAGGTTCTTTAGGCAAAAGGATCATAGGGAAATGAGGGTTGTGAGTCAAGCAAATAATGTGAGACCTCTGAAAACTTGGGAAAACGAGCTCTGAGCGCGAATTAACGATTTTTTCGTTAACCATTCTTAGTGAAGCGAAACGGCCGAAAATCCAATGTCTGAGCCTAAAAGGCGAGTTTTGGGAACGAAGTAGCGCCCCAGCGATCTTTCCAGTGAAGCGAACTTTAGAACGGTCCAAAAAAATTTCCCCAGCGGGGAAGAGCGAGTTTTTCAAAGATCTCAATGTTCACCGAGAGCCTTTCATGGATGGGGATTCGGACCATTCAAGGGGCGCCGACTAAGGCTTTAAAGTGCACGATGGGAAGGCTCTGATGGCGGGACAGTTTTTGCAAGAGAACTTCAAGAAAGGCAAACACCGCGTCGTTCATCCGCTGGTGATGGATCATGATTCCGCACAAACCGCTCAATAAGGCACCTTTGAGTTCTGCGAAAAGGGCATTCCAACCTTCTTCCGCGTCCAACTCCTTCCGGGTGTGCAGGTCGACATTCACCTGAAAATCCGGCAATCCCTCCGGTGGCGGCGGGAGACTTCCCTGACTTCGCGAAACGGCATGGTATCCGAGTTCCTTGAGTAACTCAAGGGTAATACTGCTGCATCGGTTCCAGGGAGCCGTGAATACGGGGTAGAAGTCTTCACCCATATGCATTTCAAGACGTTGTCGGCCTCGAAGAAGATCTTGCTTGATTTGGGACGGCGACCTACTCCCTCCAAACTCCTGCTTTTTCCCCTCCACCTCGTGATTCAGGTGCCGCCAACCATGCTGGTGCCAACACCAGAGGGATGGATCTTTCCGGGCAAGCCCTTTGAGCTGTTCCCAGCGCGATCCCGTAAGCCATACTGGAACTACCGCCAGGGAAAGGGACACACGGTATCTCGTAAAAAGTTCCATGAGTCGGACGAACTGCTTTCCGGGAACCGCCACGTCGTCCGCACGGAAGAAAACGTATCCAGTCACTCCTTTAGTGGCGGGGTCGCGGGCCGAATCGATACACCGCTCAATTCTTGAAGCTAGATCCAAAGGCGGAGAAGCCCAAAGAGAGGAAAACGAACGGGACATTACAACCTCCCGGAACCTTCCATCCATCGCTCAAGGCATCTTGCCGTGTTCGCCGCACCCTCTAAATCGATAGTGACGTGAGGCCGGGACCTTCGCGACAGGGTCCGACCCATGATGGTAGCCAGGCGAGCGGGTTGAAGGTCATCGTCGTCTAGCACCTCAAGTAAGGCCAGACGGAACAGCTTTTCGGCTCGAAGACGCTGTTCCCGGTTCCGAGAAAAAGGCCATACCAGAGCAGGTACCCCTGCAGCCAGGATGTTCATGCAGGTGTTGTATCCAGTCATGCTCACGGAAAGATCCGCAGCAGCAAGGTATGAGGGGAAATCCGGGGTAAAACGAAAGACCTGCATCCTCTTGTCCGAAAGCGATTTCAGGCGCCCAAATTCCTCCTCCCTCATGAATGGTCCCGTAAAGACGTGGAGGTGGAGGGAATTTCGTGTTTCCATAAACCGAACGGCATGTATCACAGCTTCCAGCAGGGGGAAACCCACCTTTCCCCCGCCTGCGCTCGCCACCACGAGGAATTCGGTTTCCTCGATTCCGAGTCGCTGGCGGAGCCCGACCCGGGCATATGGCGCTGGTTTTGCGGTTACAAAGCCGGTATAGATAATAGGTACGGCAATATCCGCGGTGTTGGAAAAGGTCTCATCAAGTTTGATCACGGAAGGGTCAGCATGGACCAGCAAGGCATCGAAGGAACCGTTGAGCACACCAACCACTCGTTTTTCATAGAGGACGGAATCTTCCTTTTCCACTAAGATATCTCGAAGGCTGCAGACCACGCGGCTTCTCGGCAATTCTCCATTGCGGATTCCTTGTAGGATTGGATCGAGCTCGAAGCGGAACGCCCTTCGACCAAAGGGGTAGAGTTCCACCATTAAAAGACCGGGGGCTTCTCTTTCGAAGAGGTGGAAAAGGAGTTGCTGCCGCTCTTTTTTGACCTGGTCGAGGGATCGGTCGTCATCCGTGGTGAAGAGACATTTGAAATCAAGATCCATCATCAACCCCGGAAGCCTAACCTCTCGGACATGGGACGGCAATGGAGCGTCGATCGGGAGCCCACCGGTAACCAGATACACCTCATGGCCTTCAAGGGCTTTACAGATCTCAAGGCTCCTGAAAAAATGGCCAATCCCCAGGACATGTTGGCAGTAGTGGACAATTTTCATGGAATTACTTGCATTCTTTCCATTGCTTGGAATAGTTTAACGGTTTCCCCGTGTATGTGTAAGAAAGATAGTTTACGAAATTAGCAGCTTGTTGCCCAAACCCCCTTTCGCTCCCCGAAAAGAATTTTTGACCATTCTAAAGTTCGCTTCACTAAGAATGGTTAGCAAAAATTCTTTAATATTCGCTCCAGGAGGTTTGAACAACAGCCCGTCAACATCTTTTTTCAAAACAGGCCCAGGTCTTTTCTCCTATTGCTTTTCAGAATTATCAAAAAGGGAATGATCTTAAGGAAGAGCCTGGGCATTGATCTCTTTCAGCCGGAGTCTCTCCCCGTCGTATATAAGCCAGTGGAAATGGTATGATCGTAGGAACGGAGCCTCACTGGGGAGAAACTGCCGGTCGCAAAGACGGTAGGTCAGACATTTGATTACCCCCTCGTGGGTGACCACCAGGATCTTTTCGCCGGGCCACTTCTCCCCTGCTCGTTTCAGAGCCCTTTGACTCCTTTCCCAAACTCTGTTACGGTCTTCCCCACCCGGAGGACAGAATTTCCAACCTGCCCCCTCCTGTTCAGCCAGAAGCTCGGAGGCTTCCTCTCTGAGCTGTCTCACCGTCTTGCCTGTCCATTCCCCCCAGTTCTGCTCCCGGAGGCGGACATCCTGTTCCAATGGAACCCGCAGGAAGATATTGACAAGGGCAGCGGTTTCTAGAGCGCGGCTAGCATCACTGGTTATAATCCGATCCCACCGTTGTTGCTTTAAGTGCCGACCCCATTCTCTGGCTTGAAGGCGCCCCTCCCGCGTTAGGGAGATGTCGTTCTGCCCCTGTATCCGCTCTTCTTCATTCCACGCGGTCCGGGCGTGACGCAGAAGGCCAAACCATGTTGGTGAATGGTGCCCCTCCATTGATAGCCCTGTTTCCGTTCAGAATGTGGAAGTGGATGCTCGTCCCACCTTTTCGAGGACCTTTTCCATTTCCCGGTAGTTCCTGTCCAGATCGTGATTTTCCCGCACATAAGAACGGGCCGCCTTGCCCATCTTTTGACGGAGATTTTCGTCGGATAAAAGGCTTTCAATGGCCTGGACAAAAGGCTCAAGGGCAAACGGCGGCACGAGAAATCCGGTCGCCCGGTCTTTGACCACCTCCGGTATCCCGCCGTTGGCAAAGGCTACAACAGGCAGACCACATGATTGGGCCTCGAGGAAAACCATTCCAAGCGATTCCCGTATGCCCGGAAAAACAAAGACGTCGCACGCACTGTAAACCCGGTACATCTCGTTGCGCGGAACCCTCCCCATAAACCGGACCTTCCCGGGAAGGTTTTCCGCGGCCAAGCGCTGGAGCCGATCCCTTTCCTTGCCATCGCCGACAATCACCAGTTGAAACCGCCTGCCCTGCTGAAAGAGTTTACCACAGGCAAGGATCACCCACGCTAACCCCTTAGCCTTGACACCCGGTCGGAACATGGCGGCAGCCAGAATCACCGGTTCATTTCCCACGTCCCACGACCGGCGAAATTCCACACGAGCCTGGGCATCAAAAGGAAAATCCTCTGGAAAGATCCCGGGGGTTAGGTAGGTGAGGCGGTTTTGGGGCAAAATCCGCTCCAGATTAATCAGGTCCTCTCGCCTGTTCGTGAAGAGGTGCCGTGAAGCACCCAAGGCCTTTTTGTTCAGGATATATCCGGGAAGTGTCCTAATATCCCTTTTTCTCTTGGTGGAGTAAATTCCCTGAAAGACCACATAGGGCAGTTCTGTCTCCTGACAAACCGCTGGGCCCAAAAGGTCCGGAGCCTTGTAGTAGGTGTGGTACGTGAGCCATAAATCCGGTCGGATTTGGATGATACGCCTCACGGCCCGCCGCCGCTCCCACAGCACTTGTGGCCAGATCCACGGTTTCCAAAATATCCACCGGGAACGGAGAGAACTTACTGACCAAACCTGATGCCCTCGTCTTGCAAAATAGTCGTGGAGACCAGTCGCGATCATCAGATCGCCCGATGGGTGCGGGTGACCTAAGGGTTTAAAAGGTGCATAAAAAAAAATGCGCATTGTATCCTTCAATCCCCGCCATCCTCCTCCAATTCAAAACTCGAAGCGGGAATCCCCGCCTTTTTATAGAGCCCAGCAAGATCTCCTATGAGGACCGTTTTGTTGAATTCTCGAATCACGCGTTCCCTAGCTTCAAAAATAACCAGTTTTCGCAAATCCGAGTCTGTCAGGAGCCGCGCCATGGCACGGGCCATCTTCTCCGGCTGTCTGGGTGGAACTAAGATACCGGTCTTCCCATCCTCCAACAGCTCGGGAATGGCAGAAACCCGCGTTGCCACCACCGGAACCCTCATGGCCATGCTTTCCAAAAAGACGTTGGGGATCCCGTCCCGGTCACCATTGGGCGCCACCTCGCAACCCAGCACGAAGAGGTCAGCCTGGCGGTAGTGCTCTAAAACCACGGGGTGTGGCTGGTTTCCGAGCCATCGGGTGAGATGATCCAATCCCAGCTCTCTTATGAGCGACAGGATCTGCTCCCGGTCTTCCCCGTCACCTATAAGCGTGTGCTGGATTGGAAAACCTTGGTCACGAAGGTGCCGGAGAGCCCGGTATACCGTGGGCAAACCTTTTTTCGTGGTCATGCGGGCTACCGTTAAGACTTGGTAAGGAGGGGAAGGGTTCACCTCCTTCCCCTTACGAGCGAAAAGATCGATATCGATACCGTGGTAAATGCGGTGGATCGGAATGGCCTTCCCACGGGAGAGCCCCATCAAATGGCGCCTGTTGTATTCGGTACACGTTACCACAAAGCTGGCAAATTCCATCTTCTCCCGGAGCTGCCTGGGATCCGAAATGTAGATATCCTTGGCGTGGGCGGTGAAGCTGAAGGGCAGCCCACTCAACTGGCTAGCGAACATGGCCACGGAAGTAGGCGAATGGGCAAAATGGGCGTGGAGATGCACCACCCCCCTACCCGGGAGCAAGTGGTGAACCAGGTATCCTGCCTGCAGTAAATGCTTTATGGTGGCCGATCTTCGCGTACGCAAGAAACGCCTCAGCGCAGTCTTCAGGGCCTTAGCATAGGTACCAGGTCTTTTTCCCGCCAGCAAGAGATTATGATAGAGAAATCGTGGAAGGGGTGCTAGGAGGGTCTCTGGCAGGTAATCCACAGCTGCCCTGATCTGCTTAACGCTTTCATGGCAGAACCCTTCCCTTGGAGGGCGCATGGAGAAAAGGTGGATGGAAAAACCGAGTTTTTCTAAATGGAGTATCTCGTTGGATATGAAGGTTTCGGAGATTCGCGGGTACCCCTTTAGAATCATCCCCAAAACGGGTGTTCGAGATGCATTCATGATTCCCTGTTCCTGAATGCTTGGAGGCGCTGGCTTATAACATCAAGGCCGGTCAGCTGGAACTGGGACATGGCACCTCGATAAGGTTCGGGAGATTCCAAGAGGTCAAGGAGCTTGTCACGTAAGACTTGGGGTGAAACGGAATTCAATGGGATATAATCAACCATGTTTCGGCCCCCCAGCACCTCGGCTCGGATGAGCTGTTCCTTCCGGGGTATCTCCCGGGGAATAATCAGGGACACGGTTCTCTGGGTAAGGACTTCACAGACCGTATTATATCCACCCATGCTCACAACGAGATCCGCCGCTGCCAGGATTTCCTCCATCCCCCGATAGAACCGCCAGGTTCGCAAACCCAGCTTTTTCGCCCGCATAATGATTTCATCGCTTTTTTTTCTTGGCATGAACGGCCCAGTGATGAGGACGCTTTTGAAGGGAAGGGGGCGGGTTTCGGATTCGAGCATGGAAAGAAACCTGTCCATCATGGCATATCCATCTCCCCCTCCACCTGGGGTTACAACCACCAGTTTTTTCCCGTCTTTATGCACATACTTTTCCTTGATTCGGCTCGCTGCCGCTCTGCCCGGACTCTTTCTGGCGATATAGCCGGTGAAGGTCATTTTCCGACTAATCGATTCTGGAATGGAATACTCCTGGATCGGATCATAGAATTCCCGAATTCCATAAACCCATATCTCGTTGTAGAGCTCATCCATAACCTGATAGACCCCTTTTTCCTCCCAGTCCTTCCGTATGATGGATGCCTCGTCCATGATATCCCGGAGTCCAAGGATGGTCCGCGTGCTGGGAAGAGATCTCCGCAACCACCGGAGCGCGGGCAATATCTCTTTTTTCAGGCCAAGGGGCTCCTTGTCCACGATGAAAAGGTTTGGTTGGAAAGTTTTCGCGGTGGTTTTAATGATATTCTTGCGAATATCGAGTGCGTGCTGGGGATTGATCTTGATGGAGAGGGGGAGGTATTCCTCATTGGTCTTCTTGATCATACCCGGGATACGGATGAAATCAATCTGATCCGGTAAGGCAAAACGGCCGACGAGAGGGGAACCAGTCAGGATGAGGATGGTGGTGTGGGGGGCCCGCAAATGGGAGGCGATAGCCATGGTTCTCCGTATGTGTCCGAGACCATAGGTATCGTGGGAATACATCAGGATTTTGTAAGAGGATTTCATAACTCGGCTCATTTTTCGGTAAATAAGGGACTCCTCTCACCCCTCCCACAATCGCAGTCCGGCTCAATTACGAGTATATCCCGGCTCTCAAGGAAATACCTACGGATTATGTTTCCTGATATCCTCGGCACCCCGATGAGATGCTGAGAAATGCCTTACTAAGGGCGTGCCGATATAACCATGGTCTTTAGGGAATGCCGTTCAACGCCAACCAACGCCGTTTGAGTCCCTTCCTTGACCATTATTTCACTGTTGAAATTAATCAGCATTCCTATATCCAACGCTCAGGGAAGATTCGAGCTTGCAGCGAGTTCAACCATTGTCCAAAAATTATCTCTGCCTGTCAATCGGGAGCTGAAACTAGGGTTGTCTCCAGCAGGGAAAGAGCTTTAAGGGTTGAGGTGCGTAGGGAAAATGCTCAAAATAAACCAATTCATTGCTATTTTCTATGAGAAGAAGAAATCCTTTTTGTTTCAAAGTGTTAGCGCATTTTTGGGGGAAAAATGTATTCATAAAATCCCCTCAACACCATTCCCTTCCGCTGCATATGCAATCCCTCAGCCCCGCAAAAGTCTATGAGTTTTTTTCCAAAAGATCAAGCTTTTTTTGCCGCTTTTTCCCTCCTTCCCTCATTCGCCTTATCAGTCAGACTCCATGGAGTTTGTCCCATGAAAGCCAAGGGAGACCGCGATACTCCCCATTTCCTCCGGGGAAGCATTGAAAATAACGATGTCCCTTGACCAGGGGGCACTCGATAAGAAAATCGGACCGAACGATTCTACCCTTGGTTAGGTCTTCAGTAGCCCCATAGAAATCGATGAGCACCATGAACTAGTCATTCCAGGAAGGACCAGGTTCAGCGTCATCCTCCTCTTTGTCAATTTCGTCGGCCCTCAGTTCCCCCCGATAAATGATGAGCTCATCCCCTGGATGGATGGGTGCATTTGGATCGAGGCGATTCCAGAAGATGATGGCCACCAGGGGGACATCGAATCGATCGGCGATGGACGAAAGGCTGTCCCCTTTCTTAACCACATAGATTCGCTCCTTTCGACCCGCTGACCAGTGCTTTAGGAGATGTTGATATCGAGCCTGAAAGCCCTTTGAGGCCCCCTTTGGGATCAGAATTGCATGGCTTCCCTCGGATAGGAAGTGCCCGCGAATTTCGGGATTCAAGTCCTTGATCACCTTGAAGTGGGTTTTCGCTGCCCGAGCGATAATGCGGATTGGAGTATCCTGCAAACAGTCGACCTGAATCCGATCGAATGTCATGGGGGGGTAGTAGTCCTCCTCGGAGAGCTGAAATCCATATCTCTCTGGGTTGGAGAAAGTCACCTTTACCGAAAGAATCCTGAAGACAAATCGTTGGGTTTCAAGGGGGAGGTACAGGTGGTAATAGTCATTGTTTCCCTGCTCCAGCATTTCCGCCATAAGCCCCTCTTCACCCATATTGTAGGCGGCAGCAGCCAGAGTCCACGACCCAAAAGCTTCCCGAAGGTGCTTGAAACACCGGATCGCGGCCTGGGTAGAGGCAAAGATATTTCGCCTTTCATCAATGCGTTCGTTGATAACGAGACCGTATTTTCGGCCGGTGAACTTCGTGAACTGCCAGAATCCTATGGCCCCCTTTCGTGAGCCCGCGTGGGGTCGAAGGGCGCTTTCAGCAATGGCCAGGTACTTGAGATCGTCTGGCATCCCGCTCTTTTTTAACATCTTCTCAATATGGGGCAGGTAACGGCGGGACCGCTTCAACCAGAGGATCACCTGGGGGAGATCCCAGAGGGAAAGGAGGAGTTCCTTTTCAAGTCGCTCCCGAATCTCCTGAATCTCGATGGGGACCCGTTCATCACAATATTCCAGAGGTCCGGTTATCTTGAGAGACGAAACCAGGGAGGGAAAATGTCCACTTTTGACGGGTTGGCCATAACTGCTTGACCAAGAGAAGAGCCCCATGCCAAGTAAAACATAGACACGCCATTTCATGGCAAAAACCTCCCTGGTATTTTCTCTATACATCGACTCCCCGTTTCCCATAGGGACGTCTTCGGCCCCTCAATTTCTATAGCATACTTTCCCATCGGGGTCACGGCAATCATGCAACCCCTCGGATCTGATCCAAATCCCATTAAAACACATCAATCCAAATATCCAGCATTTCGGGATGGTGCAACCAGGGTTGGGATATGCGGCAGACAGGGGAAAAGGGAAAGCCTAAAATAATGATTATCAATTGGCCAAATGAATTCTATTTATATATGGACGTCCGCGTTTTTATGAGGTAAGAAGATGGTAATGCCGCGATTCCTTGCGGCGAACACCGTCGTCCCCCTATCGACTCGGTCCTTTAGGTAGCCACTGCCTTTGCCGGTTTTCTTTCGTTGCCAGCGGAAGGTTACCACATCGGCTAGACACCATGAAACACACGCTACCGTGCAGGGAACACGTTGCCGATCTCCTTGTGGAAGGGATACAACGGGGGAAAGAAGAAACCTCCTATGCATGAGACAAAGTCCGAGACGAGCATAAGAAGTGTTCGCTGTATGGCACGGAAGGTCGAATCCCTCTATGGAGAAGGGCACACGGATTACCTGCTTCCGCCCCTCGTGCTCACCGGGAATGAAGGCCCCCTTGGGCGGATCAAACCCGGTGACTCGGTAATCTTCTGTTGCCGTAGGGGGGAAAGGGAGCTTCAGCTTACGGAAACCTTCGTGGATCAAAACTTCGATGGATTTCACCGCGAACACCTCGATCCCCTCACCTTCGTACCCTTTACGCTTTACCACCCCGCCCTCAGACATCTCCCCGTGGCCTTCGCACCCCGAAACGTCGAAGAAACCATGGGTGAAGTGCTGAGCCGTCGGGGCCTTGCCCAGTTCCATCTCGCGGAATCGGAGAAATACGCGCATGTGACATACTTCTTCAATGGGGGACGAGCGGATCCCTTCCACGGCGAGGTGGACCAGTCCGTTCCCTCATTTCTCGCTGAACCCTTGCGTGCCCCCCCGCTTTTGGTTGAAGCCCTTCGGAAAGCGGTTTCTCAAAAGCCCTTTCCCTTCGTTATTCTGAACATCGCTAGCGGGGATCTCGTTGGCCATTACACGGATTTAGAGGCGAAGATCGCATGTGCCGAGGCCGTGGACCGAACATTGGAAGAGATCCTGGAGATCGCCCACGAGCACGGGTATTGGGCCGCGATCACAGCAGATCACGGGCTCTTGGAGGAACACGGCATCCCCGGAGGCCCACCAAACACCGGCCACACAACACATCCGGTTCCCTTTGTGCTCGTTTCCCCAAGGGGGAACGAACCAGAACTCGCCCCGAAAGGGATACTTGCCGACGTCGCTCCCACCCTTTTAGCCATGATGGGCCATCCCAAGCCCAAACCTATGACGGGAAGGTCACTCATCCGGGGGACCGTTCCAAGCGCCAAGAGGGTAATGCTGGTGGTCTTGGATGGTTGGGGACTGGGGAGCAAGGGTCATATAGACCCGATCCGGCTGGCAAAGACCCCCCGCTGGGATGAGATTTCGAAGTTTCCTATGGCACGGATTGAGGCCTCCGGAGAGGCGGTGGGGCTTCTGCCCAACGTAAGGGGAAATTCCGAGGCGGGCCATATGAATTTAGGGGCGGGCAGGGTTGTGGTCCAGGATGACGTACGGATCCAGCAAGCCATAGAATCCGGTACCTTTATAGAAAATCCCTCTTTCAACAAGGCCATCGACGAGGCCAAGACGCGCAACGGCTCCCTGCATCTCCTCGGCCTTCTCTCAGACGCGAGCTCCCACGGCAATCTGGATTACTTCCTGGAGCTCCTCAAGCTTCCAAAGAGCAAGGGCCTTGAAAAGGTCTTCTTACATCTCTTTACCGATGGACGCAGTAATCCGCCAGGGAGCGCCCCCAGGTTCCTCCTCCGAGTGGCAGAGGAAATGGATCGGATAGGGATCGGAATGCTCGTCACCCTTGTGGGCCGAGGATTGGCACTGGATCGGGGTGGCGACTACGAGAAGAAAACCCGCCCCGTCTACAATGCCTTGGTCCTGGGAGAGGGCATCCCGGTTCAATATCCCTGAATGAACTCAGGCTCACCCTCACAGATATCACGCATCCGTTCCGAAGGGGAATGATGACGTTTGCGCAAACGGAGGGCCAGTTTAACATTATTCTTTCTCGGCCCCCTCTTTTTGGTTGTTGTGCTCTGCCCGAATATCTGAAAGCAAAGCCAATAAAACCCCGGGTAAATCCGTCAAAATGCCATCTACTCCGAGCCTAATCAGCTCTGCCAATTCTTCCCGTCCAGCAAGGCCTGCAGTAGTCCAAACCGGCTTACCTAACTTATGTACTTGCTCAACCAACGGTGGATAGAGACGTATCCATCTGGGCCAGAGCCGAATGATGTCAACGTCCGCTGCTACGAATTTCTTGATGTCTCGAGTGCCGCCTATAAAGCCGAGGATGCGGATGTTGGGGTTTAGTGAGCGGAAGAGTTTAACGTCTTTCACGGTTCTCGCGCCCACAATAACGTCATTCACCGCATTATCGTGCTCCACAAGTCTAACCACCATCTCGCAGTCAAGGTCAGTGCTTGATTTAATATCTAACAACGCCTTTCCGCCCAGAGAAGTAACGAGCTCCAATGTCTCCTTCAATGTAGGGATTCGCTCCCCCGCGAACCCAGGGCTCGCAAAGCTTCCAGCATCCAGCTTCTTTATTTCGGCCAACGTGAACGTGCCCACTTCACCTTGCCCATCCGTGGTGCGATCCACCGTATCGTCATGAATCACCACCGGGATTCCGTCCTTGGTCATGCGAAGGTCCAGTTCTATGAAACCAACCCCCAACTCAAGGGCATGTCGAAACGCGGGCAGTGTATTCTCTGGATATCCTGGAGCCAAGCCTCGGTGTGCCACCACTACAATATCTCGGCCTGGCCATTCATCACGTGCCTTCGTGCCGGTAACAAAGCTCGTAAAGAGCAAAGCAACAATGAAAGACGCCATCAAAATGCTCCTCACCCTTGTCACTCTCTCTTCTTCTCAAGGCACTTCAACCTTTTCTCCACGGTGTTTTTCTGCGCCTTGGACCATGCTTTTCCCTTTCTGTTCCCACCCTCTCACTCTTTTCCCCAACGTAATACCATTAAAGTTTTACCTGTTATTCTGACCAATGCCATTGAGGTAAAAGATGCGGCGTGCCATTGGGCACGCCGCATCTTTCTGTTAACAACCTTCTCAATACCCCCCGGCAACTTCTGCCAAACTATTTGGCAATGCTCATGGTGAACTGCAGATAGTCGTATTGCGTTTTGAAAATGTGCTCCGCATCCGCTCCCCATAATTTTGCCTTGGAATACGGGGGAATGTTGAACTCTTTGGCCTGTTTCGCCTCCACATCCTTCCGTGCAGCGTAGTCTCCGATAACATTCCACGGCCTAAGGCCGTCTCCCACCATGTACCGGACAAGCAACTTGGCTGCATGAGGATGGGGCGCTTGGTCAGCTATAACCAATACGGTGGGATAAGCTATACCGAAAATCGGGTCCATATCACTAAGAGCAGCGGCTTCGTATACCCCTTTCTTCAAGTCTCGCAGCTTGCTGAACGTTGTGAGCCCTATTGGTGGCCTATCCTGTTTCACGTCAGCAACCCCCTTAAATATCTTGGTGGTTGAGGGAACGATTACCGCATTTTTCATATACTGCACCACCCACTCTTCAGCAGCATTCTTAGTACCGGAGGAAAGCTTCACGGGCTTTCCGAACTCCTTTTTGTAAGCGGCGGCCATCTCCTTAGGGTGTCCGAGAATCGTCTGATACGTGTTGGCTGTTGCGGGATCAGTGAGCTCAGGGGTCAAGACCTTACCCTTCCACTCCTCCCGGGTGAGATCCCAAAGATTGTCAACGGGGGGTCCACCGGGATTGCGGGCTGTGTTGTAAATGAAAACCCGGCAACTCCAGCGCTGCACCAAAAAGGGATTTTTCTCGTTATCATCCAGAAGCGGTGCCACGGAGTCCGGTACAAAATTCCAGATCATTTTCTTGGGAAGTAGGTCTCCGATGAGAACAGATGTCGCATTGTTGAAGAGAACATCCACATTATGAACTCCGGCTTTGTGCTCGCGTCCGAATTTTTCTACCTGTTCATCTGAAGTCATATCGTACCCGACGATCTCAACTCCGTACTTCTCCTTGAACTCTTTTTGGATCGCGAAGATGCGTGAGGAAACAGAATAGATCACCACTTTTCCCTCTTTCCGGGCGGCTGCCTCAATGGCATTCCAATCTTGTTTCGCCGGTGCGAATTGGCCCAACTGTGCTTTCTTGAGCCATTCCGTTTTTGCTTCAGCCTTAAAGAAGCTTCCATTAAGGGCTACCAGACCCGCTACTACGGCGAACACTATGAATATACGGACTTTCATTTGTCTACCCTCCTTTTTTGATAAGCACGTTATAATGTAATGTATATCTTTTTGACGCCTGCCACCCCCTCCCGTGTTTCTCATGGGTTTCTTTTTCGGTTACCACCTCCTTCCCGCGCCATTCATGGGTTTCCTTATGCCTCTTCCCCTGGTGTCAATAGCACGCCGCTCGTATCGTCATAGAGATTGATTGCCGATGGGTCTACCGTGATCCAGACCCGCTGGTCCATCTGCAGATCGAGCTGGCGTGTCTCACGGACCACCAGAGTCGTATGACGGCGTCTGGTTTGGACAAACAGCTCGGGACCGGACGGCAGGACCGCATACACTTGGAACTCAACGGCGTTCGGTTCCGGGTCCAAGGAGATGCTGACATCCTCTGGCCTGATCCCTACGATTGCCCTATCCCGTGGGGGTATCCAGGATGCCGACAGTCTGAAGTCATCCATCTCCAACCACGGTCGGCCATCTTGCAGGACTGTCTTTGCCGGTAACATGTTGATCCGGGGCATCCCCACGAACTCCGCCACGAAGACGTTGCTTGGTTGATCATAGATCTCCTGGGGCCTTCCCACCTGCTGAATCAGACCGTCTTTCATGACCGCCACCCGAGTGGCCATGGTCATCGCTTCGGTTTGATCGTGCGTCACGTAAACCGTTGTTACTCCGCTGTCGTGGTGTAGCCGTTTCAACTCAGAGCGCATGTCCAGTCTCAGGCGCGCATCGAGGTTGGAAAGTGGTTCATCCATGAGAAAGACCGGCGGTTTGGTAGCGAGCAATCGAGCCAGCGCAACCCTCTGTTGTTGTCCTCCCGATAGCTCCGACGGATACCGGTCCCCGAGACCATCCATTGCCAAATCCTTGAGCACAAGGTCCACACGCTCCCGAACCTCTTTACGAGGTACCTTTTGCAGCCTGAGCCCGAAGCCAACGTTCTCGTAAACCGCCATATGCGGCCACAAGGCATAGCTCTGGAAAACCATTCCCACCCGGCGTTTCCCGGAAGGAACCATGATGCCTCGCCGGAAAGAGAAGACAACCCGTTCACCGATAAGGATCTCCCCTTCATCCGGCCTCTCCAGGCCAGCAATACAGCGCAAGAGGGTCGTCTTTCCACAACCCGAGGGCCCCAGCAACACCAGAAACTCACCCGCTTCAATGGTGAGATTCACTCGGTCCAAAGCCGTGACCTTGCCGAACCTCTTTGTCAAACCCCGTATCTCTATTGGCACTCTCATGAATCAATGTATCTCCCCTTCTCATTCCAGCTGCTTTTCCTGCAAGCGAATCAGCCGACTTTTCCCCAACCACCATAAGATCAGTTCGCCCATGATCGTAATCAACGTGACAAGTAATACCAGCGCATTTCCCAGCTGAATCTGATCCTCTTCGGCATAGCGAAAGCCCAGCGTCATGAGAACCCGGGTCTTCGGCGTGATGAGAAGGATAATCAAGGGCAGTTCCCTCATGATGCCGACGAACATGACCATTAACCCTGACACCACGCCTGCGGTAGCCAGCGGCAGGACGATGCGACGAATGCGTTGAAACCAGGTTGCCCCTTCGATCTCAGCAGCCTCCTCCAGTTCCTGGCCTATCTGGGTGACAGCGCTTGTCCCCGTGCGCACGCTGTATGGCAGCCTCTTGATAACCGATATAACCACCAACACCGTAAAGGTGCCGTAAAGCGCGGGAATCGGACCCTGTCGTGTGGCAAATATGCTGAGGTACATTGCCCCGAAGGCGATGCCGGGGAACAAGAACGGCAGAAAGGAGATCTGATCCAGGAGCGTTGATATCCAGCTCCCCCGATTCCGCACGACGATATAGGCCACGATGAGACCTAAGAACGCGCCAATTATTGAACTAATGACGGCCAGCCTAATACTGTTCCAGGTCGCCCCGAGAATTATCGGGTTGTGGAGTACCCCTGGCTCACCATGAGCAATGTTGGGATCTGAGTGGCCGATCCAAAAATGGAACGTTAGGTTGTCTAAACCATAGCGACCATCTATCAGCATCAGCGTCTGATATGCCAAAATAACCAAGGGCAATATCGCCGTAATGAGGGCAAAGGTACTCAGCAAACAAAAAGATGGCCAGCGCCACCGTCCCAGACCCGTGGGTTGTCCTTTGAACCCCTTACCGCCAACGGTCTCAAACCGCCGTAAGTTCGCACCCACAACGCGGGAGCTGAGATACACAGCCAGCACGGTGATGGCAATTAACAAGATTCCCAGGATATATGCAATGGGTTCAAACCCCATATTGAGGCTGCTATAGAGCATCGTGGAAAGGGTGTGATAGCGTACGGGGGTTCCCAGAAAGAACGGAAGGGCGAAGGTGCCGATAGTTCTTCCAAAAGTGAGGGTGAATGCCGCCATAAATGCCGGTGTAACAATGGGAAACGTTATTTTGCGTAAGATAGTCCAGCGGGAAGCCCCCAGGAGTTCGGCGCTTTCTTCCAGTTGGGTGTCGATGGTGGCCAGGGCGCCGGACACCAACAGAAGCGCAAAGGGGAAGAAGTGTATCACCATCGTAATGATGATTGGGATCGGTCCGTAGGAAAGCCATTCCGGTGGAGGAAAACCAAGAATAACTTGGAAAAATCCGGGCGGTCCCCCGATATTTGGGTTTCTGAAAAAAATCTCCCATGCCAGCGCAATCGCGAAGGAGGGGATAATGAAGGGAACGGTAAGGACGGTCTTGAGCAAGGCCCGCCCGGGCATATCGGTTCGTGTCACAAACCAGGACAGAACGCCTCCTAACAGCAGTGCAATCACTGCGGCGACGGAACCGGTAATAAGCGTATTTACAAGAGGTTCGAAAAGAAATGCATTGGCTAAACGCCCAGACAAGACATTTTTCCAATGGAACAACGTGAACTGACCCACCTCGATTTCCCGCGAAATGCGGGCGTCTTTTTGCTCCCAGATCAGCGTCCGGTCGAAAAGCCCGTAAAGCGGTACAAGGACCAGGTAAACCAACACAACGAGCAGCAATACCGAAACTATGAACTGCGGGGATGTGACCCGGTAGCGCAGTTGATTCAACCAGCGCTCGACCACCGTCATGGGGGTTCGTTTCAGTCCACTTACTGAATCAAACAAGTGCATCTGCTCCAATCTCCAGTTCTACATCTCCGTAGTAAATCGCTGGAGAAGCCATAATGGGTAATGCTTTAGCAGGCATTGTCGCATTATATGAGGAGAACGTGGTTTCTGTCAAGGGAATAACGGGATATCGCCGAGATATCGCAATTGGACTTGATGTGGTTGTTGGTAGGCTCACTGCAGGTGTACACGATGTGTCGACTCCGGCGCTCAGTAGCCGCGTACGGGCAGTTAGACCAAATTACATGCTCCCTCTGCTTTTAACGAATTAATCGGCGATGGGGATCTGAAACCGTCGCTCCATCCTTACTTCGATCTCGACAAGGCCCGCTCAATAAGGTAGGCGACGAGTGCCTCAAAGGAGAGACCGGCAGCTCGAGCCGCATCTGGATAAAGGCTGGTCGGTGTCATTCCAGGTAGTGTGTTGACCTCAAGGATAACAGGCTCACCCTCTTCCGGAACGACGAAATCTACCCTCGAGAGATCTCGACAACGGAGTGATTCGTGTGCAAGTTTGGCCACCTCCTGAGTCCGACGATACTGTATTTCAGGAAGTGGAGCGGGAATGATATGCTCACTGAGACCCGGCGTGTAGCGATGCTCATAGTCATACCAGGAACCCGGAGGAGTACGAATCTCGATGACCGGCAATGCCTCTATCCCGTCTCGTTCGAGAATAGCGACGGTAATCTCGCGGCCCTCAATACGCTCCTCAACAAGGACCCGCTCGTCGTAGAAAAAAGCGTGCTCAAGGGCCCGTTCGAGACCCTTCAGATCTTCGCTAAACAGAATTCCAAGAGCTGAACCCTGGCTGGAAGGCTTTACCACGAGATCGGGGCCAAGGAGATCAAGAACGCGGCTGGCCGTCCTCGAAGCTCCCTCGCTCCGCTTGACCACTATGTCCCTTGCCACGGGAAGCCCATTGGCCCGGAAGATTTGCTTCGCGACTATTTTATCCATGGCACAAGCACTACCGAGCACACCACTTCCGACATAGGGGATGCCAACAATATCAAGTAATCCCTGAAAAGTACCATCTTCGCCCGGAGGGCCGTGGAGGATCGGGAATACGACGTCTACGCCTGCCTCTTTAAGATGCGCTCCAATCGCCTCGTCGAGTTCAAGGACAGTCACATTTTCGTAAGTGGCCAGGAGAGCATCCGCGACCCCACGTCCTGAAACTCTGGATACTTCGGCCTCTGCAGCCGGCCCACCACATACGACTGCTATGGATAGCTTCTCTTTTCGCGGAATTTTATACCTTTACCTTTCCGATGGGTTGCAACAACTCATTCTACTCAATCGATTATCCGCCTTTCCCATTCTCCGATTTCAATGAATGTCGATAAAACTTTATAGCCCATCTCCCCGAAATTGTAAAATATCCTCTCAAATTCTGTATCGAAGAGAAATCAACTTTTATGTTTCTTTCCCGATAACCAGCCTTCTGTCTGAATCGTCTCCCACAGAGTTTCATTCTTGCAGCCTCCCCTATCCAACGAAATCTCCCTCCCGCTCCTTGGAAGCGGAAGGAGATTAGCGGGGTGAGGTAGATAGACAATTTTGGACCCAAATTGCAGATATCGCCTATTAATGCTATATTTTAAAGTTAAACCTCGCGGTAAGAGATTGCCTCCCGTAACTGGCTAACTCCCCTCGCAGGCAAGGCTCCATGGATAAGAAAACCTTCTTGGCTCTGTTAGCGGTCGTCTTTGTCACCCAGATAGGTATGGGCATCGTATCCCCGCTGATGCCCCTGTATGCGGAAAGCATGGGGGCGTCCGGCCTCTGGCTTGGCATCATGTTCTCCAGTTACGCTTTCTCCCGAGTGATATTCATGCCTATAGCCGGCCGCCTTTCAGATGTCAGGGGGCGGAAGAGATTCATCGGCCTCGGCTTGCTTGCTTACACCGTCATATCCCTCTTCTATGTTTGGGCTTCTAGCATCTTTGAACTCACCTTGATCCGCCTTTTCCATGGTTTGGCGTCATGTGCGGTCATACCGATAGCCCAGGCCTATGTTGGCGAGCTCACCCCGGAAGGAAAGGAAGGTACGTACATCAACCTTTTCTCGATGTCCATATTTCTTGGAATGGGATTTGGCCCGCTTCTAGGAGGGGGCCTGACCGAATACCTCAATATGAACGCGGCCTTCTATGGCATGACGACGGTCTGCAGTTTCGCGCTATACTTGCTCCTGCGCTTCGTTCCCGCCACGGAACCACTTTCTCGGACCGAGGGCAAAAGCGTGGTAAAACCCCTTGAATCCATAATACGAGACAGCCGGGTCCAAGCGGCAAGCGTTTTCCGGTTCAGCCGCGCCTTCTGGAGACGAAGCATCAAGTGCTTCCTTCCCCTTCTGGCAGTTTCAACCCTGAAAATGACTCCTGCCGGTATAGGGCTTGTGTTATCGGCTTACTTGCTAGCCGGAGGGGGCATACAGGGATCGCTTAGTCCATTATTCGATCGATTGAATAGAGTAGCCCTCATAGCGATTTGCAGTACTGTTGGCCCTGCCCTCCTCCTTCTTATTCCCTATGTGCGCTCTGGCAAGGCATTGCTTGCCGTCTTACTACTAACGGCTCTGCTGGGGGCTGTTGCCCGGGGAGCAATGCTGGCAATCAACGTAGAAACTGGTAAACAGCACAGGGGAATGGGGACGGTAATGGGGATTTTCTTCGGTTCGAGCAGCCTGGGGATGATGATCGGACCAATAGCATTTGGCTATAGCGTGGACATATTTGACTTGAACTCCGTGTTTATTGGTGGAGCTTTTGTCGGAATCATTGGAGGCTTAGTTACCACTTACCTTCTCATCAAGTGGTTAGCCCTCGCAAGACAACCAGCTCTTTCATGAAAGGCAAAGGGGGAGCGAGGGGAGAAAGCCCACATGAAATGGAAAGGAGATGCACTTTGACTTTGAAAGGAGCGTTGATACTAGCAGAGGCCGATAACGTAGCTACCGCCATCGAGGACATAGAGCCGGGCGCGGTGGTGCCCGTCCGGCTGGGAAAGGAGGTCAGGACGGTCAAGGCACTGGAGAGGGTACCCTTCGGTTTTAAGATAGCGGTCGCCGACATACCGAGAGGGGCCGATGTGATCAAATACGGCGAGTCCATAGGGAAGGCTTCATCGGACATCAAGAAGGGCAACATGGTACACATCCACAACCTGGAAGGCGTCAGAGGCAGGGGGGACCTCGCGAAAGGAGGGTCGCGATGAAATTTCTGGGATATGAAAGGGCTGACGGCTCCGCCGGGATACGCAACCACGTACTGGTTATTCCGGGCGGGCTTTTGGCGGCTAAGATATGCGACTTCGTTGAGGGCACTAACACCATTTTGACCGCTGACAGCGGCAGCGGCCGGACCAGTCGGGATAGGGAGACCATTGCCCGTACGCTGATTGGGTTGGGCAGAAATCCCAACGTGGCCTCCGTTATCGTGCACTCCGCAGGTGTGGCCACGGGATACCCCGAACTGAACCCGACCCGAATAGCCGATGAGATCGCGCAATCGGGGAAACGGGTGGAGTTCATAGAGGTGGCAAAGGAAGGGGGAACCTTCAGGGCGTTGGAGAAGGGTATACAGGTGGCCCGGGAGGTGGTGCAGGAGACATCCAGGACGAGACGCCAGCCCTGCGATCTGAGCCAGATGGCTATAGGGGTGAAGTGCGGGGCGTCGGATACCACCTCGGGGATCGCCGGCAACCCCGTGGTGGGGTATCTCTTCGACCGGATCGTGGAGGCCGGGGGCACCGCTTTCTTCGGGGAGAACACGGAGATAATCGGCGCGGAACATGTGCTTGCTAAACGCGGCGTGAGCGCCGAGGTATCACGGCGTATCCTGGAGGTCGCGGCGGAGACCGAGGAGAAGGCCAAGGCCACGGGCGAGGACATTCGAACGGTCAACCCCGTTCCCGCCAATATAGCCGGGGGGATCTCCACGCTGGAAGAGAAGTCCCTGGGAGCCATACACAAGTCCGGATCGGCCCCTGTACAGGGCATTCTTGAGTACGGCGAGAGGCCTTCGGGCAAGGGGCTCTACTTCGTGGACAACTGGATGAGCACGGGCTCCATCTTTGCGGGCTATGCCGCCTCGGGAGCACAACTGGTCATCTTCCAGTTGGGCGGAGGAGGCTGGACGGATAAAGACCTGTTGAGCACCTCCACGGCGGTGGTCGCGCCTTTGATGTGGGCCACGGCAAACCCCAAGACCCTGGCCGTGGCCGGTAGCTGCATAGATTTCTACTCCGGCGGCGTCATCGAGGACGGGGACAGCATAGAAGAGACGGGGGAAAAGCTGCTACAGACCGTGCTGGAGATAGCATCCGGTACCCTTGTCAAGGTGGAGACCATCAAGCACACGGACCCCACCCAGATCTACCTGAAGGACTCACCCTTTTGAGCCCTCCCCCACTCGTGGGAACGGCTTGAGGGCGCCGGTTGTACCAAGCGGGGGATACTCTTCCGAATCTCCCTTATTACACAGCGAGGATGCATACCGCTCCCCATCTATCTTTCCTGCATCAAAACGCGTCGAATACGATTATTGATCCACTACTGATCCATCTACATGCAATCGCGTCTTAAGCTCTCTTGGCTTGTAGGGGTATTTGTCTTGAGCGTCCTGGGCTAATTCGATGCCGATACCTGGGCTATCAGGTATCCGGTAGCAATAGGTATATGGATGTGCTCCGCTACCAATGCCATGGAATCAAAATTGTCGGGCAATATAGGATCTTCATAAAAGAAGGGATGGAACGGCTGGATCTCCCTTGCCAACACGATAGCTTCGGCAGGAGCCAGACGCCGATGGACTTCTATACAGAGATCCACGTCATCGCCTACTGCCTCTCTATAACGTCGCACCCTATCGACGGCACGAGATATTTTCTGAGAATGGGTCTCGAAGTAAGGTTCATCCCGGGATTCATCGAGAAAGGGGGTCAAGTGACCGACGGCGGTAAAACCTTCATTTTTCGCATCTACGCAACATTGAACGAGCTCTTCCGTGGTTTCTCCCTTTACATGATAGTATACTCGGGCTTTATCACGGCACTTGCCACCCAGCAATTGGTATGACGGTACGCCGAAATATTTCCCCGCTATATCCCATAGGGCAATATCGATAGCACTTATGGCACCCATAATGGCCGCCCCGCGGAAATGGTGACAACGGTACATGTATTGCCAATGATGCTCGATGCGAAGGGGGTCCTGCCCTATGAGGTATTGCTTAAAGGTATTGACGGCCATTTCCGACGCCTCTAAGAATCCCCATGCACCAGACTCACCAAGACCCCTAATCCCTTCATCGGTATGTACTTTAACGAACAGGTAACGATCCACATGAATACATTCAATATCCGTGATCTTCATATGAACATCTTCTCCTTCCGATGTGTCATAGATTTTATGCCTCAATGATTGACGTATCTCCGAAGTTACGCTCTACTTACCCTAATTTTCCTATCCGCTAAGTGGTTGAGGGAGTTGTAAAGACATGAGAAGACTATTACAGGGGGGTGAGGATGTCAAGGCAAGAAGGACAAGATTTGGCCTTCCTTGCCCTGGTCACCCACAATAGGTACCCGGTTTCTCCGGCAAATTACGCCCAGGGACAATGGAACCCCCGACAAAGTCAGGAAATTCCAGACTTTTCCCCTCGATATTTTCTGCAGTTGCACTATATTAATAGTTGTTAGTAATAGCTGCTGGACCGATTATGAAGAGAGTTCCCCGGTAGCTCCATTGGTAGTGGCGGATGGCTGTTAACCATCGGGTTGCAGGTTCGAGTCCTGCCCGGGGAGCCATGAGCGAAAAGGCTGGGCCTTTATGATATTATTGACCTTTTCACCCTCCTCGGTGAAACCTTTACTCCCATAGATCGTCCAACGGTCCATTTCCCCTTCCATTGCATCTTTTTCCCGCAACATTCCCCCCCTAATAAATCTCTCAATGAGCTTCCAGTGGATTGAGACTTTGGCTCAACAGCTCTATAGAGGAGGAAGCGCTCAGTGTGGGCAGCTAAAAGCTATACCTCACTTCTCCTCCCACCGCGTTTAATCCTCCTGACACCCCGTCGATGAGACCAAATATGCCGGAGCGGTGATGCAATCGGGCAAACACGCTCCAGTGCGGCAGCTTGGGAACACCGAAGGTCAACTCAACCAATAGGTAATCCAGTACCTTTGAGGTCCCATCCAGTTTATCCACTTCGATCTCCGGATCTTCGGTGGCATAGGAAATACCGTTGCCAATGGCAAAGCTGGTATCGATATAGTCATCCCAGGGAAACGGAAGCCACCGGAAAACCAGTACGGCATTGAATTCTTCATGGTCTTGCTTCCCCGAATGCTTCACAACCTGCCCTTCCGCCTCAAGGAGAACGTAATCTTTATAGGACCAAAGTTCTTTTCCGACGACAAAAGCAGTGATGTAGGAGTCCACAAAATGGGTTCTAAAAGTGAGGATTTCCCATTCGTTGTTGTCGGCGACCTGTCCTCCATAGATGCTGGCAAACCACCTGCCCTCGGTCGCAGCACTCCGCTGTCCAATAAGAGACAAAAACAGAACAACAAAAAACAAGAAAAAAATTTTCCTGATTGATTTCATAATAGTCCGTCACGTTTCTTTCCTATTGGAGTAATCTATCCAAGGAGGGACTCTGCCTGGGCGCCACTTCCCCCCGTACACGATGTTATCAACATAGGGAAAGAGAGCCCGAGCGATGGGTGATTTGGGCAACAACCCTTCCGGGTCTTACACATTATACCATTTAGCTTGTCAACGGTTTTCGGTACCGATTGCAACGGGAATTCCCGTGCTCAATGATAAGCCAGAAATCCCTACTTCTCTCGACAATAATATATGGAGTTTGAATCGTTTCACAAAAAGGCCAAATTCCCGAGAAACTCCAGCCAATGTATCAATCGAATCTTTCCAGTACCGGAATAAGATCAGAAATATTGAGTTCTAGCATCCTGATGCTGGCTAGAATCCTTTCCGCGTTTCTCGTAACTGCCTCAACCTCCTGCCCTAGATCTTGGAGCTCAATGATAGATTTTTTAATGGACTGTATCCTTTTGTCCATCTCCAAAAGTCCTTCGATGTCCATTTGGACCTCCTTTCAACGCTCGGGACCCAATTCTTGTTAAGATGAATGAGTTCCTATCTCACTTCTCTTTCCGAAGGTCCTTAAACCTCTTGGCTTTGACTTCGTGCCGTGGCAGGCTGCCGTATAGGTGGAATTCAAGATTGTAACCCAGATTTGTTTTCAGCCGGAGCTGATCTATCAATTTCCTTCGAACGCTATCTTTTTCTCCCTCGGACCCGGGAGTTAACTCCACCCTCAGGGTGATTTCATCCAAATCTCCCTTCTTGGTTACCGCAACTTCAAATTCATCTCCCAGCTCCGGGAAGGCCCTAACCACCTCTTCGATAGCCGAGGGTGCCAACAGGACGCCTTTCACTTTTGTAATATCATCAGTCCGACCAGCGATCCCTCGACACTTGCGGAAGGTCCGACCACATTCACACGTCTCTCCGCGCCAAGCTGTAACATCCTTCGTGTCAAATCGGATACAGGGTTGGGCTATTCTGTCAAAGGCGGTGATCACCAGCTTGCCGGTTTTATCCGGCTCCTCGATAATTTCTCCCGTCTCCGGATCTTCGATCTCTACCAGGAAAAAGGCCTCGTTGATGTGAAGTCCCCTTTGTGCCTGACACTCGTAAGCCCAAGCACCTACCTCCGTCGCCCCAACATGATCGTAAACTTTCGCCCCCCACGCCTTCTCTATCCGTCTCTTCGTTGAAGGGATACTGGCACCAGGTTCGCCCGCACAGGTGATCTTTTGGATGTGGAGATCCTCGGCCGGGTTTAAGGAAAGCTTTCTCTTTGCCACGTCCGCCATTCCGAGTACGTAAGTTGGTGTTGCCATCATGGCGGTGGCTTTAAGCTCCTGCATCTTTAGGATTCTCGCCTCCGTGTTCAATACTCCGCCCGGGATCACCTCGCAACCGAGCTTTTCAGCCGCGTAGTGACCGGCCCAAAAAGCAACAAAGACATTATACCCGAAGGGGATAAACACTCGATCCGTATCGCGGTAGCCATGAGCATACAGAATATAGCTCCAGCATTCTGACCACCATTCCCAATCCTGCCACGTGTCGGCCTGGTAGACAGCAGTACTGGTCGTTCCACTGGTCTGATGGTATTCCGTGACCTCCGAGAGAGGAACACACAGGACGTCCCCATATGGGTAAGGTTCCTTTCCCTGATTTTCCTGAATCATGGCTTTCTCGACCTTGGGAACATTCCGAATGTCTTCAAAGGTCTTGATGTCCTCTGGGGCAATCCCTGCATTTTGGTATAATCCCCCGTGAAACTTTGAATTCCGGTATGCCCATTCAAAGATCCGTCTGAATTTCCTTAGTTGGAGCTCCTGAAGTCTTTCTCTAGGCAGGGTTTCGATGAGGGGATTCCAATATTGTCTACCTGTAGTCTTTTCCGGGCCCATGCTTCCCCCAAAATGATCCCAAGTTATGTCCACCTATGATATTAGGGAAAAGAGTCGAAAATCAGCACAAAATCGCCCTTAAATCTAACCCGCTTATCAAGTCTTATCGAGTTGTAACGCCTCCCACCTAGTGCGTTCTTGAGAGGGACCCTGTACATCATTGACAGTTGGATAATTCACCGCATCATATTTCGATTGATAGAGCGTGTCAAGAAAAAACAGCCCCCCCAGGCTCTCCCATTGGCATATTAAACGTTATCTTCCTCCTTATCCCCTGGCCAAAAGCGCAGGGATACAAAACTGTCCACTGGCTCACATATGAACTTTGCGGAACGAAATCATAAAAATTTGAGGATGAAAATCGGTAGAAAGATTTTTCCTCGACTTGCGCAGGAAGTTTCAATAAGTTTATAATTCATGTAATTCCAGCTTCTGGCAGTATCTATTTCCATTAATCTTCGTCAGCAGTTTTGCCGTTCGATGAATCAGCATGAATACAAGGGAGAACTTCACGAATGGTTCTCCCTTTTCCGTTGCAATAGGGAATGAACGGTCAATGATGGCTTGCGGTGGGTTCGTTCAATTCGTTTCACGTAAGGAAATACTTGCCAAAAGCTTGACCTTGTGACAAATTTGTCATGCATAACCGTCCTTACTAAAGCGGAGGCGTGAAATGCGGACCTTGGACAATTACAGAGGGATTGTCGACGATGAGGTTCTATCTGAGATATACAGGAAGGCGCGGAAGCTCTACGGAAAACATTTCTTACAGATCAATTCTACCTATTACGGTGGTGGTGTAGCGGAGATATTGGACTCCCTCGTGCCCCTCATGAATAATGTAGGTATAGAGGCAGACTGGAGGATTATCCGCGGTAGCCCGGATTTGTTTACGATAACCAAAAAATTTCACAATGCACTTCAGGGCGATTCAATAAACCTCAGCGACATAAAGAAACAACTCTATGTCGGAGCCAATGAGGCCTTTTCTACCTATTGCCACATAGAACACGATTGTGTCGTTGTCCATGATCCCCAGCCCCTCCCCCTCATAAGATTTTACAAGAAAAGACAACCGTGGGTTTGGAGGTGCCACATAGACCTCACGGATCCGAATGAAAAGCTCTGGGAATTCATGAAAGGGTTCATCCTTAAATATGACATGGTCATCTTCTCCTCTGAAAAATACAAGAAACAAGATCTACCTGTGGAACAACGGATTATCGTTCCCGCTATTGACCCTCTGTCACTGAAGAACAGAGAGCTGTCGGAGAAAGACATACTAAAATACATTAAGAAGGCAGGGATTCCAAATGATAAACCGGTTATAGCCCAAGTCTCAAGAATGGACCCTTGGAAAGACCCAGAAGGCTTGCTCGAAATATTTAAACGGGTAAAGGAAAAAGTGGACTGCAGGTTGGTGTACTGTTATGACATGGCGATAGATGACCCAGAAGGTATCGCGGTATATTCTAAGGTATACCGGAAGGCCAACAAGCTGAGGGAGAGGGGTGACGTTGTCTTCGTTGTGGGTAAGAACCAAATTCTCGTAAACGCGATTCAGCGGTTTTCCACGGTTGTGGTACAAAATTCCATAAGGGAAGGATTCTGCCTTGCTATAACAGAGGGATTATGGAAAGGAAAACCAATGGTAGCTACAAATGTGGGAGGTATTCCCCTCCAGATAACAAACGCCGAAGACGGCTTTCTGGTCGAACCTCATGGAAAAGACGAATTTGCGGATAGGATTATTCAAATCTTGAAGAACCCATCGCTGGCACAAGAGATGGGAAATAAGGGTAAAGAAAAGGCCAGAAAGAATTTTCTCGTAACAAGGCTTTTGTCAGATTATCTGGACTTGTTCAATGATATGGCAAAGTGAATACGTAGCGCTTGGCAAAAGGCCTTAGATAAATCTCAAACGAATCCCGTCGGGTCACTTTTGAAGAACTCCTGGAACTTTCATATCAGTATGTTGCTTCATTACCCCCAAAAACTCCAAGGGAAGTGAAAAAAACCTGATTTTTGGTCCATCTTCGCATTTTCGCTCAGTTCTTCGAGCCTTCCATCATCGAGCATTTTCTACCATTAACCGCTTTACCGGTGATATGCTTTTAAGGCTTGCCTAGCGTGCGTTTTTCTTCTCGATAGATTTCTGAGCGAGAGACCGTTGATCAGCTTTGCAGGCCGATCGCCATCCCTCCTGCAAAGCCCTCAAATTCCCCGAAAGGAACCTTTCCGGGCTCAGCTCCTTGGTAACCTCCAAAAAGGAATCCAAAGATATGGTTGGGGCAAGATGAGCAAGGGCATATCCCAGGAGGACCAAATTGCCCCCCCGAGAATTTCCCAGTCTACGGGCTATACCGGTGGCATCAACGCAATGGTTCCCTTTCCCCTTCGTATTCATGATGACGGTACCCCCTTCTTTGAGAAAAGGGAGGTTCCCCTGGGCTTCCGCTGCAGAAGTTCCCAGTAGCATGTCCGCCTGCCCATAGCGGATCAGGGGGCTCTGGTAGGCCCCGATCTTGATCTGTGAGATCACCGATCCCCCCCGCATGACCATGCCATGGGTTTCCGTAGAGATCACGGGATGACCGCTTCGATAGAAACCCTCGACCAAGATCCGGGTCATAAAGATGATACCCTCACCATCAAGGCCAACTATGATCAATTGGAGATCCATTCACTTACCTCCTCTCAATCACCCCTTGTGGGCATACGTAAAGGCAGACGCCGCAGTTGGCACAGAGGGCTTTTACGATAACGGGTTTCCCCTCCGGATCCTTTTGTAAAGCCGGACACTCGAAACTCTTCGTGTACACACCGCAAGAATCGCATTCTTCCCCGATGATGATCTCACCCTCTTCCCGTCTCTCATCCCTGACCCCATAGATGAGGCAGGGGTGTCTCGTGATAATTACCGCCACACCCTTTCCCTTCCCCCGGGCATATTGGTCCGCCTCCCTTAAGAGTTGGATCAAGAGGGGAATATCGTAGGGATCCACCACTCGGATGAAATCCACCCCACAACCCTTTGCTACTTTCTCTATCTCCATCCTTTTCCCCGGTCCATCCCAAGTCGGCGTCGGTTGACCGCCGGTCATGGCCACAATCCCGTTGTCCAAGATGAGGAGTATTAAGCAAGCGCCTTGGTGCACGGCGTTGATCAGGGCGGGGATACCGGCGTGGAAGAAGGTAGAATCCCCGATCGTAGCGACAATAGGTGGTACCTTCCCACCCGCCTGTTTAAAGGATTGGTAAAGGCCCGCGGCCTGGCTAATGCTGGCGCCCATGCAAAGACAGGTGTCTACAGCCTTGAGGTTCAACCCCAAGGTATAAAACAGCCTATGTCGTTGGGATAGATCCCTTGGGGAAGGGCTTTCCTGAGCGCCCAGAAGGCCGCCCGGTGAGGGCATCCAGGACATAAACTCGGCTTCTTCCCCCCGCGGGGGGTTCGGCTATCTCCTTCACCTCCTGCCCTAATGTAGTGGCAATGACCTTGGCGACAATGTCAGGGGTGAGTTCCCCCTCCGAGGGAACGGTAAGGTCAAGCCGCCCCCCGACTTTCTCCCTGCACCTTATCTGAAATTCCATAACAGGGTACGGCTCCTCCAAGATCAAGGTTAGGGGGTGGATCCGTACAAGCTCATCTATCTCTGATCCGAGGGGGTAGGGGAGATCGACTTTGTACAGTGCTATTCTTCCCTCCTGATCCATGACCTTTATTACATCGAAGGCATACGCATAGGGAACCCCAGAGGCAATCACCGCCAGTTCCGCCCCCACTGGCGTAAAGATGGGTTGCGGATTATTTGCGGTGGCGATCTCCTTGATCTTCCTGTTGAGCTCCTTGTGCAGGAGATATCTGAACCTGGGGGTAGCTGCCCACCGCTGGGGATCCTTTACGAATGTTGGGACCCCCTTTCCCCCTTCTATCCTGCCCAGTTTGACTCCTTGGCGGGAGTGACAAACCCAAGTGGCTGGCCTCACCATCACCGGTATCTCGTATTCCTCTGAGAGACCGAAGGCCCTCTTAACCATCTCCGCGGCCCTCCTGGGGAGAGGAAGGATCGAAGACAGGTATCTTGGCAAAGCTCGCCAGGTATCTGCTGTCCTGCTCCGTCTGAGAACTGTAGGGGCCGGGGTCGTCGGCAGCGATGAGCACGAAGCCACCCTTTACCCCCGTATAGGCAGAGTTCATTAAGGGATCCAAGGTCACATTCAGCCCCACCTGTTTCATCATAACGGCGGATCTCCTGCCCAGGTAGCTGTTGGTCAGGGCCACCTCAAAGGCAACCTTTTCGTTTACCGACCATTCCGTATGGATCTTCAAACCATGCTCGTCCTTTATCCCATTCACAGCCCCCATGATCTCCGACGCAGGGGTTCCAGGGTACGAAGCCACCACCGTGGCCCCTCCTTCGATGATCCCCCGCACCATGGCCTCATTGCCCAAAAGGACCTTCCCAGTTGATCTTCTCCTTTTCATCTCCTCATCCCCGCTGGGGCAGCCAAAAAATGAAGGCCACGAACCTCAAAGGTGGCCCGCAGCCCTCATTGCCCTCCTTGTGTTATTCTGTCCGTCAACTATTCTGCAATGACCAGGCCAGCCCCGCTATTTTTCCTGCACCACCAGATGAGGGAAGAGCACCCGGCCATTATTCGTCTCCTGTGGGGTTCTTTCATATCACAGGGGGTACGGGTTGTCAAGCTCATCCCTGCAGGAAGATTGGAATTTCACCGGATGAGTCGTTGGCCTCACCGTCTGGAAGCCTTTTTGTCCGGAAGAGTGGAGGCACCAGATCACCCTTCCCCCAGTATCCCCACAACACGATCCCGGTAGTCCTGGCTTTCTTCATCAACAGGTATCACCTCGATCTCGGAAGGAGATGGTGCCCCTAGCCCAAGCTCCACGGCCCTTGCAATCTGCTCCTGTTCGAATACCTTTGGCCTCATGATGCTTCCGTTGCTCCCGAGTAGCTTCAAAATGGCCACACCCACGGCATCAATGGCCACACGATCGGTCGAGGCGAGGAATACCTCCCCCTTTGCGCGTTTTCCCGTTGCCGGTCCGCCATCAACAAAAGCCTCGATTCCATCAAGGACGACGAGACTGGGTTGAAAGGGGTGGTTGATCTCCGCGATCATCTTCCGCTGATGTGGCGAACCATGAAGCTCCCCCATGTAACCGTATCCATGTCGGGACGTGGGAACAACACCGACATGGAGTTTCAACGACATGGTAAAGATCCCCCCGAACTGGTGGGTCTTCAGGCAGCACGTAGAGACAAGGCACTCCGCATCAAGGATAGGCCGTGCGATCCGAAACCCATTCGCCCAGTGGCTCTTCTTAGGTTTGAAGGGCACCCAATCCTTGTCGTCAAGATCGTCGAAGTTGATAACCCTCACACCCATTTTGTCCATGACCGACAGGATGCCCTTATCCTCCATGACCTCACGGGTAGGCGGATAGCTTCGTTCCCCGAGGCTGATGGATTTCGCCCCCATCTCCCCAATCCCTTCCACTAGGGCCACTAAGGTGTCGTTGTGAGTAGACCCTGGGGTAGGATCAGCGGTGTTGAAATTGGGTTTGATGAGGACATCCTTGCCCTTTACAGGATTTATCTTCAATGCCCCCAACGAGGCCCTTACCCCGTGTTTACGGTTATCTGTCTTCAGCAAAGCCACTTGGCTCATAGTATTTGCCATAGGCAATCCTCCTCTGGCAACTCCGAGAAATAACGCACCTCCGGCCGTCCCAGTATACCTCAAGAACTCCCTCCTGCTCAATCCTCCCATTGATTTCACCCCATGCCGTTTCTCATGTTCTACTTTTTCCTGGTTTAGCTCTTCCAGAAAATTGAGCGCCTTCATGCTTATTATAACCAATTAAGGAGGAAAAATTTAGACTCGGTGGGGATGGATATACGCTATGGGTTCATCTCCACCTTCCCCACCCCCTTGACCGCCCTCCTTTGTCAGAGTATTCTTCCTAAGGAATGAACCCCCGTTGTATGGAACGAGATTCTTATACGAGGAGGATTCTCCATGATAACATTTAACGGAATCAACCATCTGGCGATGGCAACAGGAGACATGGACATGACCATCCGCTTCTGGAGGGACCTGCTGGGCATGAGATTGGTCGCCGGATTGGGGCAGCCCGGCTACAGGCACTACTTTTTCGAAATTTCAGAGGACGATCTCATCGCATTTTTCGAGTGGCCCGGGGTCGAAACGGTTCCCCATAAAGACCACGGCCGTCCTGTTACGGGACCCTTCATCTTCGATCACGTCTCCTTTGGGGTAGAAACCGAGGAGGACCTCTGGGGGTTAAAGGACAAACTCTCTGCTGCCGGGTCCCGAGTTTCGGACGTAATCGACCACGGCTTCATCCACTCGATCTACGCCTTCGACCCCAATGGAATCCCCATCGAGTTCAGTCACAACGTGGAGGGGGTTGACGTCCGCAAACACCCACAAATGGGGGATTCCACCCCTTCGGCCGTAACCCGAGAGGGATCGGAGCCGAACCTCGATGAGTGGCCCCGAGTGGAAAGACCCACGCCGAAGGAAAGACGGACGGTTTATTCCGGCGCGGGGAGCGAACTGTTTCACGGGATAAAGAAGTCCGACTAAGAGGGTCCCGTTAGCCCCTCCGAGGCATTAAGGGGGGGGTGGTAGAACCCGACGGACTAGCATCCCCCGAAGGGATACCTTATGTCAGTATTGTGGAAGCCTCCCTCATGAACCTTCCAATGGGGATCCCCTGGGGACACTTCCGCTCCGCTACCGAATAGTCAAGGGCGGATATACGCTTGCGAGTATCCATCGGCAATTTCGCGAATAACGACCTTGCTCGATCACAGTCGCCGTAACTGTGGTTGTACATCAGATATCTCATGACATCCCCTATCGGTGCCTCACCCCCATATGCCGACTCACAAATCTGCGTGCAACCCGCACAGTAACCCGTGGATGTTTCCCGGGCGTAGTGCTCCAACAGCTTCATATCACCGCCCGAGAGTTTCACCTTATCCAGCGCCGCGGCCACATTGGACGTAAGGATCTTCAGGTTCGGCATTTCCGAGCAGATGCTGGCAATGTGAGGATTCTCCCAAACCGCCTTGAGTTTAGCCTGCTCTTTGGTAAATCCCTTTCCGAGGAATTGCTCCGTGAGCCTTAAGGCCGCCTTGCTTTCCCTCCCGATCTGCCCCCATGAGAAGCCGGCCTGCGTCTTCATCGCGGTCAAACCGATCCCCGCTTTCGCACAAGCATCCACCGCGGCTTTCATCTTATCGGTGTTCATGAGCCTGTAGTTGTACGTCATCATGATGCCGTCAATCCAGCCGAGCTTGGCCGCGCCGAGCAGACACTCCTCCATGTTGCTATGGGTACTAAACCCGAAAAACCTGATTTTCCCCGCTGATTTTGCCTTTTCCGCCCAGGCCTTCATCTCATCATCCGCCTCTCGGATACTGCTTATTCCATGCATAAAAAACAGATCGATGTAATCCGTCCTCACCCTCTCAAGGGACCGGTTCAGGTGTTTCGTCATACCGCCCGCGCTGGAAGCGCCGGACTTGGTGACGAGAAAGACCCCCTTGCGCGCCTCGGGATGTTTATCAACGTATTTCCCGATGCCCATCTCGCTCCTCCCGCCGACATAGCTGGCAGCTGTATCCCAGTAGGTCACGCCCCATTCAAGGGCCTGGTGCAACACGAGCTGATTGGATGTGATGTCGAATATCCCCCCTAAGGACAGGATGGAGACATCCACCCCTGTTTTCCCGAATCGCCGCGTGGGAACCAACGGATGTCCGACCTTGCTTTCGGCAAGTAATCCGGGTTTCCCGGCCCATGTTCTCGTCACGGTGAGGAGCGAACCAATGCCGACTGCTCCTGCGGCCTTCAGAAAATTCCTGCGCGAAAAATCCTTCTCCTTCCTAGACATATCAACCTCCTCCTAGACCAAAGACTATTGTCCCAACAACGCTGTAGACAATGTAAGACGTACATCAACGGGTTCGATCTGCCGCTGGTAAGATCAACGATCGTTCTCTGTCCCTGGACTCGTTCTCCGGCGTTACCCGTATGGCCCGTTTGACGCGGACGGGACACTCATGTTCGCAGATCCCGCAGCCAATGCAGAGTTTCGGGTCCACGTAGGGAAGTTGCAACCGGACCTGGATTTGAATGAAACTCTTGGGAGGCGGAGGCTTTTTCCACGGCCTGGTCGGGGCGATGGTCATGGTGTTGGCTGTGTTATCCACAATCCGCCTGCGGCGGTCATCCGCATCGGTGGCAACCTTACAGTAATAATCGCCTGTGGCAAATCGGCCTAGCTGAAGGGGATCTCCTTCAAACTCCACCCTCAGCGAATCGGCTTTTTTTACCCTCAGGACTCCACCCCTAACCGTGCTGAAGTTCTCCCGTGTAAAGATGGCCTTAGGGCTCGTGGGACAATTTTCCTGGCACACGATGCACGGCCTATCCATTGCCCAGGGCAGGCATCGGCCACGATCCACGAAGGCAATTCCCAGCACTATTGGACCGGCAGAGGCATATTCGTTCCGCCCCAGTTTTTCATCCAAGCTTATGGGACGGATTGCCGCCGATGGGCAGATCTGTCCGCAGGCGATGCAGTTGAGCTGGCAACCGCTTGTGCCGATACGGAAGTTCAAGATTGGCGTCCAGAAGCCTTCCAGACCCCCTTCCATGCCCGCGGGTTGAATGATATTTGTTGGGCAGATGCGCATGCACTGGCCGCACCTGAGGCAACGAGCCAAAAACTCTCCCTCGGCCAGTGCTCCGGGCGGCCGAATGACACGGGGATCCCAGTTCGGGCCAACCTTGCCGGTCAGACGGAGCGTGGGAATAGCTACAGCGCCAGATAAGAGCGTTACTACAAATCCCCGCCTGGAGATATTCGGGCCGGTGATTTCGCCGGATGCGGATGGTGACATGCGGTAACCGACGAGGCCCTCCTCGCAGCTGGATCGACAATTCATGCAGAGCACGCACTCGCCTATCCGTATCTCGCCGGAAGGCTGACAGGCGCCCTCGCAGTCGGCATCGCAGAGCCTGCAGTTCGCACACTCACTGCGCGTTTTGCCTATTCTCCACAGTGCAAATCGCCCCAACACGCCCAAGAGAGCACCCAGAGGACAGATGAATCTGCAGTAAAAACGCGGTGTTCTCAAATTCAAAAAAACCGTCACCAGAAAGATCGCGCCGATCAACCAGGCACCCTCGTAATAGCGCTGGACAGGCGAGAGCTTATGGACCCCGGAGGCAACCATCGGCAGCAACACAAGGTTTACCGACCGATGGACCAGCGCAATCGGGTCAATCAGCCCTGTTTGCAAGGAGGTCGTAACCACCCGATCCAGCGGAAGAAAAAAGCCCAACCCAATCCAGACTCCCACAAGCGATAAAAAGATGGCGACCGCCTTGAGCGAATTCGATATGAGTTTCAAGATCGCGAGCACGGAGATGATAGCTAAACCCGCTATGATCAAAATCCATGGAATCACAGGCGTGTCCAGAGAAATTCTTATTAAATGGGCTATCAAGCTCCCGGCGGCTGCAGTCAGCAGGAATATCAGCAGGTAATACTTGATCGATTGGCCGCGATGGTATTGATTGACTGTGATCTTTTCGCGGAGGGACTTCCCACGCCCCCCGAGGAAGCCAACGAAATGGTGGAGGGAGCCGAATGGGCAGATCCACCCACAAAAGAACCTTCCCAAAAGAATCGTCAGTACAACGGTAGCCATCGCCCACAATAGACCTGCATAGAGAGCGCGTGTGGTCAACATGGTGCCCAAAGCAATTAAAGGATCGAGCTGGAGCAGCCAGTTGACCGGCCAACCGCGCAGTTGCCACCATTTCTCCCCGAGGGAACTGACGATACAGAACCAGAGGAAAAGGACCAGGAAAAAAATCTGGCTTATTCGTCTCACCGTGGGGATTCTCATTGGATTCTCCCAGGAGGATCAACCAGTTGATGCACGTATCGGGTTGATCAGCTCATAGTCGGCCGTACCCACACCTGACGCCTCTGCCTTGGAGATATAGGGAAGCTGAGCGACGGTTTTCCCCAACAGCGTGGCCCCAAAAGCGTCCGCCGCCACCTGGTCAGTACTGACGATCATGGTGTTTGTTTGTCTTAGATCCGCCAACGACCCCCCGGTGGGACCGTTGGTCATCATGGTAGTCGTACCGTCCAGGATGACCAATGTAGGAGTTACCATCATTGCGAGTTCCTTGATGGTGTTGTGGATATCCTGATGGAAGATGTTCCGCCGGCCACCAAGTAAACCATACCAATTCTTCATGGCCATCGATGCGCCGCTGCGGTGATGGTCCTTGACGGGTGCTATTCCTATCACCTTGTTGATGTCCTTGAACGGAGCATAAAGCAAGGGCCATTTCATTATCAGGGTTGCATCGGGAACCGTCGTGGGTTTAAAGAAACCCTCTTTAGGCAGCAAAACCCGTCCTCCAACCGATTCGGCGGCCTGGGCTATGCCGGTCAGGGAGAAACAGCTCGCCGGATCATTTATGGGATTGTCGGTAACCACCACTGATGAAGCGCCGGCCTTGAAGCACAGACGGGCAACCTCTGCGAGCAACTGGGGATTCGTCGTCGCCGATAGCATTGGCGGTGTCGCAAAGGCGGCATTGACTTTGAGCAGTACCCGATCACCCCTTTTGACGAATAACTCTATGCCTCCCATGACCTTCAGGGCTCGGTCGACTGTCCCTACCCGGTCCTGACCGGTCACGATGCTCATCTTGCCATCGAGGCCGGGGATGGAGAAATCGGGTAACGTTACCAGCACATCCCCGTTTTGTGATGGGTCGGGGCCCGTACTGTCGTAGAGCCAATAGCTCAAAGAACAGGTTGCTGCAAGGGAAGCGCCGGCCTTGATCGTCCTCAGGAGAAATTCCCTCCGGCTCATCGAATTGTCTTTCGAGAGTTGGTTCACGGTCTAGCCCCGGATAACGTTCGCATCAACGCGCCGGCAAACCTTTCGGCTTCCCCTTTGTTTTCTGCTGCATGGACTCCCGCAAGGAATTTTCCACGGCTAAAAATCAGCTCAAAAGTGTCGAGGATCTCCACCAGTTTCGCCCCGGGCATAGTAATTTCCGATTTTACGTCTACCCCCCCGTTCTCAATGAGAAATTGATGGTAGGCCGCAACAAGTCCCGAGGCCTCTGATGAGGTTTCCCGGAGAGAGAGGAATGCCGTCAATTCAGTATCTTCCAAGCTATAGTTCGCCATAAAAACATTGTCGAGTCGATCAAAGCCGAAGGCGTCGGAAATGAGAAGGATTATGCTGTCTTTGTCAAGGTGTTCCCGGGGGAACAATGTCAGTTCGTCTATCCTCTCTTCGGACACTCCCGTTTTCTTCATAAACCGGTGGGCGAATGACTGCATTGCCTCGCCCATCTTCCCCGTGGTGACCGCGGCTATCACCTCCACGTAGTATCGACCATGAGCGAAAAACAGCGCATTTTCCGTCCTGTACGCAAAGTTAGTCAGGGAAACATTCTCGGCATCTAGGCGTCTTTGAATGCTGTAAACCGCAAAGGCCCTTCGGATGGTTCCCATGTCATATACTAACACCTCCATCCAGGATTTGGGGTCGCCCTTTTGCGCGAGCCGCTGGCTTAGAAGGCTCAAGAACCCTGCCGACAGGTACAGTTCAGCCTTGCCGTTAATCTTGTCCGAGAGGTTTTCGGGCCCGAATATCTCTGGCGGGCTCAAAGGCACCATGCCCTCAGCTAGATCGATGAGGGTATCTCCGGATAGATCGAGCGTGGAAGTGGCGGCATTACCCGACCTAGGGGCACTACCGAGAAAGATCGCTGGGTTATAATGGGACTGCTTGAGGAAAACCCCGACGGCAATCCCAACCAAGGCCAACAGAATGCCAAGGCCGATATACGTCTCGCTCTTCGTAGGCTGACCACTTACCGAGATATCGCTCACTCCTCAAACTCTCTTTTTCCCTTAGTGATAAAACAATAACAGATTGTGTGAGGAAAAATCCACCTCCTCCAGACCTGGCCTGTCCGATACAATGTCCCATCGCGAGGCCTTCCCCAATTGAGGGAAACTAGGTTCCTCTGTATTATCGGCCACAACGTGAGGGGTACCTCCCTCTCTTTACTCCTTGACGAATCCAATTTTGCGATTAGATTAGGAGGGATGACAGCCTTCGGCGGCTGCGGGTAACACCGGATAGGAATTGTCTCATGAGAAACCTCTGCCCTTTGAGAGAAAAGATTATACAGGTGGAAAGACTACCAAGAAAGAAATACCCTTTGGTGAACGAAATGACGGACACTGAGCACATTGGTATGGTAAGGGAAATCTTCTCTACCATTACCGAGAAATACGATTTCTTAAACCATTGCTTCAGCCTGGGGCGAGATATTGCCTGGCGCCGCTCTGCTGTGGAGAGAATGCACTTCTTTCGAACTTACCGCTTCCTGGATGTAGCTACGGGCACTGCGGACTTGGCTATTGAGGCCGTCCGCAGGCATCCATGGATTCAGGTAACAGGGGTGGACTTCGTTCGGGAAATGATGGACTTGGGTCGACTCAAGATCGAAAAGAGGCGTCTGTCAGATAGAATCCGGCTGCTTATGGGCGACGCCCTCGACCTGCCCTTCCCCGCCAACAATTTCGATGTGATCGGGATCGCCTTTGGCATCCGGAATATACCGAATAAAATCCGTTCACTGCGGGAGATGATGCGGGTAGTCGTGCCAGGTGGTCAAGTGATGGTGCTCGAAATGACATTTCCGCGCAACCGGTTTATCCGAGGAATCTATCGCATCTACCTGAATCGAATGCTGCCCACCGTGGCACGAGCCTTTTCCCCCAATTCCCCTGCCTACTCCTATCTCGCGGATTCGGTTACGCATTTCCCCGCACCAGAAGGTTTTGCTGGACTAATGGATGAAGCCGGTCTAAAAAAGGTGGAAGGGCATTCCCTTGACCTGGGAATTACGCATCTGTATATCGGAATCAAACCGCCGTAACCATACCCAATTTAATCGAGGTTTAATCTTAAACCATCCTCCACCCAATGATGTCTCTCAAATCTCTCCTCGCATTACCTTACTCAGTCAAAGAGATTATGGAAAGGTGTGTAATCGTATGTTCCTCAGGCAACAATTTATCCAGAAACACCCGACCTATCACCCTTGCCCTTAAACCCCATTTTCTGCTATTGTTGGGGTAGTTGCCCGAATGGCCTTGGAAAAGGTGTCAGACCGGTGAGCGAAAAGACCGACCATCTTGACAATCCATATTGGATGGGTATTAACCTCAACCTTTGCTGTATTGTCCTTCATTCTCTGGTAAAAACTTATCACCACGGCCGGATGAACTATACCGGGTCGATAGTATCGTTGAACGCGGTGAGATCTTTGGCTCTATCGACCGAGAGTAAATCTCCGATATCAGGAGATTTGTAAATAGCTATTCGGTTTGGTACGATTACTACTCGGAGGTATCTTAACGGAAAGAACTTTTCGGGAGGAGGGATAAAGGTGATCTTCAAGAAAGAAAAAGAGGTGATTAATCTTATCTTAAAGCATTTCAATACGGTAGAGGAGAGCCTAGCAACGGCTATGGAAACGGTTGAAACCTATCTCAAAGGAGAGATACCTAAGGCAAAGTCTCTTGCACTCAAGGTGGACGGTATTGAGACACAAGCCGATTTTATCCGTTTCAACATCCGGGATAAGCTCTATTCAGGAGCTTATTTGCCCATGATCCGAGAGGATATTCATAATGTTGTAGAGAGAATTGATAAGATATGCGATGCCGCAGAATCCTGCTGCGATTTCTTTCTGGATCAGCGGCCGGAGATCCCCGAGGAATTGAAGCCCCAATTTCTTCGCGTAACTCAAGAATCCTTCGGCATTCTCGGTCCCTTCAAGGAGGCCATGGTGAACTACCTCGAGAAAGGAGGCGGGGTTAAGGTAATACGGGAAAAGGCGAAACAGGTTGGCGTTAAAGAGTCTGATGTCGATAAGATCGAGTGGGACCTGACGCGGCAGATCTTTACCTCTTCCCTTGACTGCGGTCACAAGGTCCATCTGAGACTTTGTCTAGACACTATCGTGGAGATATCAGACAGGGCGGAGGATGCCGCGGATCAACTGGAACTTGTCATCATCAAATCTCGGATCTAGATTTTTTGGCTGGAGCTGAAACAACTATAATACTACAGAAGCCGTTGAACAATTGTTTTTGAAATCTCCCGGGGGTCTCTCTGCCCTCGGCATGTCTTGGGTGTTCGAACCGTGATCAAAGGATCGTATCACATGGATTGTGTCAAACTGTGAAGCCTCACCATATCTTCGGAAAAAACCCGGTGCCAAGAGCGATTCCTTCCAGCCGCGGCTGGGTGATAGGTGGGGAAAAAGATCCGGTTTTCCCTTCGAAATATCCTCCCCCTCCCTTCCGATAGCCGATCCATCCCTAGGAGGGCCTTGGTGGCAACCCCTCCCAAAAGGCAGATGATGGCCGGGTCGATCACATCAATCTGACGCCGGAGATGAGCTTGAATACATGTCTCCCACTCCCACCTTCGGGGAATGCGGTTTTTTGGGGGATGACATTTGACCACACTGGTGATGAAAAAGTCATCCCTTTTCAGGCCGGCCTTCTTCAGGCTCTCATCCATCACCCTCCCAGAAGGCCCGACAAAAGGCCTGCCTTGAATATCATCTTCCCTTCCCGGGGCCTCCCCCACAAGCATGATCCTGGCCCCACTTGGGCCCTCACCAGGGACGGCCTTGTGCCGACCCTCATGGAGATCACATCGAGTGCAGACGCGAATTTCCCGGGCGATGGTAGTCAGTCTCATAGATTTCCACGTTGAGGGTCAGACCCTGCCATTCTCCAGCACGTAGATAAATTGCGAAAAAAGACCCACTCCTTTCCGAAGCGAGCCTTTCGGTGAATCGAGGAAAAGCCTCACCTTGAGAGGTAGAGATCCCTCGGTTTCTCAACTAAAAGATTTATGCGATAAGCGAGGTGCCCACATTTCCTGATAGCTCTGCCACGAAGAACTACAACCCGAGACCCTAGCCCTTTCCATACAATCCTTTTTTGTCATGTTCGGGACGCTCTTGTTCCCGGCTTCGCACTGTATAACACAAAAACCCTTTGTTTTCTCCTTCTTTTCCATCGTCCATCCCCCCTCTCTAATAATATTATACCCAAAATCAATCAAAAATTTCACAAAGTCACAAATCCACTAACAAGTCACATTCCCGTCTATAACTTCTCATAAGAATTATCTTCTCTGAACGAGCTTTTTACGAACATGACGACCAAGACCTATTTGGCCGGTAGGTGGTCCATTCATCACAGATAGAAATGAAACCTTTGGGGTCCTTTTTAGCTACACTTCGACAACGACTGCGAAGGAAACCGATGAGGATGGCAGAAAAACGCCAGCCTTGAGCCCTGGGGCACAAGCATAGTATAATCCCCGTGGAATACTCAAACGGCAAAGGGGGAATTGTGGGGAGAGGAGGGAGAACCAATGGTGCCAGAATATCCAAAGAATTTCTTGAAGCTTAAAGAGAGATATCCAGACCTCATTAAGGCGTATGAGTCAGCAGGGAAACTTGCCAGAACGGCAGGACCTTTACAGGACAAGTTCACCCATCTCGTTCAAATGGCAGCATGTGTCGCTTTGAGATCCGAGGGAGGAGTTCACTCCCATACCAGGAGGGCCTTTGAGGCTGGAGCGACCCGGGAGGAAATCTATCACGCCCTGATTGCGCTGATCAGCACAGTTGGCTTTCCGGCAGTCGCGGCAAGCTTTTCCTGGGTGAACGATGTAATTGAAAAGAAAATAGCTTAATCCCTGAGATCCCTAGGCAAAGGCGTAATTCCTCTTTTAAAATCCTTTCGGGCCATACGATGCATTGCGGGCGGAACATTTAAACCCTGCCTTCAAAGTTTTCGGGAACGAGAATTGCTTAACCTATACTCACTTCCTTGCTGCTCTCCCACAGTCCGTGGATATTACATAAACTGAGGGCGTAGATCGTTCCCGGTTTGTTTACCATCGCAGTGGTCGAGCCCACAGGCTCTGAATATACGGGGCCCTGATTAGCCCCCTGCACAGATTCCCCGTGCGCCGTAAATTCGCAATTGACGAGTTCGTAGCTGTACTGCTCGCCTGCAGGCTGAAAGAAAACTTGAATCCAGCGGATGTGGTGCTCTGTGGTATTGGGATGGGCGATCTCCTTCCCCACGGAAACCTTGACCTCGAACTTCTCGCCGCCGTTAACCGCCTCTGGATATTCAATCGCCAGCACGTGCTTTTCAGTCTTCCAGTCAGCAGCCTGAACAAATTCCCTTAATTTCCTCACTTCCTTACCTCCTTTTCCTGAACGGACACCTATTTACAAGAGACGATATGGATAGGCCCGCTTCGTCCATTCGCTCGATGGATATTCCTTGCTCAGCTTCTCATAGGCCTCCTTAAGCAGCTTGGGATCATGAGTGCTTTTGAAACGACAGACTCCCCGCAGGTAGTGCGCCTCAGGAGCTGAGTCGCTCTTGGGATAATCCGCCAGGATCTTTTCCAGGTATGAGAGCGCATCATTGAACCGTTCGTTTTCGAAACAGGACTTCCCCATACCCAGAAGCAACGATGGGATCAGTTCATCGGGGGCGAGAAAGCCAACCGTCCGATGGTGTTCCCTGCCATCCGCATCGAGGGTAATGACGGTAGGCGTCCACTTGACATTAAAATCCGAGGCCAGGGGTTGGGTATCGAACTGCACCTGGAGTGGAATCAAATTCTCGCCGATGAAGCTGACGACTTTACTGTCTGGATACGTCACGGCATCCATCTGCTGACACCCAATTCAACCAGGATTAAAAAAGTCGAGCAACACGTGCTTCCTTTCAGATCGGGCCCGGGCCAGAGCCGAGTCCATCGAACTTTCCCATTTGATCTTGTCTCCCATGGTTGTACCTCCTTCCATCTCTAAATAAGCACATCTAAATGACGACACGAGCTCTCGATAGTAAAAATATCAAATAGACAAGAAAGAGTTAATACGGTGAATCCCGTATTTTATGAGGAAAAATGCAATATTTTAATCTTGATGATTTCGTAAAAAGTCTAAATCAGACGGCAAAGAAAAAAGATTCAGATGCAAGGCGCGCAAATCCTGAGGAATGAGGTGTACATAGAAGTACGCTGCAGTGACGAAGGATGAAGCGGAACGCAGCCCTTCGGCTTTGCTCAGGGCCATGAGCCTGTCGAATGGCAGATGGACTTTTTACGAAGCCGTCAATCTTTGCTTCGCTATATAACATTATACCCTCACCACACACGCGAGATAGAGCCATTGCAACTCCATTTCATGGAGGTCACTCTATATTTCAAGAGGGAGCATTTCTGCAATGACTACGCTTATCTCTACTGACGAAATGAAATGGGAGGATCATCCAGTTGAAGCCGACGTCAAGACTAAGTTCCTAGCCCAGCTTCCCAAGTTGAAACTGCGCTTTCGAATAAACCGGGTTGGTAAGGAAGGTCTTGCCGAGCACTCACATCCCGACGGGCATACCTTCTTCGTATTGAAGGGAAGTGACGGGATGTGGGTGAAGGAGGCGGGCAACCTCGAACTCCCTCCAGGCGCCTTCATCGTTGTACCACCTTATCTCAGGAACCGTCTCTTCGATCTGGTTATCCATGGGGTATCTAAGAAAAGGCTGGTATGCCCCTCACGTCCTGACCTAGGAGGAGAGTATGGACACTTTCTGTCCCCTCCAGGGTACTGAGGGCCTCCAGATCGCAGAGGTGACGGATGACATGGTGGTCGGCCAGAATCTCCCCAGTGGCCGGGTTTGTGGTCTGGATGATTTGACCGCTGAGGGAGTCTACCCATTTTCCATTGATATATAGACCATAGCCATTCACCTTCAATTCTCCTTCATTCATCGGCTAAACAGAAAGCCTTCAGGCTTTAGGGATCATGTTCTCCCTTGAAAGAATTGTCTCTCCGACAGGAGAGATTAAGGGCTTTCGGATAATCATTAAGTTTATACGGGTTATCTCCTAAGCAGAGATGAGCTCAAGCCCTGCAAAATCAAGATAGTTTCCCACCACTTAAAAGTTACATCATACACCTGGTTTTTTCCAGGAAGCCCGAACCGTCCCTTCCACCTCCCCATTTTTTATGGAATGGCTGCTGAAACCCAAGACCTCCAAATACAGAAGTCGGAGGGTCAAAGGCGTGCCTACACCCAATGTGTTCGAGGTGCTGAAATTTTGCAGGGGGGAAAATCAAAAGGGGATGGATAGCAAAGGGGGGGAAGGCTGCTGATGTCCCTTCCCCCCTTTCGCCTTTGCTTTTTACTGTCCGTAACGTTCCTTGTAGAACTTCTGGATCCTTTCCAGCTGCTCCTTGCTCATCCCCTCCTTGTACCACCGGTGCTGCTCCTTGGAGTATACATGCTTCCCGAGTATTTTTTCCGCTAACTCCTTTCCTGCTACTCTTTCGGCTTCAGGGATGAAATGGAGGTAGAAGTTCTTTGCTACATCATACAAACCGTGCCACCAGGCATAATCAGGCCCTGACATGGAGGCCCCGTGGCGGGCGCGACGGCCCTCGTGATGCCAAAGTTCCCAGTAGTACCAGTCGAGGGGTTCATCGAAATTGGCCGGGCTCAGCTTCTTGGCCTTGATGAGGGCCTTTCTCACCTCAGTAGCCGGCTTTGCGAACTTTTCGTTGAACAGGAGGACCAGTTCATCGAACTGCCGGTAAAAGCCCTCCACAAAGGGTTCGCCATGACACTGGAAGCAGACATCCTCCATATTCTTCCTTCTCTGCTCCCAGTTCTCCATTTTCTTGGAGATGGCAGGGCGAAGGGTCCATGAAATCCTCTGGCCCACGTCATGGGTAACATCTTGGTTAGGGGTGGCGCTCATATGACAGGTGGAACAAGTGGGGGCGTCCACATAGTCCACACCCACTATCCAGGTCTTCCGATCCATATTCAGTTTCTCCTTGAAGGCGCGGTAGAGGATCCCGTGTTTGGACTCCTCGTAGACCTCCACTTGAGGGTGATCAGGCCCCAAATGGCATTTTCCACAGTTCTCAGGCTCCCTGGCCTGCTGTTTGGAGAAACGGTGACGGGTATGGCAGGCACTGCATGTCCCCGGAACCCCATCGGGGTTAATCCGACCGATCCCCGTGTTGGGCCAAGTGGCCGTATCAAGTTTTCCATTTTTCAGAACTTCAATCTTGGAACCATGACACTGCCGGCAACCAACGGCCACGGCCGCGGGTCCTCCTACAACTTCTCCCAAGTAGTTGTCCAAAGTGTTAAGGATCTGCCCTGCTTTCGCATGGTGGCTCTCTGTCATCTCCCTGACCTCTTTGGCATGACAGCGACCGCAGTCCTTGGGCGTGACTAAAAGGGCGATTGTGTACCCGTTATGATCCATGGCATCCACATCCCCCTTTCCCGCCCTATGGCAGTCGTAGCAATTGACACCCACTTGCCCCATGGCTCCCAGACGCCATTGCGCAACCAGAGAGGGGGAAAGATCCTGATGGCACTCGATACACTCCTTTCCCTCGGGAGCCCCCCACTCGGAGGAAGACGGGCTGATGGCAGAGCCCTTTCCCACCATAAGTCCTTGGAAAACAAAAAACGTAATGGCCATAATACCAAGGATGATACCAAGTATTCTTACTCTCACGGGAAACCTCCTTTCTTTAATAGATTTTGACCCAAGAGATTCGTTGTCGCCTCAGTTCACGCCTGTTATCAGACGGGACAAATCTTGTCAACAATATTGTTCGTTATGATGCCGGCGATCACGCTACCCCTTGCAGATCCAACTCGTAACGTTCCTCGGTCAGGTTCCGACCCCAACGCAGGTGAGTTTTGGTTTCGATCCTCTCGAATCCGAAGGATCGATAGAGGTGGATTGCAGCGTGGAGCTCATCGAAGGTCCAGAGATAAACCTTCTTGTACTGCTTACCCTTGCAGAAATCCACCGCACGGGTCATGAGCTCTCCACCCAAACCGAGGCCCCGACAGGTCGGATGTAGGATGAACCAGCGAAACTGGGCCCATCCACTTCCTCTATTGACGATGACTATGGCGCCCACAACATGGCCACCTGCTTCCGCAATCCAGAAGCCATCCCACTGCGGGTCGAATTGGTTCACGAATTGGGTGACTTCCCGTCCTACTTGGGCCTCGAAGGTCAAATCCAGGCCGTATTCCTGGGAATAGAGGACTCCATGGAGAAAGGTGACATAGCTGGCATCGTCGATTCGGTGGGGACGGATATAGACTGGAGAAGGAATTCACATGTGAAGGTCCATGATGCGACTTATCCCTTTTACTGCGCAGAGGAACGGAACGGGTTTTGACAAGCCTAAAGGCTGAAAAAACCTTCCACCTTTATGCGAGAGTCCTCTTCAAACAGAAAGTGATCACCTCTGATGGGTCCTTGGAGAATCTCGCGTGAATCTCTACCATAAGCTCCGAATAGGATTTTATCAGAGTCCCATCCGACGTGAAAGGTGCCTCATAGCTATTCCATCCAACCCATGGCTTTCTCAACAGCCTTCTTCCAATTTCTATAATGCTTGTCTCTTTCTTTAATATTCAATTTTGGCTGATAAGTCTTCGCAACCCGCCAGTTTTTTCTCAGTTCATCCAGGCTTTCCCAGAATCCCGTAGCCAACCCCGCGGCGTATGCAGCTCCCAATGAGGTGATCTCCTTGACTTGGGGTTTGATGATGGGAATTCCAAGGGTATCAGCCTGAAATTGCATCAAAAAATCATTATCGATGGCCCCTCCGTCCACTTTTAACATTTCAATAGGGTTTCCGAATTCCTGAATCATGGCATCAAGAACATCTTTCGTCTGAAAGGCGATGGCCTCCAAGGCCGCCCTCACGATATGGGCCTTTTTGGCATATCGGGTGAGACCTAAGATTGCCCCCCTTGCGTACATATCCCAATACGGTGCAAATAGTCCCGAAAAAGCGGGGACGAAGTAAACTCCCCCGCAGTCTTCCACGGATAAGGCTATCTCTTCAGTCTCAGCGGCATCATTAATGAGACATAGATTATCTCTGAGCCACTGAATAGCTGCTCCTGTCACTGCAATGGAACCTTCCAGAGCATAGTAAACCTTACCCTCTTCTAACCCGTACCCAACTGTGGACAAAAGCCCCATCTTAGAGCGGATGATCTTTGGCCCGGCGTTTAGAAGTATGAAGTTTCCCGTTCCATAGGTATTTTTCGCCTCTCCTGGAAGAAAACACGTCTGTCCGAAAAGTGCCGCTTGTTGATCCCCAAGATCTCCACAAACAGGGATTTGAGCTTGAAAAGGACCATCCGTTGTCGTTTTCCCATAAAACCTCACATCGCTGGATTGTCTAATTTGTGGAAGTACTTCTCTTGGTATGCCAAAATAGGCCAACAGGTCGTCGTCCCAGCCTAATGTCTCCAAATCCATCAGCATTGTTCTTGAGGCATTGGTATAGTCCGTAACATGAACCCCGCCGTGAGGGCCACCTGTTAAATTCCATATCAGCCAGGAATCCATATTACCGACAAGAACTTCACCCCTTCTGCCCTTTTCCTTCAATCCGGGAATATTCTCCAGTAACCATTTGATTTTGGGACCGGAGAAATAGGTTGTTATTGGTAAACCGGTTTTATCCGAAACATGAGGCCCTAATCCGTCTTTTTCCATCCTCTCGCATATATCAATACTCCTTGTGCACTGCCAGACGATGGCATTATGAAGCGGGATGCCCGTTTTCCGATTCCAGACCACCACCGTCTCCCTCTGATTGGTAATACCAATACCTCCAATCTCTTCAGGGAGAATATGCTTGGATGACAGCGCCTGATTCACTACCTTCTCCGTTTTCTCCCAAATCTCCGAGGGGTTATGCTCCACCCATCCAGGGGACGGATAGATTTGTTCGTGCTCCTGATAAGCCGATGCTATAACCTTACTCTCCTTATTGAAGATAATGCATCGGGTTCCCGTTGTCCCTTGATCGATTGCTGCAACATATTTGACCATTCAACCACCTTTCAAGGGGATGTCCAATCCCTTTTAAGTAGTGCGTGTAAGGTGCATTTAGATTTTCAAAAACGTTGAAATTGCAATAAGTAGTAAATGATATTTACGTGGTATTGTCAATCACTAGTATCATTTTTGACGCTTCACCTTATAATCCAGTGGAGGAATGTGATTTGAATTTTTCGATAAAACAGTTTGGGGAAAGGAAAGCTTCCCTTAACCCAACAGATATCATACAATAGCGGGGTAAGAGCTTAAAATGGGTAATCCATGAAAATCAGGTAGGGCCTATCAATTTTGAAGGAGAAATTGATAGACAAAGGAAAGAGGATCGTATGAGAAAAGAAAAAATCGCCTTGATCGGAGGCGGTTCTCTCTTATGGGCACCCAAACTTCTCGTTGACTTTGTATTAACCGATGAGCTTCAGGGAAGCCAGATGTGTCTCCATGACATAGATGAGAAAGCCCTAACTCTTATCTACCGTTTAGGCAGGAAAATAATTGAAGAAGCAAAGAGAGATTTTTACCTGACCAGTACACCTTTACTGGAAGAGGCTCTGGAGGATGCGAGTTATGTTATTCTGTGTATTTCCATTGGTGGAAACACCACCATGCGTTACGATTTGGAAATCCCCTTGAGATACGGTATCTATCAATCGGTGGGAGATACCGTAGGGCCAGGAGGACTGAGCAGGGCCTTAAGAAGCATCCCGGTGGCGGTGGATATATGCAAGAAAATGGAAAGTTTGTGTCCTGACGCCTGCCTAATTAATTGCACGAACCCTATGAGCACTCTCTGCCGGGCAATAAACAAAACAACGTGCATTAAGACTATAGGTGTTTGTCACGAACTCCATTTTGTCCTGCAGACCCTTGAACGGTTATTGAAAGTGGAAAGGGGATCCGATATTCAGGCAATAACAGCAGGAATAAACCACTTTACTTGGATTACAGAACTGAAGGTAAAGGGTAAGGATGGATTTCCCCTCTTGGCGGAATATATTAAACGGAAGGAAAAAAGACTAAAAAGACAGCTTGAAACTTTGGATTGGGAAAGCTTCTATTCCTTCAATGATAATAATCTGTTGAAATTTGAATTATTCAAAACCTTCGGATATCTTCCTGCTGCCGGAGATAGACACATAGCCGAGTTTTTTCCTTACTTCTTAACGGAGGAAACTCAAGCTGGAAGAAAGTACGGAATAAAGCTTACGACAATTGAGGATCGGATAAGAAGAATGGAACAAACCAAAGAAAACCTCCGGCCCATAATAGATGGAAAACAATCAATGGAGTTGACCCATTCGGAGGAAAAGGTATGCGATATCATTGCTGCCCTGGCTACCGGGAAACAAAAAACATTCATGATAAACATGCCTAATCAAGGACAAATTGCCAACCTTCCATCAGAGGTGATAGTGGAGACTCCAGCCCTGGTAGATGCAAATGGGGTACATCCTATTCCGGTGGGAGAGATCCCTCCGGGGATACTCGACTTAATGCTCCACCACATAACAAATCAGGAAATGATTGTTGAGGCTGCTCTAACTGGAAACAAAACTTTAGCTTTGCAGGCTTTGGTCAACGATCCTTTGGTTAGAAATTTAGAAGATGCTCCCAAGATGCTTGAGGAGCTCCTGCAGGCAAATGCTGACTATCTATCTCAATTCTAGCTTTAATGGAAACGAAGGTGAAAACAATTGCATTTACAGGAATGATTTTTGAATTTACCGCCTCATCTTTCGGGTAAGGGTGAGGAATATTTAAAGTCCATGTAACAATTTCCTTATCTCTTACATTTTCATAAGCATCTTTAGCGTCAGAAAATTTCAATCTTCGAATTTTTATTCTTTCTCCATTTAGTTCTAATTTCATAATAAACCGCCGACCACATCCATATGCTTTGCTTTGCCGTTATGTGCCGATTTCGTATAATGCCTTTACAATAAGGCAACAGAACTATCAGACTATGCGCCGCGGGCCAAGGCCGAAAGGCGGAAGCTTTTACCACCTGTTAGGCGCCGTCGCTAAGTCTTGAATCTACCAGTCCAAGGACCTCCTTCAGCGTTGAAACCGTACATCCCTGCCATCCCACCTCTGGATCCGGACGGAAAGATTCATAGATAGTCCCTTCGTAGGGCACACGAATGAGAACGGGATGCATACCGACTTGTGAAGCGCCTGTCAACTCACGGCTACTCCCATCTCCCACGTAGAGACACTTCTGGGGCATCACTGCCACACGCTCGCATATCAGCGTATAGATGCGTGGATCAGGCTTCTTGAATCCAACCGCACACGAAAAGATAGGGACATCCACCAGCGAAGCGAAAGCCGTCTCTTGCCACAAGAGCGGAACGTCTGGTGAACAGTCGCTGATGAGTCCTATTTTGTAACCCGCGGCTTTCAGTCGAGCCAACGTCTCCACAGCGTCCTGTCGCGGTGTGAGCGTACGTCGCGTAAAGTCGATTCGTATGCGGGCAGCTGCTGAGATCCGGTCAGCCTCCACTTGTAGACCGAGAGTTCGGCAAATGTGCTCAATGTTGGCCTCCACGGTCTCAAAAAAACCCGTTGCCCGCATATGCGAAGTCTCGTACCACAAGCGGTAAAAGTCCTCACTAGGCAGGGTAAGGGCACTTGCTATTCCTGACAGCGTACCCTGATAACCTTGGAAGGCAAAGTTATCAACTAACGTCCCAAAGAGGTCGAAAATGACTGCTTCATATTTCATGGACTCAATCTTTCCTATGCTTGGGATAGGGCCACTCTCGTTCTGGGTCCTTGTTGTATACTTCAGCCCCTGTGTTCATGTTACTCCTTGCCTGCTTTATGGTAGAGGGATTTCGCTCAACCTCATATAAACGAAAACGCAGGTTCATTTACGCTTACCTCATGCGAATATCGCATTGATAAGCGGCTGACTTCTGATAATCTTGGCCTCGTGAGTCAGAAGTGTTTATCATAGAAAAAGCCCGTCTTTCCCTTCCCAAAGAACGGGCTCCATATCAATTCAAATTCCGGTACGCCCGATTTCTTGTTTCAGGTCAGCATGCGTCTCAAACCCATATTAGCAGATACAAAAAATGAGTCAATCTCTTTGGAAACTTCTTTGGTCAGGATTCTGAGGTATTTGTTTTTAGCTGAGATACGTAGGTTAGCCGATCCTGGATCCATATTAGATTTCAAACGCTAATCAACACTTTTTGATCACCTTCTCATGCAACGTCTTGAAATCGTTAATCTCCCCAGAACGCTCGGGAAAAAAATTTCCTTGGAATATCTTTCGTTTTCTCACCATTCTTAAAATATAATCTTGATACAGATGGAACATTTTTTGTATATTTTGTTTAATGTCGATATGGAGGTGAGGCTATGGCTAAACGGGAAAAGGAAAGCTACGTCATCCGGTCCGTAACTAATGCGTTGAATCTCCTAGAGGAATTCAAGGGGGACAGGGATGAACTCGGGGTGACCGAACTCAGCTATAGGCTCAACCTCCATAAGAACAAAGTTTTCAGGTTGTTGGCAACCCTTGAGACAAAGGGATACATCGAGCAGAATAAGGCCACCGAAAATTACCGACTGAGTTTGAAAAGCCTGGAGTTGGGTCAAACCTTTATCAAACAGCTTGGGTTAGTCCGTCCGCTAAAGCCGGTCCTAAAGGAGATCGTTAAGGAATGCAATGAAATGGCCTACGTTGGGATTATTCGGCAAAACTCCGTCGTCTGCCTGGATGTGGAAGAGTCAAACCAAGCGGTGAAGGTGACCAATAATATTGGATTAAGGCTTCCCATCCATTGCACGGCCATCGGCAAGGCCCAGATTGCGTATTCAACTGAGGAGGAATTGGAAAAGCTGGGCATCTTAGACAATATGGAGCAGTTTACACCCAATACTATCGTCAATAAGGTTGAGTTTATCAAAGAGATCAAGGAGGTGGCTAGGCGGGGATATGCCCTTGATAATGAAGAGTACAATCCCGGAGTAAAGTGTGTCGCTGTTCCTATCAGGGATTATACGGGCCGAGTTGTGGGGGGAATCTCTGTCCCCGGTCCCTCTTTTCGTATGACCGACGAGATATTGAAGGGAGAAATTATTCCCGTCCTCAAGGCGGCCGGCGAAAAGGCTTCCAAAAGGCTTGGATTTGGGGCTTAGAACGAATCCATCCTAGTATCCCATCTTTTTCCTTTCTCAGCTTCTCCTCAACGTCCGTTGTTATTTGTCTTAGTTGGTAGGAGTGGCTTAGTTCGGGCAGTTCACTGCCAATTTCATAGTCTACAATGACGTTGACTTGAACACCCTCGAGACCTTGAAGGCTGAACAGGTGATTAACACCACAGAATTCATAGATGGCAAATGCCAAAGAATGCAAACTCACGAAAGCCAAAACCATAAATGTTAAAACAATCCAATATCTTGCCTTTTGCATGGCTTTCCCTCCCCAAGACGAAAGCCCGGTGATCAAGTCTGGACAGGAAGCGGGAATATACAAATGAGATTCTGATGATTTCAGTGGGTTATGGAGTATCGTTGGGGTCTGTAAGATGGTTCATTGCCGACTTTGATCAAGGGTACAACCTTTGAGCTGGGAAGACCAATCAGTTGCTGAACGGACTCCCTCAATCCTTCCCCAACAACCTTCCTTCCCGTTTAAGTGAAAGCCTATTTTTCCTCCATTATGTGGTTTCTTTGAAAACATTTATATTTTTTTTGTATAAGGATAATACGGATTACGTATTATCTAAGAGCAATCGTAATTTCGTGCCCCGTTTATTTCTTAATTTTGCCACATGCTCTAACACCCTTGGAAGATCTGCCATCAAAGCTTTGGACTGGTCCGCAGCCTTTGAGTAGAACTTTTCAATTATCTCCTCCAAGTCAATGCTGAACCTTAGAACCTCGGAAAGGGAAGTACCTTCATCTACAATAGGCTGGGATAAGGAGTTATCAGCGTTGAGACCCCCAAAAGAAAAACAGGCCTCTAAAGCATCGCTAATTACACTATAGTATGCTCTTTTTATGTTTGTCTCATTTTTTTTGTTTTCCTTTACGAAGGACAAAAAGGTTTCTCGTAATTCCTCATGCTTTTTAGCCAATTTCTCATACAGCATTGCTGACTCTTGTTCAATCTTGGAAATATATGTTATTAGCGCTGCTGCTGTATTTATTTCCATTGTGACCTCCTTCTTGGGCTTCCTCTAGACCGCGCAACTCACTACCACCTTTTTATAACCACTTTGCTCTCCGTGAAGAAGCGTACGGCTTCCTTCCCTTGTCCGTGCAGGGTCCCGAAGAAAGAATCCTTCATGCCGGTGAACGGGAAAAATGCCATTGGAGCCGCGATACCGATATTTATACCAACATTTCCGGCTTGAACACGATATTCAAACTCCCTAGCCCATTTTCCACTGGGAGTAAATATGGATGCTGCATTTCGATAAGGGTTGCTATGGATCATCTCGATTGCCCTATCCAGGCTTTCCGCTTTCATAACGCTTGCTACGGGTCCAAAGATTTCTTCCCTTCCAATGGTCATCTCTGGTGTAACATCCTCAAAAATGGTAGGATTTAAGAAACACGTAGTAGGGTAATCTCCCTCGATTTTGATTTTTCTCCCATCCAGACGTAAAGTTACTCCCTCTTCTATTCCCTTCTGGATATAACCTAAGCCCCTCTCTTTTTTATCTTTTGATTGAAGCGGTCCCATCTGAATCCCTTCTTCAAGTCCATAGCCTACCTTTATCTGGGACGCTGCCTCTACAAGGGAATCGACAAACCTCTTATAAAATACATCGTCCTCCCCCACCACAACTGCATTTGCTCCAGATAGACATCTTTGACCAGTGTTTCCAAAAAAAGAGGTCATCATTGATGGAATAGTCTGATCCAAATCCGCATGTGGCATAACAACAAGAAAATTCTTGGCACCGCATTGAGCTATCACTCTCTTACCGGTTTCTCCACATTTTTTATAGATATGCCGGCCCACTTTTGTTGAACCAACAAAGGTTACACCTTCAATGTCCGGATGCTCCAACAACATGGAGGCTACCTCCGCTCCACCATGGATTACATTTACCACCCCGGGAGGAAAACCGGCTTCATCCATGAGTTCATGAAGTCTCACCTGGCTTATTGGATCACTTGGTGATGGTTTGACAATAAACGTGTTTCCAGTAGCTACAGCATAGGGTAAGAACCATAGAGGTACCATAAAGG